>ERZ1046876.517-NODE-517-length-29449-cov-16.982309_pt1 | contig 29449 bp, 29 predicted proteins | sample MGYA00383094_ERZ1046876 | MGnify/ENA primary metagenome ERZ1046876 (study PRJEB29581, sample SAMEA5548364) | metagenome | biome: marine; feature: coastal; material: water | depth 50 m | study: Short-term variability in the microbial, nano- and picoplankton...
AAGGTGCGTTACTAGACATTGATCAGGGTACATACCCATTTGTTACTTCATCAAATACCACTTCGGGTGGCGCTGTTACCGGCTCTGGCGTTGGTGTAACAGATATTGATTATGTTTGCGGTATTGTAAAAGCTTACACAACACGTGTAGGTGGCGGTCCATTCCCAACAGAGTTGGTTTACGATGTAGCTATTGACGAAGGTGATGCCATTGGTAAAGTATTAGGTACAGTTGGTCATGAATTTGGCGCAACTACTGGCCGTCAACGTCGTTGCGGTTGGTTAGACATGGTAACGCTTAATCGCTCATTAAAGCTTAATGCGGTAACAGGCATTTGCTTAACTAAGCTTGACGTACTCGATTCACTAGACAGCATTAAAATTTGTACAAGCTATGAACTAAATGGCAAAACAGTAACAACGCCACCATATGATGCTCAAGGCTATGCAGATGCTAAGCCAACCTATATTGAAATGCCAGGTTGGAAAACATCAACTATTGGCACGAGCTCATTTGACTCATTACCAATCGAAGCACAAAACTATATTCGTAAGATTGAAGAGCTTTCAAACTTACCAATTGATATTTTATCAACTGGACCAGATCGCAATGAAACACTGATCCTTAACAATCCATTTGAAGAGTAATTTATGAGTGATCCGCACCAAAAAAGAGAATCAGAAAAGTACGACAACCCAATTCCATCAAGAGAATACATTCTCGGCTTTGTTAAAAAGAAAAAGTCTTTGTCGAAATACGACTTATTTGATCTTTTAAAGGTTGATGGTAAGCAAAAAAAGCCACTAACACACCGCTTAAAAGCAATGGTTCGTGACGAACAGCTAGATTACGATAAAGAAGGTAACTTTGTTATTTTTGATCCAGAAGCGGGCATTAAAATTGGTACAGTTGTTGCCAATCCTAAAGGCTTTGGATTTTTAAAGTTAGAAGAGGGTGGGCGTGATTTACGCCTTAACTCACGCCAAATGCAATTAGTTTTTCATGGTGACAAGGTCAAAGCTCGCTTAATTAGTAAACGCGGTGATGCTAAGATTATTGAAGTATTAGAAAGTGTTAAATCAGTTGTTGCGCGCTTGCACATTACTGAAGACGGCGCATATGCTGTTGTTGATGATAAGCGAATTCGCAACAATATTAACATTCCAAACATTACTGACGAAAATGCTCACGAACAAATTGTTATTGTTGAAATCACAAAGTCACCAACTTTCAAATCATTAGCCGAAGGAAAAATTACTCAAATTCTTGGCGCTTACATGGATGAAGGTATTGAAACTGAAGCGGCTTTGTATCGTAACGGCATTCCAATTAATTTCTCGAAAGAAGCTTTAGCACAAACAGTAAAAATTCCAGCTGAAGTAACCAAGCAAGATAAAGAGGGTCGTGTTGATATTACCGACATGAAACTGGTTACTATTGATGGTGAAGACTCAAAAGACTTTGATGACGCAGTATTCGCTGAATCTACAGCTAATGGCTGGAAGCTAGTAGTCGCTATTGCTGATGTATCTCATTATGTAGCAGAAGGAACAGCACTTGATGATGACGCCGTTGAGCGTGGTAATTCAGTTTACTTTCCACGTCGCGTAGTACCAATGCTACCTGAGGCTTTATCAAATGGCCTATGTTCAATTAATCCAGGTGTAGAGCGTCTATGTATGACTTGTGAGATGAACATCGACACAGGCGGAAATTTAGTAGATTACAAATTCTATCCAGCAGTTATGTTTTCACATGCACGCTTAACTTACACTAAAGTAAGTGATATTCTTGAGCACGATAACCAAGAGTTAAAAGCTGAGTTTGAACCTGTACTTGATAATTTAAATGATTTGTATGACTTATACAAAGTGCTTAAAGCTGCAAGAGATAAACGCGGTGTGATGGATTTTGATCGCATTGAATCTCAAATTATTTTCAATGACAATGGCAAAATTGACAACATCATTGCCCGCTCTAGAAACGATGCACATAAACTTATCGAAGAGTGCATGCTAATGGCTAACCAAGCAACAGCAAAATTCTTAGGTGAAAATAAAGAAGACTTCTTGTACAGAATCCATCCAAAACCAACAGCTGAAAAAGTAGAGGTAACTCGTCAATTCTTAACAGCAGTGGGTTTAACACTTGAAGGTGGCGATCAGCCAGATTCAAAACACTTTGCAAAAGTGCTGGAAGATGCCAAAGGTAGAGATGATGAAAATATCATTAAGACTGTGGTACTTCGCACTATGAAGCAAGCAGTGTACACACCAGCTAACGAAGGGCATTTTGGCTTAGCATTTGAAGATTACACACACTTCACTTCACCAATCAGAAGATATCCAGACCTACTAGTACACCGCGCAATTAACCGTGTACTTAACAAGAAAGACCCATCATTTATGGGTAAGCTAGTTAAAAAGGTACTGGGCAACAAAAAGAAAGAGCCTTCTAAAAAAATGATCGAGCTAGGTACCAACTTATCAGTAACAGAGCGTCGCGCTAATGATGCTTCTCGCGATGTTGAGCAGTGGCTTAAGTGTGAATACATGCGTGATAAAGTTGGCGAGACATTCAATGGCGTTATTTCTGGTGTTGCCGGCTTTGGCATATTCATCGAGCTAACAGAAGTATTTGTTGAAGGTATGATTTCTATACGTGACCTACAAGATGATTACTACAATTTTGATGACATTCACCACCAATTAAAAGGCGACCGCACTGGTAAAGTGTTCCGCTTAGGTGATACTATTAAAATTCAAATTGCTTCGGTTAATTTAGATGACAGGCAAATGGTGTTTGTTCCTGTGCCAGACGAAGAGTAAAGCGCATAATATTGATATAAGAAAGAGGCTGAATAAAGCCTCTTTTTTTATTGTGCTAATTAATTAACTAATCAGTTCTTAACATGGCGCCATTACTAGCATTAGTTACTAATAATCGATATTGTTGCAACCACTTAGAGCTAAGTGTTTTCTTAAGTGGCTTAAATTCAGATTTGCGCTTAGCAATTTCCTCATCAGAAAGATTAACACTTAAGATGTATTCATCCACATCAATATGAATTTCATCACCATCTTTTAACAAACCAATCATGCCACCTTCAGCCGCCTCAGGAGAAACGTGACCAATGGATGCGCCGCGTGTTGCACCCGAGAAACGACCATCAGTAATCAGTGCTACTTTATCACCTAAGCCCATACCCATGATCAGTGAAGTTGGCGCAAGCATCTCTTGCATACCAGGACCACCTTTAGGACCTTCGTAGCGAATAACAACTACATCACCCGCTTTAACCTTGCCAGATTTAATACCAGCAATAGAATCATCTTGAGAATTAAAACAAACTGCTTTCCCTGTAAATACGCGATCACCAGTAATACCAGCAGTTTTGATAACCGCACCTTGCTCAGCCAAATTGCCATAAAGAATTGCCAAACCACCTACTTTAGAATAAGGGTTGTCGATGGTGTGAATAATATTAGTATCTAGAATTTCAGCGCCACTAATTTTTTCATACAGTGTTTCACCGCTAATAGTTGGGTTATCAATTAAGACATTGCCACGCTTATTCATCTCATGCATCACTGCATTAACGCCGCCAGCTGTATTAATATCTTCCATATGCACCGTTGAAAGCGATGGAGAAATCTTAGCAATGTGTGATACGTTTTTACTAATTTTGTTAATATCGCTGAGTTTAAAATCAGAGTTTGCTTCTTGAGCAATTGCTAACATGTGCAGTACTGTATTAGAGCTGCCACCCATCGCCATGTCAACCGCAAAAGCATTTCTAACTGCATTATCATTTAAGATATTTTGCATGTTGAATTGATCGCGATCCTCTTGTTTTTCCATGAGTGCAATTTCACAAACACGTCGAGCAGCTTGACGATAAAGCACCTCACGTTCTGGTGTTAGTGCCAAAATAGTGCCGTTACCCGGCAGGGCAATACCCATTGCCTCCATTAATGTATTCATTGAATTTGCAGTAAACATGCCCGAGCAACTGCCGCCACTTGGACAAGCGTTACACTCGATATCTTTCAACTCATCATCAGAAATCTTGCCGGTTTCGTGCTTGCCAACTGCTTCAAAAGCTGTTGCCAGATCAATTGCCGTACCATCTTTGGTATGACCTTTTTTCATCGGACCACCTGATACAAATACCGTTGGCACATTTACACGCTGAGCGCCCATAATCATGCCTGGCACGATTTTGTCACAATTCGGAATAGCGATCATAGCATCTAGCTTATGTGCATTCATCACCGTTTCGATTGAGTTGGCAATAATCTCTCTAGAAGGTAGAGAGAACAGCATGCCGTCGTGACCCATGGCGATACCATCATCCACACCAATCGTATTAAACTCAAACGGAACACAACCCGCTGTACGAATCTCATCTTTAATAATATCTGCTACTTTATCTAAGAAATAATGCCCAGGAATAATTTCAATAAATGAATTGGCAACACCAATAAATGGCTTATCAAAATCCTCATCCTTAAGACCTGTTGCTCTTAATAATGAACGGTGCGGTGTTTTGTCATAACCTTTTTTTACTGTATCACTTCTCATTTTCTTGTTTTCGAATAAATAAAATTTAAATTTTAGACTAAAATAGACAGCTCTCATTAAAGTTTTAACCGTGCATATTGTGGACAAAGCTAGTCAAATTTTAAATTTAATCCAACCTTTTGTTGATCAAGGCAAAATTTTGCCAAGAGCCAAAGAGGAAATTGAAAAAAATATTAACGACTTTGTTTTGCTATATCAAGCAGACCAACTGGTTGCTTGTGCTGGTCTTAAAAATTGCCAAGAGGGCTCTATGGGTGAGATTTATTCATTGGCTGTCACACAATCACTTCAAAGTACGGGGCTGTCTTCTAAATTGTTAGAAAAATTATTAACCAAAGCTAAAAAAAAGAAATTTTCTAAAATTTTCGCACTAACTAAATTTGGCACCCATTGGTTTATTAAAAATGGCTTTACTCAAATGAATATTACCAATCTTCCAAAGAAGCGGCAACAATATTTTAATCATGATCGAAATTCCTCTATTTTTTTTAAGGAAGTTAGCTAATGCAAATTAACGAAAGAATTCGCGGCTACTTACCCGTGGTTATCGATATTGAAACCGCTGGTTTTAATCATCAAACTGATGCAATGCTAGAGATTTGCGCGGTGATTATCGGTATTAATGAATCAGGGAAACTCTTTCCAAAAGAGCCTCAGCATTTTCACATTGAACCTTTTAAGGGTGCCAATCTTGAGCCTGCCGCTTTAAAATTTAACGGCATCGATGTTGACAATCCACTGCGTGGCGCTATTAATGAAAAGTTAGCCTTAAATGATATGTTTAAAACCATCCGCACTGAGATGAAAGAAGAGAGTTGTACACGCTCAATTTTGATAGGTCACAATGCATTTTTTGATCTTAATTTTTTATACGCTGCCAGCGAGCGCTCAAAGCTAAAAAATCCATTCCATCAGTTTTCTACCATTGATACAGTGAGTCTTTCAGCGCTTACTTATGGTGAAACGGTGCTTGCTAAAGCTATTGGTAAGGCGGGTATTGAATTTGACAACGCACAAGCACACTCTGCACTGTACGATACGGTTAAAACAGCTGAGCTATTTTGCCAAATTTTTAATAATCATCAATTTGGTGAAATCTGAAAAAACTGATTAAACTTCAGTCTTTCTTTTTGCGCTTGATGAATATCCATTAATTCAAACTTAACCTTAGTATTAGGTTGCTTTTGTGCAAGCTTTGCCAAATCCAATGAAAATACCGTGCCAATTTTAGGATAGCCACCAATTGTTGGCGCATCTTTTAGCAAGATAATAGGCAGTCCATCTGTGGCAATTTCCACACTACCATAACTCATTGCTTCAGAAATCATCTCATCTTTTTTAAGTGCAATTGGCGCTCCATCTAGCCTACAACCAGTGCGATCATTAGCATTGGTGATAGTGTAATGTTGGCCAAAAAATAAAGCTCTTTGGCTGTTACTAAATTCATGATATTGATAACTAGGCAGCAATCTTAAAACAATATCTTGATCATAATTAGGAATGTATTTTGGCGCCACAAAATGATCAAGCACAACAGATGAAGAGTTGCAATTTAAAACCTCTAGCTCGCTCAGTTTTTTACCAATATTTTCACGTAAATTTACCGATCTAGAACCAAACAACACTTCAGTATTAAACCCGCCTTTAACCGCTAAATAAGCACGTATGCCATGCTTGGGTAAACTCCAGCTAAGCGTATCACCTTTTCTAATTTGAACACTGTGCCAAATAGGTGTTGATTGCTTATTCACTTTAAAATCAAGATCGGCGCCACAAACACACACTAGCACATCATCTAAAGCGAGCAGCTCAACCCCGCCAAAAGTAATCTCTAAAACGGAATCATTAAAATCGTTCTCAAGCAAATGGTTGGCCCAATTGTAAGCTTGCTCATCCATAACCCCCGATTGACCCATTCCGTGCGCACCATGGGTCAATCTTCCGTAGTCTTGGACGGTTGTTAAAAATCCAGGTTTGGTCACCTTAAAACTCATAACTGTCCGCCATTTTTTAAATACTCATCTCGAGTAATTGGATAAAACTTAACCCGATCGCCGGTTTTAAATTTATCCAAATTATCAGGATTATTAAGAGATAGATCCAGCAAAGTTCTACCAATGATGTTCCATCCACCCGATGAATCAGTAGGGTAGACAGCAGTCTGACTATCGGCAATACCAACACTGCCTGCGGGAATTTTAATTCTAGGTGTGGCTAAGCGTGGCGCTTGAATTTTAGCGTCTACTTGACCCAAAAAAGCAAACACAGGGCTAAAACCAATCGCATAAACCAAATACTCAGTTGAGCTGTGAAGCTCAATAAACCCATCAATAGTCATATATTTTTCAGCCAGCAATCTTTCCAAATCAAAACCAACTTCAAAGCCATAATAAACCGGAATATATATTAATTCAGAATCTTGATGAGACTCTACAAATTCAAAATTATCTAACGCAGTTTGCAACTGAGATGAAAACTTTATATGGCTCGTCTTATTCAGATCATAACCGACCAATAGTGATGTATATGAAGGGGTTAAATCAATAATCAGATCAGAAAATTGGTTTTTCAACTCATTTGCAAAATTTGCAATATTTTTAGGCAGCGAAGCATCGATCTTATCGCCAAAGTAAATCAATAGTGAGCCTTCCCCTGCTAGAATGATTTTATGCATGTTTTAGTCGTTTTAAAGCCTCTACAGAAGCTGGATTATCACCATGAAAGCAAATAGTGTCAATTTTGAAGGGTTTTTCAGTTAAAAACTGCCGATATTGATTGATAATGGTATTTTCATCGGTGAGCACCGCACTTTTTTCACCTCTAGGAATTATGTGCGATCCAATATAGCCTCGATCGGCAAAAACTTCGTGCGAAAAATTCACGTTTGTATTATTTCCGAAATTTTTAAAATAATCCCCATTGCCCGCTTGAATCACTAAAGACAAATCTGCATTAATTTCATGAATAACACTGCACATTACTTTTAAAACCACCTCATTGTGCGTCATGTCATGATACAAAGCACCATGCGGTTTAATGTATTTTAATGTGGCGTTATTTTTATAACAAAGATTTTGAAAGTGAGACACTTGAGTATGAATTAATTCGTACAACTCATTGTCTGACAAAGAGTGACTTAGTCGCCCAAAATTTTCCCGATCTGCATAACTAGGATGTGCACCAATTTTAATATTATTTTTCTGTGCCAACCTAATAGTGTCAACCATACTTTGATCATCGCCTATATGCCCACCACAAGCGATATTAGCCATATCAATTAATGGCATAATATCGGTATCAGGATTGGGGATTAGGCATTCGCCAAGGTCACAATTAATCAGCATCGTATTTAAAATTATAAAGCAATTAAATAAACTTATTATCAATAATAAATCGTTTTATTTTCAGATAAAATTCTAGTCATGATAAACACCAACAAAACAATATGTCAGGACTAATTGGCTACATTGGGGCGCTAGCTGATGACCTATCAGCGGTAGCCACAAAAGTAGCTGCAGGCTCGTTAGATGACATCACCAACCAAACGGCAAAATCACTTAGTAAAACTGCTGGCATCTTAATTGATGATACTGCTACTATTCCACAGTATGTTAGCGATACCACCGCAAAGCGCGAACTACCCGTGATTTGGAAAATTACCAAAAAGTCTTTACGCAATAAAGCAATTATGATTCCTATTGCAGTACTTATTACCTACTTTGCACCTTGGATCATGGCGCCAATTTTAGTACTTGGCGGCTCGTATTTAGCCCTTGAAGGTACCGAATCACTAGGTGAAAAACTAGGCTTGATCAAAAAACATAATCACTCTCATGCACACTCTATTCCCAATACAAACGATTTAATGGCAGCTGAAGATGCAACTGTTAATTCAGCTGTTAGAACTGACACTATTTTATCTATTGAAATTATTGCACTCACTATGGCATCAGTTGTTACAGAGTCACTTTCAACCCAACTGGGTGTTCTTATTATTATTGGATTAATCGCCACTTTTGCCGTATACGGCATTGTTGGTATAATTATTAAAATGGATGATGTGGGTTTTTATTTAAAAGAAAAACGAGATAATAATCTATACCAAATTATTGGATCTTTGTTAATCCAAGGCATGCCAAAAGTATTAAAAACCCTAGGCTGGATTGGCATGATTGCAATGCTAATGGTGGGTGGTAGCATATTAATTCACAACCTAGAATTTCTACACGGATTAAACCAATGGAAAGACTCACCGCCATTGATAATTTCTTTTCTAGTAGAGTATTTTATTACCCCGGTAATAATAGCTATGACAGTTGGATCGGCTATTATCTTAATCAAAAACGCAAAGTGGTTTGGCAGGGGTAAAATTAAGCAAAATTAAAACTTAAAGCAAAATAAATCCATGAATCAAATCAAACAAATGTTCGAACTACAACAGCAGCTTAATGATGCCACTAACGGCCCTATTTGGAGTGAAGGTGCTACCAAAGAAGGGCGTCAAATTTCGTGGTTACGTTGTATTTATATGGAAGCTGCTGAAGCCATTGATTCGTTCAACTGGAAACATTGGAAGGATATTGAAAGTAAGCATGATATCGACAATGCCAAAGTTGAATTGGTTGATATTTGGCATTTTTTAATGTCTGAAGCGATTCATTTTGGTGATGCAGGTTTTGCTGAGATTTACCATGACATGAGGCCAGAGCGTGACACCGATCCAGAAAAAGTGGTTGAAATTTTAGAAAAAATGATCGCCATCTCTGCCAGTGCCAGCGTTGACCAATCTCAAAATTCTTTGTATCAATTGTTTGCTTTATTTTTTCAAGCCATCGCCAATATGGAAATGGATATCCCAGAGCTATACAAACGCTACTTAGTAAAAAATCAGCTTAATACCTTTAGACAAGACCACGGTTACAAAGATGGTTCTTACGTGAAGATGTGGGGCGATGTTGAAGACAATGTTATTGCTTTTAATATTATGGATGAGAATCCTGATTTAACACCTGAGCAACTTTACAAAAAACTAGAAGAAGCGTACCCATCATAAAATCTTGGTAATTAATTATGCTTAATGTAATAAAAACTGAAATTCAGAAAGTTATTATTGGCCAAGAAAACTTGGTTGATAATCTGCTAATTGGTTTGATTACTGGTGGCCACATATTGGTTGAAAGTGTACCAGGGCTTGCAAAAACCACCGCGATTAATACACTTGCAAAAGCTTTAGGAATAGACTTTAAGCGCATTCAATTTACACCAGATTTACTGCCAAGTGATCTCACAGGTTCACAAATATACAACCCAAAGAGTGGCGAATTTAGCATCAAGCAAGGCCCTATCTTTACCAACCTTCTATTGGCCGATGAAATTAACCGTTCACCTGCCAAGGTGCAATCAGCATTGCTTGAAGTGATGGCTGAAAAGCAAGTTACCATTGCCAATGAGAGTTTTAAAATTGATGAGCCATTTTTAGTAATGGCAACCCAAAACCCAGTTGAACAAGAGGGTACTTACCAGCTTCCAGAGGCGCAGCTTGACCGCTTCATGCTTAAAACTGTACTAGACTATAACACTATAGAAGAAGAGTTAGAAGTCGTTAATCGCGTTGCAGTAAGCGGGTTCGACACGGTTAACCAAGTTGCAAATATGGATGATATCAATGAGATTCGTTCAAAATTTAAACAAGTTCATGTGGATGAAGCAGTTAAACAATATATTCTTAAAATCGTTTTTGCAACGCGTTATCCGCAAGACTACGATCTAGCTGATATTCAAGATTTGATCGAATTTGGCGCAAGCCCTAGAGGTAGTATTGACTTATTTAAAGCCAGCTGTGCCAAGGCACTACTGCGAGGTAATGACTTTGTCACACCACTAGATGTTGCCAGCGTAGTAACAGAAGTACTACAGCACCGAATCGTATTGAGTTATCAAGCTCAAGCAGATAACATTAGTGCAAAATCCATTATCCAAAAAATACTCAAGGCAATTAAAGCACCTTAGATTTTTCTATGCTAGCTCAAGAAATACTACTACGCGCTAAGAAGAATGTTTTTACCAACAAGTCGGCTGGAGAATTATCAAAAATACGAGGCGAGGGTTTGGATTTCTGTGAAATTCGACCTTATGAATCTGGCGACGATATTCGAAAAATAAATTTTACGGCGAGTGGCAAAACAGGTGAGCTACAAACCAATATTTTCAACGAAAATAAACAAATCAATGTGGTAATTTGCATCATGCTTTCAAGTAGCTTGCATTTTGGCTCTCAACGTTTAAAAAGTGAAATCATTGCCGAAATTATCGCACTATTAGGCTGCTCATCAATCAAGCAGCAAAATCAAACACAGTTGTTATTTTTTAGCAAGAATGGGCAAAAGCACTTTCAATTTAAGAATACAGGCGATGTGCTGCGCGCCATTGAAGCCATGCTATCTTGGGATTTATTAAACACTCAACCTGACTTTCAAGCGCTCAATGATTACCTATTGCAACATCAAAAATCACTGACTTTTATTGTGGGGGATTTTTATCAAAATAATGACTATTCACTAATCGCACATAAAAATCAAATCAACATCTTAGTAGTGCGAGACACACTTGAAGAGCTGCCAAATTTTGGCTCAGAATTAGATTTGGTTAGCGCAGAAAGTGGCGGTAGTGTTGAGGCTAATATGAACAAACGCCTGGCGCTAAAATATCAAAAAAATCTAGCAATTCAGGATGATCGGCTTTTCTCTCATTTTGCAAAACACGGCATTAACACAGGCAAGATTTATACCAATGATAACGCCTTTATCAAGCTGTCTCAAATTCTACGCTAATGAGTAAACTAAAAGACATTAAGTCAAATATGGTCATTAGTGATGACTCGTTAGTCTATTTTTTAATCATTGTTTTTATTATGTTATCTGTAGCAGGATTTTTTTATTGGAAATCAATAAAATCCAAGCGTAATAATAATAGAAAAAATGCCATTAAAAAATTACAAAAACTTAATTTCTCAAACAGTAAAACCACTGCTTACGATTTTAAAAAATATGCAGAATTATTATGCACTAGTGATAACAAAATCCAATTTAATCAAATTAATAGTGAGCTAGAAAAATACAAATACAAAAAACATGTGGCTGATTTAGACGTAGCTTTAATTCAAAAAATTAAGCGGTTTATCGATGTTTAGTTTCGAGCATCCTTACGTACTGTTGCTGCTTATCTTGGTGGTAATTTGCCCACTATTTTGCAAAGAAAAAAAGCGAGCTATTTACTTTCCAAATACTGCATTATTAAGCAGCCTAACCAGATCCAAGCAAATGCTTCTCAACGCACTCAGAGTGGCCATTCTTAGCCTGCTGATAGTAGGACTTTCAAGCCCAATTAAAACTGAACAAATCATATTAGACAATTCCAAAGGTCATGAAATATCTTTAATTTTGGATGCCTCTGGCTCTATGGCCTATCTTGATAAATTTAAAATTGTTAAAGCCATTATGGTGGACTTTATCTCACAGCGTAAAACCGATAAATTGGCCTTGAGTGTTTTTGCAGATTTTGCCTACACGGTGGTGCCGCTTACTTATGATAAAAAAAGCGTTATTAAGATGCTTGATAATATTGAAATTGGTATAGCTGGCAGGCGAAAAACAGCGCTTTATGAGGCGTTATTTTTAAGCTCAAAACTCTTTAATCATTCAAAATCAAAAGAAAGAATCGCAATTTTATTGACTGATGGTAAAGACAACACTGATAGCGTGCCACTAGGTGTGGCGCTTGAACGTGCTAAGAAAAACAAGATTAAAGTTTATACAGTAGCAGTTGGAGATGAAAAAGACTATAACGCCGATGTATTGAAATATATTGCCAATAGTACCGGTGCTAAATTCTTTTCAGCCAATAGTCAAAAGAATGTTAAAGAGATCTACAAACAAATTAACCAATTAGAAAAAAGTGATATTAACATTAACAAATATGAGAGAAAAACCTACTACTTTCATTATCCACTTGGCTTGGCGTTATTATTTTTATTGATTTATTTTTGGCGGAAAAACACATGGATTTTGAACAAATAGCGCCGCTATATTTAATCATTCCGGTGATTTTACTGTGGTTTTTTATCCATAGTAAAAACAACAATATTGAGGCTTTATTCTCAGCAGCAGTGTTGGAAAAAATCAGCTTTAATAACCATAAAATATCAACCAAAACACGACTTAGATTATTACTACTAAGCATGGCGCTGATCTTAATAGCACTAAGCAGGCCAACACTTGAACATGGAGAGATAAAGATAAGCAAGCAATTAAGTGATGTGGTGGTTGCTATTGATATGTCAAAATCTATGCTGGCAAATGACATCTACCCCAATCGTTTTGAATTTGCCAAAAACAAATTACTCACCAGTTTTGATACCATCACAAATACACGTATTGCTATTTTAGGGTTTGCCAATCAGGCCTTTTTAATCTCACCATTAACAGATGATTTTAGTAGCCTTAAATTCTTGTTAAAAAACCTATACCTTGACAGCATTAGCCTAACAGGGACGAATATTGCTAACATCTTAAAATCAGCCAATGACTTATTGGGAGATAGTTCAAATAAGCAAGTGCTATTGCTTACTGATGGTGGTGATAGCAATGATTTTAGTGAAGAAATTGATTATGCCAATGATCATGATATTCAGGTTTTTATCTTTGACATTTCCACTGAGCGTGGCAGCAGCATCCCCACTGAGGCGGGTATTTTAGAAGATGATTACGGTAATCTTGTGATTACCAAAGAGAATTTAAATATTAAAAATTTAGCCAAAAAAACCCAAGCAAAATATTTAAAGTATTCATTAAATAATAATGATTTATCAACTTTTATTAACGAATTTAAAAAGCTTTCAAGTAATAAAAATACCAGCATTGCTCAGAAAAAACAGTTATTTTATTACCCATTGGCGCTGGCTTTATTTTTATTGTTTTTGGCTTTTTTCTCACTCCCTAGAAAGCGATGAAATTTTTATTTTTATTACTATTATCTCTAAATGTGCAAGCAGGGTTGTTTGATTTTTTCAGCATTTATCAAGCAAACAAGGCTTTTGATAATCAAGATTACAAATTAGCTAGTGAAAAATTTAGTAGCATCAATAATGATACTGCACGCTTAAATCAGGCGAATAGCCTATATAAACAAGGGCTATACGAGAAATCTTTAAAACAATATCAAGCCATAAAGCGCCCAGACTTAAGCTTTGATCGTTTATATAATTCAGGCAATGCCTACGTTAAATCAGGCAAAATCAATGAAGCTATTAGTAGTTATCAAGAGGCTCTAAAATTAAAAAAAGATGAAGATGCATCATTCAATTTAGCGCTACTTAAAAAGCAAAAAAGACAACGAACAAAAAACAAAGAAGACAAAAATAAGAAGCGTAATAAACAAAAAAACAATGCTCAAAAAAACAAGAGTAAAGAAAAGTCTAAAAACAAACAGCAGCAAAAAAATAAACTCAATACAATCAAACAGCAACGATGGGAGAAATCCCTTAATAAGAAGCTTAGAACGCTAATGATTCCACTAAACAAACAACAAGATAATGATGAACAAAATCCTTGGTAATCTACTTTTCTTATTAAGCATCCCTGTTTTTGCTTTAAACACAGCTAGCGTTAATCAGTCTTGGTTTTATCCGGGCGATCAAGTGGTTTTAACCCTAAGCTCTAATGGCAATAACGTTATCTTTCCAGACATTAAAGAGATTGATAAAAGCCCAATTTTATACACAACGAATTCTCAAAAAATTCGCATTATTAACAACCAGCGTTCTAGAATAATTAGCAGATCATATGCCTTTACACCGACCAAAAGTTTAAATATTCCAGCCTACACTCTATTGGTAGACAATGTTCAGCAAGTTACAAAGCCAATTGATATCACTCTAAAAATTCCCACTTTAACCAAGCAAGGAGATGACTATGTCTTAGAAATTAAGACAGATAAGCAAAGCATTTTTCTAGGTGATGAGATTAATCTGGAAGTTATTTTTAAAGAAAAAAAATCCCTTTCATCAGATAATCAAGTAAGCATCATCATGCCGGATGTTAAAGACTTGTTATTTATAAAGAGCAATAAATCTGGGCAAACTCAAACTACGGATGAAAAATACAATATCCATACGCTTAGCTATCAAATTCGCGCAGACAGCTTTGGTAGCTTCACTATTCCAAGTGTTGTGGCAAGCATTGGTAAACACAAAAATAATATATTTGGCGGCTTCTCATCAATAGGACAGTCTGGAAAAACAACAAAAATACACTCAAATACATTAAGCTTAACAGTCAAACCATTGCCAGATACACTTAGAGTTTTTGGCGATTTTAAAATTAAAACTGATATTGATAAACTTAAAATCGAACAAGGAAAGGCTGTCAATCTAATGGTAACGATTTATGGCGATGGCAATTTTGAAGATATTGAAAAATTCAACCTTGATATCGATGGAGCCACTATTTATAGCGATGAATCAGAGTTTAGTTACAATCAATGGCAGCAAAAATTTGCCATTGTTGGCGGCCAGGATTTCACCATTCCAGGCTTTACGCTTGATTATTTTGACAAAGCAACTCAGAGTAAAAAAAGCATAACAACTAAGCCTATTAATATTCAAGTTGAAGGAGTAAAAACATTACAAAACTCAATTAAAAAAATAGAGCAAAAGCCTGCAAACATTGATAACAATTCATCAGCGAACAATTTAAAATACTACTATCTTTTATTGGGTATTTTTATCGGTGTGCTTGTTAGTTTTCTAGCAGTTAGTTTTAAAAATAAAAAACCAAATAGAAATAAGAATTTAATCAATCAAATCAAACTTGCTAGAAATGACAAGGCCTTATTTAATTTGCTGCTGCCACTTAATCTTGATAATTTAAAGACAATATTGCAGCAACTAGAGGCTAATATCTACAAAGATGCCCAGCATAAAATTAGAAAAAAGGACATTATCAATGCCATCAAATTTGAACGTAAAACTCACTGAATACAGCCATGGCCAAGGCTGTGGTTGCAAGATATCGCCCAAAGTACTAGATACAATTCTAGAGTCGTCTCTAGAAGAGTTTAAAGATCCTAATTTACTAGTGGGTAACGCATCTCGTGATGATGCAGCTGTATATGACTTAGGCAACGGTGAGGCAATTATTAGCACCACTGATTTCTTTATGCCAATCGTGGACGACCCATTTACTTTTGGTCGAATTGCAGCCACTAACGCTATTAGTGATATTTATGCCATGGGTGGCACACCTATTATGGCAATTGCAATTTTTGGCTGGCCACTAGACAAACTTCCACCTGAAGTGGGCCAACAAGTTATTGAAGGTGGTCGTAGTGTTTGTGCTGATGCAGGCATCTCTTTGGCAGGCGGACACAGTATTGATGCGCCTGAGCCGATTTTTGGCCTAGCTGTAACTGGCAGAGTAGCCATCAAACATCTTAAAGAAAATTCAAAAGCTCAAGTGGGGGATAAAATTTACCTAACCAAACCTTTGGGTATTGGTATCCTCACTACGGCGCAAAAACAAAAGAAGATCACCAAAGAGGATGAAACTCGAGCCATTGATACTATGTGTGCACTAAATGATATTGGCGCAAAACTGGCTAAAATTAATGGCATTAATGCAATTACTGATGTTACTGGTTTTGGTCTAGGAGGGCATTTGGTTGAAGTTTGCCAAGGCTCAAAAGTATCCGCTGTGATTAATTACAATAAAGTACCTACGCTACCAAACATCCACGACTACCTAGCCAATGGCTGCTCACCAGGTGGTGCTCAGCGAAATTTTGATAGCTATGGTCAGCACTTAAGCCAAATGAGCTCAATCACGCAATCTATTATTTGCGACCCACAAACCAGCGGTGGATTACTGATCATGGTAAACGATGGTGCACAACCTGAATTCAAAACCATTATGCAATCTGCAGGTTTTGATTTAGAGGCTATTGGTGAAATTATTCAATCAAATGTTGATGAATCAACCGTTAGCGTCAATGAATAAGGCGTTAACCCAAATTGAAGATTTTCGCTCATTAGTTACTAACAACACACCAATGTTTGATACGCGTGCACCAATAGAATTTGCACAAGGCGCCTTTCCCAATACTCAAAGCCTACCATTAATGAGTGATGAAGAGCGCGAGCAGGTTGGTACTTGTTATAAAAATAAAGGTCAAGATAAGGCGATAGAGCTAGGCCATCAACTTGTTCAAAAAGAGCAGAAACAAGCTAGGCTGGATGCATGGCTTGAATTTATAAAAAACAACCCTAATGGCGCCTTATACTGCTTCAGAGGAGGATTGCGTAGTCAAATCACCCAGCAATGGATTTTTGAAGCCTCTGGTATTGACTACCCTCGTCTTAAAGGCGGTTATAAAGCATTGCGTCGTTACTTAATTGATGAGACTGATCGCATTATGGGAAATATCACACCTATAGTGATTGGCGGACAAACAGGTTGTGGAAAAACCTTGTTGCTTGACCACATCAAACAAATGATTGACCTAGAAGGGCTGGCCAATCATCGTGGCTCTGCCTTTGGCAATACAACCACGGCGCAACCCACACAAATTGCTTTTGAAAATGAGCTGGCAATTGAGCTTATTAAAAAACAAGACTATACTCATTTAATCTTTGAAGATGAGGGTGCCAATGTCGGCACCGTGCATATCCCTGATTGTGTCAAAAATAAAACCTCCCAAGCAGAATTAATATTGCTCGATGCAACAATAGAAGAGCGTACTAGTGTAAGTATGGATGCATACGTCATTAATATGCACAGTGATTTTATTGCCCAAGATAGTGAAAATGGCTTTGATAATTTTGCCAATTATTGGCTTAGAAGTTTAGAGAAAATTCAAAAAAGACTAGGTCTTGAGCGCTACAAAATCATGAAAAAACAAATTGAATTGGCGCTGAAAACACACCAAAACACCAATAGTTTTTATGGGTTTCTACCCATTGTTGAATCTTTATTGGTAAATTATTACGACCCTATGTACAACTATCAAATACAAAAAAAGTTAGACAGAGTTATCTTTAAAGGCAGTAGCAAAGAAGTGCTAGACTACATTAATAGTCTGTCAATTTCTTGATTTAATCTTAATATCAGTAATAGGCTTGGCCTGACAGGCTAGAATCTCACCTTGAGATAAAGGCACTAGGCAATCTTGATGTGTCACATCACCTTTTAGCAATTGTAAAATACAAGAGCCGCAATGGCCTTGACGACACGAGTGGTTGATTAAAATATTATGATCTTCTAGCTCAGTTAGAATGGACTGCTCGCCATACACGTATAGCGACTCACTCTTGCCATTAATGCTGTCAATATCAATCTTAAACATAGATTAACTACAGTTTAAAATCACCAAAATCAGTATCATCTTCATCCAACGTATTGTCAATTGCACTCACTAAATAAGAGGTGATTTCAGTCTCTTGAGGAGCGACTTGCACATTGTCAGAATCTAGCCAATGATTAATCCAAGGTAGTGGGTTGGTACATTCATCAAATATCGGAGTTAAGCCAATCGCTTTCATGCGAACATTAGTGATATATTCTAGATATTGTTTTAAGATTTCAGCATTTAAGCCGATCATAGAGCCATCTCGAAATAAATATTCTGCCCAATTTTTCTCTTGATCACAAGCCTCTTTAAACATTTTAATAACTTCTTCTTCACATTCGTTAGCAATTTGAGTCATTTCAGGATCATCTCTACCATCACGAATAATGTTAATTATGTGCTGTGTGCCTGCCAAATGAAGCGCTTCATCTCTGGCAATCATTTTGATAATTTTGGCATTACCCTCCATTACCTTACGCTCAGCAAAAGCGAATGAACAAGCAAAGGAAACATAGAAACGCACCGCTTCTAAAATATTAACTGACATAATAGTCAGGTATAACTTGCGCTTTAAGCATCTAAGATCAATTGTGGTTTGCTCACCATTAAGATCGTGTGTGCCTTCGCCGTGTAAAAGATAAGCCTGCGAGCACTTGATTAATTCATCATAATGCTTAGAAACACTTTCTGCACGCTCAATAATTTGCTCAGTTTCCATGATGTCATCAAACACAGCGCCCGGCTCATTAACAATAGCGCGAATAATGTGCGTGTATGAACGCGAGTGAATAGTCTCAGAAAAACTCCAAGTTTCAATCCAATTTTCCAGTTCTGGCAAAGAAACAATAGGCAAAAAAGCAATATTTGGACTACGCCCTTGAACTGAGTCTAAGAGAATTTGATATTGAAGATTGGATAAAAAAATGTGTTTTTCATTGGGTAAAAGCTTAGCAAAATCCATCTTATCTTTAGAGACGTCTATCTCTTCAGGGCGCCAGAAAAATGACAACTGCTTTTCTGTGAGTTTTTCAAAAATTTCAAATTTTTGCTTATCAAAGCGAGCAACATTAACACTATCGCCAAAAAACATTGGCTGAGTTAGTGTATCAATAGATTTTTTATTAAAAATACTGTACGACATTCCTAATCCCCTAAAATAATAACTGTACTAGTCTCTAGCAAAAGACATTGCGCAAATTGTTACTAGGTATAGCCATATTGCTGCAGACAGTCCAAAAAAAGTAATAAGTGGTTCCATTTGTATTTCTCCGTTTTTTTTTATATTAATTTATAGTTTACAAACACCATCAGCGCACGCATTATCATCTTCTTTTTCAAGCATATCATCGCCGCCGCCATCTCGAGTTGTATGATAATAAAGCGTCTTGACACCATACTTATAAGCTTTAAGTAAGTCCATTAAGAACAATTTCATTGGCACTCTATTACCTTCGAATAAGGCAGGATCGTAATGTGTATTGGTACTAATTGACTGGTCAATGAATTTCTGCATAATAGCGCAAAGCTGCAAATAACCCTCGTTATCTTTAATATCCCAAAGTAGTTCATACTTGCTTTTAAGATTCTCGTAATCAGGCACAATTTGCTTAAGAATTCCGTCTTTAGACTGTTTTACTGACACAAACCCTCGTGGCGGCTCAATGCCATTGGTTGAGTTAGAAATTTGAGAAGAACTCTCACAAGGCATAAGCGCCGTTAATGTTGAATTTCTTAAACCTGTAGCTACAATATCAGTGCGCAGCTTATCCCAATCTAGATTGAGCTCACAGCCACAAAAAGCATCCACATCTTTCTTGTAAGTATCAATTGGCATAATGCCTTTTGCATATTGTGTTTCATTAAAAGAAGGACAGGCACCTTTTTCATTTGCTAGAATGTTAGAGGCTTTAAGTGAATAGTATTGTAGCGCCTCAAAGGTTTGATGAACCAAATTATTGCCCGATCCATCGGAATACTTAACATCATTCTTAGCAAGATAATAAGCCAAGTTAGTCACGCCAATACCTAATGTTCTACGATTCATACTAGCAATCTTTGCCGCCTTAATTGGGTAATCTTGGTAATCTAACAGTGAATCAAGTGCACGAACAATAATATCTGTAATATCTTCTAACTCATCAAGTGACTCTAACGCACCCAAGTTCACTGCTGAAAGTGTACACAGTGCTACCTCACCATTTTCATCTTGAACAGAGTGAAGTGGTTTAGTCGGCAAGGTAATTTCCATGCATAAGTTCGACTGACGAACCGGCGCCACTTTTGGATCAAAAGCACCATGAGTATTACAATGATCAACATTCTGTAAATAAATACGGCCCGTATTAGCACGCTCTTGCATAAACTTGGCAAATAAATCTCTGGCCTTAATAGTTTGCTTACGAATGGAATCATCTTGTTCATATGCTTCATACAAACGCTCAAACTCAGCTTGATCTTCAAAAAAGGCATCATACAAGCCTGGTGTATCGTGTGGAGAAAATAAAGTAATATCCCCATCAGCTAAGAAACGCTGATACATTAAACCGTTAAATTGAACACCATAATCCAAGTGACGAATACGGTTTTCATCTGTACCCGTATTGTTTTTAAGCACCAACAAAGCCTCAACCTCTAAATGCCACAATGGATAAAAAAGGGTGGCCGCACCACCACGAACGCCACCTTGTGAACAAGATTTTACTGCAGTATGAAAATGCTTGTAAAAAGGAATGCAGCCAGTGTGCGTCGCCTCACCATTGCGAATAGGGCTGCCAATAGCTCGAATTCTACCTGCATTGACGCCAATACCTGCACGCTGTGAAACATACTTAACAATAGCGCCAGCTGTCGCACTAATAGAGTCTAAATCATCATCTGTTTCAATCAAAACACAAGAGGAAAATTGGCGAGTAGGGGTGCGAACACCTGCCATAATAGGTGTTGGTAAAGAGATTTTAAACAAAGATACCGCGTCATAAAAACGCTTAACAATAGACATTCGAGCCTGTGCTTCATATTCCTGAAACAAGCACATACCAACCAACATATAAAGCTGCTGTGGAGATTCGTAAATATCACCCGTTACTCGATTTTGCACCAAATACTTACCTTCAAGCTGTTTAACAGCAGCATAAGAAAACTTCATGTCACGCCAATGATCAACACAATCATCTAGCTCTTGAATTTCAGCTTGAGTGTATTTATCTAAAATATCTGTATCGTAAATACCTAGATCTGTAAATTTTTGAATATGCTTGAAAAGAGCAGGGGGCGTAAAAGATTTAAAGGCTTTTTTGCGCAAATGAAAAATAGCCAAACGCGCTGCTAAATATTGATAATCAGGCGTCTCTGTGGAGATTAAATCGGCAGCGGATTTAATAATAGTTTCATGAATATCTTCGGTCTTAATGCCGTCAAAAAAAGCCAGTTGCGCATTGATCTCAACTTGGGAAACACTTACCCCTTTTAAATCTTGAGAAGCCCAGTGCACAACCCTATGGATTTTCTCCATATCAATCACTTCTTGCTGACCATTACGCTTGGTCACTTTAATATTTTGATTCATTCCCCTCCCCGAGTAGCAAACACTATATGTAGTGTTTATAAAAGATAACTGCAACTAAATATAGTGTGTTTCACCTTTTTTTGCAAGAGGTAAAAAGATCAAAAAACAGTCAGAATCGCCAGATATATTGATGCAAAAGGGATTGCGAGAATAAAAATAAATTAAAATAAATTCAAGTGTTTTTTGGACTTAAATATTACTAATTTATGATCTTATAATATTACTTTTTGATGATAAAAAGCGCAAAGCTTTACGTGTCAAGCGTTGTCAAAAAATTACAGTAAAAAAACATAAAATAAATGATATTTTTATCGATTTTTGACTAAATAGGTGCTGCAATTAATTGAGACTCATCCAGTCCATTTTCAAGCAACAATTCACCCAAATAAATCAATACTTCAGCAGGTGCCGAAATATAAACTTCTGACTGATTGATTAGATCATGATCTAATGAATTGTAAATTTGTTTGGCAACCTTGTGACAATCATTTTTACTTGACCGATCAAATTCACACGCAATAGTTTGATAATGATACTCATCCATAACCGCTCGCCAAGATTGCGCATGATTGTCAAAATATGGCTTTGAATCAGTAGCAGGGTAGGCCCAATAAAAATGTACAGGATTTGGCATTTCTAATGAAAAGGCATGCTCTATTAAGCTTCTAATAGGTGCAAAACCACCATCCCAGGCAATAAACACCATATGCTTATCAGAATACTCTTTAAGGACAAACACACCTTTTGGACCTAGTAAATCAATTTTAGCTTTAGCTTTAATAGTTTTTGAAAAAATAGCTTGTGAAAATTGATCAACATCAAACCTTCGAATATGAAATTCAAGCTCCATACCATGACAAGGGCACGAGGCAATAGGGTAGCGGTAACTAGCGCCTTTAAAGCGCAATTCTACATCTTGACCAGCCATAAATTGCAACGTTTTGGATCTAGGCGTTCTTAAGCTAACAATCGCCATATTGTCATCAATAAAGCGAATGTCTTTAATTTTTACCTGAATTTCTTGAATAGGGATCGAGCGCACATCGCCAATTAAATCAAACTCAACTTCAACATCAGACTTTGGCGCACAACAGCACATTAAAAATTCATTATTATCTAGCTCATCCGTAGACAGGGCGTAATCATGGTGTTTAATTTTCTCAATATCACCTTTGATCAATTTAGCTTTGCAAACACCGCATGTACCATTACTACATTCGTAACGCATTGCCAAACCGTGGCGCAAACCACCTTTGAGAACCGAATCTGACTCAGAGCACTCGAAATCTTTATCTTTGCCAGAAAGCATCACTGAATGAATAACAGGAGCAGGGTGACTCATAGAATATTGAATATTTGATTGGCAGCCGAAATCTGCTGAAAAACGATACAATTTAACATAATATAAATTATACGAACAAGTTAAAGATGCTCAGAAAGCACATCAGCAATCGTATCAATATGATCTTGGCGAATATTTAACGCAGGAATATAACCAAACTTTTCGCCACCAGCATTCATGAAATAACCACGATTCTCATCGTCAATTTCCTCAAGCGTTTCTAAACAGTCTGCTGAAAACCCTGGGCACACCACCTGAACACTTTTAACACCAGTTTTGGCAAATGACTCTAGTGTATTTTTTGTGTAGGGCTTGGTCCACTCTTCGCGGCCAAAAATAGACTGAAAGCTAGCTTGCCACTCAGTATCTTTCAATTTAAGCGATTTAGCCAGTAAATCAGCTGTTTGCATACAATGTTGATAATAGACATCACCATTATCAACATAGCGCTGAGGAATGCCGTGAAATGAAATTAACAACTTATTAGGCTTTCCATGCTTGGCCTGATACTCTTTAATTGAATTATTTAACGCTTGAATATAAGTCTTGTTCTGATAATATTGCTCAATGAATATAATTTCAGGCTGATCATTCCAGGCTTCAAGCTCTAGATTAATAGCATCGAGCGTAGAAAGTGTTGTGGTTTTTGAATATTGTGGATAAAGTGGCAATACAATAATTTTTTCACAACCTTTAGACTTTAGCCGATTAAGTGCACTAGAAATTGAAGGACTACCATAGCGCATACCCATCTCAAATTCCAGCTCTTTATACTGATTAGACAGGGATTTTTTAACGCCATCAAGCTGAGATTGAGTGATATTTAACAAGGGTGATCCTGGACCAAAACTGTTCCAAATTTTGGCGTAATTAAGCGCTGATTTTGCAGGCCTAATATTTAAAATAACCAAATTTAAAGCTAGCCACCAAATCAATTTACTAGGTGGATCTACCACTCTAGGGTCTGACAAAAATTCTGACAAATAGCGCTTTAAAGCAGCCTTAGTTGGCTCATCTGGTGTGCCTAAATTAGTCAGTAAAATACCCGTTTTCATAAAGATTTTTCCAGATTATTGTCAATGAAATCACGCACAAAATCAGCTGTTTGAGCTGAATGAAAACGATCAACTTCCTCACCATTAATAAAGGCTATTACCGTTGGAAACCCCCGTACACCATAGCGTCCAGCAATTTTCATGTTTTCATCTTCAGCTTCAATTTTGGTCAATAAAAATTCAGACTCATTGTATTCTTTAGAAACAGAAGTGATAATTGGCTCTAGAATTTTACAGGGCCCACACCACTCAGCAGAAATATCCAAAATAACCAATTGCCTATGTGACTCTTCTAAAACAAGCGCATCGAATGTATCGATATTAACCTCTAAAGCTGACATAATTTTAACGCCTTAAAATATTTAAATCAGAGTGGCGTCGCTTATTTCTATTGAAAAAAGACAGTGCAATTGCTGCCAAAATTACCAATAAGGCAGTGATAATATATAACCAGTTAATTGCAAAAATATTAGAAATATTAACACCAGAATCCTTTTTCTCAACAATCACTGCATCCTGAGAGGCTTTAGAATTATCAACTTGTTTTTCTAAGGTTGGGTTCAATACCTTTTCTTGAGTGTTTTTCACCTTTAAAGTCTTTAGATCACTATTCAAGGTCTCAATAGAGGTGTTTAGAAGCTTATTTTTGGCTATTAACCGTGTATTTTCTGTTGATATTTGGGTATTTTTAGCTAAAAGACTGTCGTTATTCTTAAGTAAAGTGCTTATTTTTAGCTTTAGCTTTTCCACCTCCTGTTGGTGTATTTTGCCATCTTCCAGCGTCTTATCAATGGAAGAATTATCAGTAGAAATAGGCACTATTGTTGATAATTCAGAAGATAAAATCCAGCCATTTACACTCTCTAAAGACACTAAAGACCAGCCCGAATAGTGCATGGTTAAACGCTGCACTTGCTGATCTTTATTAACAATTTTTACAATATTTTTATCATGAGTGCCGTCTCTATCTGATCGAATCATACTGTTGTCATTAATAACAAAAACAGTAGAATTAGCCAGTAAAGAAAAACTAGAAAATAACAAGAAAAACAAAAGGATATTTTTTTTCATATCTAAAATAATAAAAAACAATAAAAAATTGATTACAGTATAAGCTGAAAACAGTAAAAAACTAAAAAATAAGGAAAAAAATACATAATTACCTTAAAAATCAATGAGTTATGTATATATTTTAACCACTCCTATTTTTAAACGAATAAGACCTAACCCAAGACTTAGTATCAATTTTAAATAAAAACCTCTAAAAACAAAAAATTGGGATTTTTTAATAACAATCCTCTAAAAAACCTACATTTTGACACTTATTTTAAACTTACGCCTAGTGAAACAATTTGGCACGAACAAATTTAGAGGTGAGTCTATATTTTTGTTTTGGACTTTTTGGTTTTTCAGGAATAGTTCTCTCAAAAAAATCACATTCTAACAAAGGATTTAAAATATCATTTTTAAAGCGAGTCTTATGAGTGCGTTTTAAAATTTTCATTAGCTCTTCCGCACTACTTTCAAACTTACATTTTTTCAAAATTAGAACTTGGTCCGAGCTTATTTTTTCAATATTACAACTTAGTCCTTTCTTAGGACAAGATACGTCTGAAACTACTTCTGTATCAATGTTTTCTTTAAAATTAAAGCCTTGCTGTTCAACTGAATTTGAGAGGGAGTTATTGCGCTTTAAGTCTGTATTCCAATCTAAATTATCTTCAGATTTTTGACCGGTTTTTTGTTTTTTGTTTTTTCCGAACCAGGCCATAACCAAGATTTACTTAAAGTAATAAGATTTAAGTTTACCTAAAAATTGGCTTTTTTAGATAAATAGACGATTTAAATATGAAAATAACCACTCTTAATGAGCGATTTGAGTAGTTTATTGAGTTAATATTTGGTCTAAGAACAACTGTAATCGCTCTGACTCTGGATTTTCAAAGAATTTATCTGGGGTATTTTGCTCAATTACCTGGCCTTCATCCATAAAGATAACGCGATCAGCCACTTTCTTGGCAAAACCCATCTCGTGAGTTACACAGAGCATGGTAATACCTTCTTTAGCAAGCTCAACCATAACATCCAATACTTCCGAAATCATCTCAGGATCAAGTGCTGATGTAGGCTCATCAAATAACATTATCTTAGGAGAAGTGCATAGCGCTCTGGCAATAGCAACACGCTGCTGCTGTCCGCCAGAAAGCTGATTTGGATACTTTTCAGCTTGGTCCTTAATGCCTACTCTATCCAACAGCTTTAAGGCTTTCTCTCTTGCCTCTTGCTTGGTTTCATTGTGCACCCAGATCGGCGCTAAAGTTAAATTATTAATGATACTTAAATGTGGAAACAAATTGAAATGTTGAAAAACCATTGAAACTTCTGAACGAACTTGTCGGATTTTCTTTACATCATCAGTTAACTCTGTACCGTCTACTACAATAGAACCTTCTTGAAATTTCTCAAGAAAGTTAACACAGCGAATTAAGGTTGATTTGCCACTACCTGAAGGGCCACAAACAACAATAATCTCACCCTCTTTAACTTTTAGGTTGATATCCTTAAGTGCGTGAAAGTCGCCATACCACTTGCTTAGTCCGCTAATTTCAACAATATCACAACAGCCTTTTTCACCAATTTCTTTATTTGTTAATTCGCTCATTTTTTTTACCTATTTGTGTTCGGTGCTAAAACGCACCTCTAATCTTTTTGAATAACGACTCATTGAATACAAAATCACCCAGATAACCATAGCAACAAATACGTAGCCTTCGGTTTCTCTACCTAACCAGTTAGAATTACTACTAGCTGCGCCTACAATTGCTAGCATATCAAACAATCCAATAATCAACAACAGGGTTGTATCTTTAAACAAAGCAATAAAAGAGCCAACGATATTTGGAATAGAGATTTTTAGTGCTTGTGGCAAAATAATAAGAATTGTTTTTTGCATAAAACTAAGGCCTGCAGCATCAGCTGCTTCATACTGCCCTTTAGGGATAGCTTGCAAACCACCGCGAATAACCTCTGCTATATAGGCTGTTTGGAATAAAGTGATACCAATTAAGGCTCTAAGCAGTTTATCAAAGTCCATCCCTGCAGAGAAGAATAAAGGCAGTACAACAGACGCCATAAATAAAATAGTAATCAATGGTACGCCACGCACAAACTCAATATATACCACTGAGATAAACTTCACCACGCGCATTTCAGATTGTCGCCCCAGTGCAAACAAAATGCCTAACGGAAAAGAAGCAATGATACCAACAGCGGCAACCACAACAGTCAGCGTAAGCCCGCCCCATTTGTCAGTTTCAACGACCTCTAAGCCTAGTCCACCATATAGCAAAAAGAAAGCAACCACGGGGTAAATTAAGAAAGATCCAATAATATATTGCGCTCTATATTGCGATGCTTTAATTAACGATCCAAATACAACAAGCGCTGCAATAATGCCAAACATAGTATTGACACGCCATAGCTCATTTTCTGGGTAAAATCCGTAAATAAACATTTTAAAATTGGCATTAACAAAGGACCAGCAGGCACCTTCTCGACCACAAGACTGATTATCAGCAGTCAAATCAAAATTAGCATCAAAAATTGTCCAATTTAAAATCGGTGGTAAAAGTAGATAAATGACGTATAACGCAACAAAAGTAAGTGCAGCATTAGATATAGATGAAAACAAGTTTTCTTTCAGCCATAGAGTCGCCTTAGTTTGCGATTGTGGCGGTTGTTTTGTTTGTTTTAACGAGTAGATTGCCATAATGGTTACTTGCCCTTAATTTGCATTTTCTTATTGAAAATATTTAAGATCAATGAGATGACCAATGATATCGCTAAATACACCAGCATCGTCAATATAATAATCTCAATCGCTTGGCCAACCACGTTTAAGACAGTGCCCGAGAATATGGTTACTAACTCTGTATAGCCAACTGCCGCTGCCAAAGAGGAGTTTTTAGTAAGATTTAAGTATTGGTTAATAATTGGAGGTATGGCCACTCTTAGCGCTTGTGGCAACACCACCAATCTTAACGATTGTGTTTGTGTTAAACCCATTGCTGATGCCGCTTCCTTTTGCCCATTATCTACAGACTCAATGCCAGAGCGGATAGCTTCAGCGATATAAGTGGCGGTATAGATACTCAAGGCAAAGGCTAGAGAGAAAAACTCAATAGACAGATCTACACCACCTCTAAAATTAAAGCCTTTAAGCACAGGATAATCCAATTGCACACCAGCAACAAAATAAACTGCGGCTGGCAATAGTAGTACAAGCCCTAAAAAATACGGAATGGTATTAGTAACTACGCCCGTTTCATCATGCTTCTTGTCACTACGCTTCTTAACAAAGATATAGCCAACAATACCAATAATAAGACTTGCAAGTACAAAGTAAAGCCCGTCATCCGCAATAGGTCTAGGTAGATACAATCCTCTTGAGTTAAGAAAAATACTATCAAAGAAACTGATACTATTTTTAGGAGATGGAAAGACGCTAAGCGCTATTGAATACCAGAATAGAATTTGAAGCAATATTGGTATATTTCTAAAAACCTCAATATATACAGTGGCCATTTTTCTAATCAAATAATTATTGGATAAACGTGAAATACCAACAATAAGACCTAAGACTGATGCGAAAAATATACCAGTTATTGCCACAATTAAGGTATTAACAATACCTACATAAAACGCCTGAAGATTGGTTGATGCTGGTGAATATTCTAAAAAGAAATTATCATTAACAGCAAAACCAGCCTCGTCATTTAAAAAACCAAAACCACTTCTAATACCTCTTTGCTCAATATTAAGCATCATATTATCAAATGCTTGATAAGCAAAATAAGCAATAACAAAAACAGCTAGTATCTGAAATACAATCGCCCTAACTTCGTTGTTATTTAGTAGTGATTTTAGTTTTGTAAACACAAAAAAACCTCAATAAAAAAATGGCCAACTGAAAAAGTTAGCCATTTTATATTTTGTTTAGACTTTATCTAAACGCTGGAGCGTATAAGATACCGCCTTTAATCCACAACTGGTTTACACCACGTGGAAGCTGGATTGGTGTTGACATGCCAATGTTTCTTTCGAAACTTTCGCCGTAGTTACCAACTTGCGCAATAATATTACGCGACCAATCTTTGCTAAGACCTAAACTTTCGTTAAGCTTGCCAGATTTACCTTGTAATCTCTGTATGCCAGGACTAGTAGAAGCATCATCAATCGTAGCTGAAGTAACACCTAACTCTTCTGCTTCAATCATTGCGTTTAGTGACCATCTAACAATGTTAAGCCAAGTGTTGTCGTCTTTACGCACAACTGGACCTAAAGGCTCTTTAGAGATAACATCGCCTAAAACTACAGCAGAACTAGGATCTTTAAGTGTAGATCTAAGACCAGCAAGCTGAGATACGTCTGAAGTTAGTGCATCACAACGGCCTGCTTCGAAACCACCTTTAGTTTGTGCAGATGTATCATAAGTAACCGCTTTAA
>ERZ1046876.525-NODE-525-length-29284-cov-9.916555_pt1 | contig 29284 bp, 43 predicted proteins | sample MGYA00383094_ERZ1046876 | MGnify/ENA primary metagenome ERZ1046876 (study PRJEB29581, sample SAMEA5548364) | metagenome | biome: marine; feature: coastal; material: water | depth 50 m | study: Short-term variability in the microbial, nano- and picoplankton...
ATAAGTTCTAATGAGCCACCCCAACTACCCTCTTTAGTAAGTTGTAGTATTTCATTGGGCGTGTATAAGCCAATGTTTTTCTTAATATTGTTAGGTTGTACTCCGATGTAACTCATTTAGATCCTTTTAGGTTTGTTTTAAATATGCAACATTATATTCACAAGAACTTGCAGAACTGCAAAGACCTTGAAGCTTATCGCCAGTCTCTAAAACAATTTTAGAGGAGAGGTCGATTGTTGTGGCAAATGGAAGAGAGACATCATTTAAGATGTGCCTTAAAGTTCCTCCAGATTTGATCACACTTAGATCAACAGTGACATCTGCTGAACTTGAATTAACATTGGATAAATATATTCCGATGACTGTCTCAGTTGTGGATGAAGCTACTGCATCAAGGACATCGCCTGTGCTTGTGCCTAAAACTCCACTTTCGCTGTGCAAAGTATCGCTCATAATTTATTTCTCCTAACTTAATGCAATCACTAAACCAAGACTCACTCCAGCTGAAGCAATTTGGTTTGGATTGACTTTATAAACTGTGCCATCTGTGGCATCTTCTAAAACTAACAAATCATTTGCAAGATCAACTGTTATTCCAGATCCATCTGATAGATTGCTCGGATCTACTGAGATATTGAGATCTCCAGAAGCTCCACCACCTGCAAGACCAGAGTTTGCAACTGTATTCACAGCAGTTATGTCACCGAGTGACACAATGTCTGAGATTAATGCTTTCTTTGTTGATCCATCAGTCACATCTTCAATGACAAGATAGTCAGTTGAGACAGCTGTTGCAGTAGCCAGATTATTGGCATCTATTAACAAAGTAGTTGTTGAAGCTCCAGATGAGGTAGCAGTTCCACCAGAGAGTCCAGAGTTTGCATTTGTGTTGATGGTCACAGCTGTGATATCTGCGTTTCCAAGTAGCAATGTCCAAGCTGAAGAGTCAGCATCCCATCGATAATATAATTCTGTATCTTGAGCAAAAGCGATCTGACCATCTACTGGAGTAGTGATTGCAGAAGTTAATGCTGAAAGTGATGCAAATGAATAAACTGCCGAGTTCACTAGCTCTTGAAAAGCTGTTGTGTCGATCAGATCACCAGTTGCCCAGTTTCCTTTATAAGCCATTTTTTTCTCCTATTCCTACCAAGCTAAGTTGGTGGATTCATTTAATCTTGATGAACCTAACACCCAAGCTCCAACCTCTGATCCAGAGGAGGTTCTTAGTTGCCATGTCCAAGTTTGGTTGACTGCATTGACTGAGTGACTAATGCGATCAAGATGAACATCAAAGTCCATAATGGTCGAGACAGTTGTCGGCACTTTGATAGTGATCTTGTCTCCAAGTTCTCTGATCAATACTTGATTCCACAGTGAGGTGTTAGCTAAGGGATTGACAATCAAGCCCTCTATTCTGACACCTGTGTTTGAAAATTGTGCAAGTCTCTGTTCTGCAATTGCTAAAGCATCTGCATCCGAGACATTTAATGTGTTAGAGAGTGAGTCCTGTCTTGCTCCGTATTTAGCAATCGAACTTGTATCTTGGAGAACTTGTTCAGTTCCTCCATCTCTAGTCACTGATATAATATTTAAAATCTTTGAGTCATCTAATGTTGTGATCACATCACTGAAAGGAAGCTCACCAACGCCATTCCCAAAAGTTGCTTGAGAAGTGAACTGTTGTGTTCTTTTAAAGTTTCGATCTCGAAAAGTAGCTTTTCCATCTGATGACATATAAAACTGACCTTGTTCTGCTGTCTCAACATCTTTCATTGCAGTCAGAAGATTTGTGTCAACACCTTGTCCAGCTTGAACTTGCAAGTCACCAGTCGAGATCTGTCGGTCAGTTGATGACCAACCAAAAGCATCTAAAAGTCTTGATATTCTTGCAGATGATAATTCTTGTTGATCAACATAACCAAGTCTGGTTGATTGACCTAAATTAGAAAATCCTGTTGATCCTAGTTTCCAACCTCTTGCCCCAATAGTGTTAAGGTTAAAGATCTTAAAAGCATCCACACAGTTTATGCGAACACTTGAGTCAGCACCTTGTCCACCAAAGGATTCTGGATAGCTCTGAATAAATCCACGAAATAACACCGTGGTTGTCCCATCATAAGCACCAGAGATCTTGACTTGTCTGAAAGGACTAATCTTAGACTCTCCAGCAGTTGCATCATAATAAGGTGAACTTGTATTCAGAGGATTAAACCGATCATCTGAGTTGTTCAGCACTACTGATGCAGTTCCAGTCTGATAGTCAGCAAGATCGTGTTGTCTTCCTCTATCAATGTTAAATTCTCTTATATAAGCAGAGACATCTGAGAAAGTCTGTGATGTAGCAAAGGGATCTGAATCAAAAGCAATTTCAACAGTGAGATCAACATCAGAGTTGAAAGCAACACTCATATCAGAACTCTTTTTCCTTGCTTCTGCAACTGAATAATTGCATCTTGTGTCACAGTCTCAAACTTCTCTGATCCTATATTTAAAGTTGTGAAAATCTTTATTGGTTGGGGAGTAGATCCACCAGATCCACCAGAACCACCAGAACCAGATCCAACACTTCCAGATTCAGATGAATTGCTTTCTGCAAAGGTAGGAGCTGAGGAAACTTGACTTGATCCACTGCTTGATCCACTATCTGGAGCAGTGAAAGAGCTTTCTGTCAGTCCAGCATTAGCAAATGCCTGTTCAATTTCAGCTATCTTTCTGCCTGTTACTAGAGCGATCTCTTCTAATGTTCTTTTAAAAGTTTCACCCTCAAAAGATCCAAACGCTTTTTCTAATTCTTTAATTGCAAGAGCTTCAGTGAGTATGTTTTCAGCACTGACCTTAGTTGCTTCAGCAAGATCTTTCTTAGCTTGAATCTGATCTTCTCTAGCTTGTTTTTGATCTTCAATAGCTTGAGTCAATTCCTCTTCAGCTTCTTCAACAGATCTAACTGCATCGAAATAAGCATCAGACTGAGCAGTCGCTTCTTTTTCTAACTCAACAAGTTCCTCTTTAGCGAGGATCAGTTCGAGTTCCATTTCTCTTGATCCATCTTGAGCATCAGTCAGCTCTTCGATAGATTTCTTTAATTGTATAATTGCCAACTCTTCTTCAGCTGTGACATTAGTTCCATCAGCTTGAAGTCTGGTCACTTCATCTTGAGACTTAGCCAAAACCTGTTGAGCTTTAGCAACTTGAATATTTGATTCCTCAAGTTCGCCAGTTGCTTCATCAAGTCGTTCTTGTTCTCTCTTGCCTCGCTCTTGCAAACCAGTGAGAGTCTTTATAGAAGAAAGAGCTTTGTTAATTGATCCAGTGTATTTCTGGAACTCTACTGCACCAAAGACAATTTCATCAGTATGATCTTCAACTGCTTCAGTAGATTCTCTCATTTCCTGTGTGAACCTAAATTGAGCCATCTGTGTCTTATTCAAGACAACTTCGGTCTTAGTGTATTTCTTGATCATATCTTCTCTAGATCTGACAGCTCTTTTTTCTTCAGCATTGGATTCTCTTATGCTCTCGGCATAATTATTAACTGCATCCATCAATCCACCTTGAGCTTTGTCTAGCTCTCCAAAGATTGCAGTGAGAATCTTTGAGTTAGAGATCATCTCTATAAACTTTCCAATGAAATGTCCCATTATGGTGATGCCATCTTTCATAAATTGAAAGGACTTCTTTAACCTGCTGGTTATCTCTTCACCAAATTGTTTATTAAACTCTTTAACTTTTTCAACACCATTAGCAAAAGCTTTAGCCATTTTTGGCAAAACATCTGAAGCCATTTCTGAAATCAGTGGAAGCACAGCATTGACACTAGGCATCAATGATTCACCCATTGCAGTTGCAGTCTCTCGGAGTTCAGCTTTTAATCTTCTTTGTGTGTTTGCAAAACCCTCTGAGGTATTATCTAGATCGCCAATTGCATCTGCTGATCTCTCTTGTATCAAAGTCAAAGTCGCAGTTGCACGATCCATAGCGTTTAGCTCCGACACGGCATTTTTATTTGTCATTGTCAAAGCTTTTTGATCCAACTCGCTCTGATTTATAACGATCCCCAGTTGTTTTAATCCCTCTCGCTCGCCAGTTAAACTCTTAGTTATTCTGTCAATGACATCTGATGGATCTATATTTCTAAGAGATCCAATGTCACCAGATAGAACTGCGACTTGTTTAGAGAACTCAGCTGATGCCTCAGCACTTGCTCCCATACCATTAACAACGCCACCAGTGAAAGAAAGTAGTTGTTGCAGTTCAGCTGTTGTGAAACCTGCTTTTGTAGAGAACTCATCAACGAATTGATTGAGACCTTGTGTTGCTTCTTTAAATGTGACACCGAATGCGTTTGCACTCTCTTCACTATCAGAAGCAAGTTGAACCATTTTGTTTGATACAACGCCAACTGATCCTGCCATTGCACCAGCTAAGAGACCGACTTTCGCCATCCCTTTGCCTAGAGTCTTAAGACCACCACTAGCTCTTTGACCTACTGATCCAATTTTATCAAACTGCCTAATTGCTCTTTTCTGACCAGCTTCCAAAGGAGCTGTGTCTAAGGCAATAGCGACATTAATTTGACTGTTCTTAGCCATTTTTATTCCTTATAAATTCATCGAGTTGTTCAAGGTATTCATTGATCTCTCCCATAGTGAGCAAATCAAATTCCCAAGGTCGTATTCCAAAAAAGTGACTGAGAGCTGGAAGATGCTTCCTATAAACTCTCCTTAGTCTTTTGGGATTTCTTGATCCAGTTCCTCTTGTGTTTTAACTGATTCAATGGTCAACTGTGCCAAGATGTCTTCATATTTGACTGTCTTGTCTTCTCTTTTTGCAAAGATAAGCACAATAGATGCAAGAGCTTCAAAGTCCATCATTGATGTCTGTCCGATTGCTTCCATTGAATTAAGACCAGTGATCTTCTTGATCTCTCGCCATTCGATCCCAGTTATATCTGAATAATCTAAAAGATATTGTTTATCTTTGATCACGATAACTGGAAGATTGTTGTCCTCATCTGCCATTTATTCTCCTCTTAAGTTTTGCCACCAAATTTTCTTGATGATCCTGTTGCAGAAGCTTTTCCATATAGAGCGATAACAAGTTTGTTAAGTCTTCTGACATAATCTCTCTGCATCTCTGGAAGTCGATCTCTCACAGATGGGAAGATGAAATATCCCTTTTTCTTCTGTGGTTTATAGAGTTGGCGACCTCTTCTGAAAGCTCCTCCATAGGGATTGAATCCACCGAACTCTTGGAGTCGTGCATAGGTTTGTCGTTTTCCATAACCTACTTTGAACGATGCTCCTTGTTTGGTTTTCGTTGCTCTAACTGATGCAACTAATTTTCCAGAGTCCTTTGGTAGAACTTTCCTAACATCTTTGGCGACATTTTCACCAAATTGAAAGTTAAATTGTTTATAAATTTTCACAGCATCAGATCCGAGAAGCTCAATCAATCTCTTCTGGTTGGCAATATCCACACCAGAGACTTCAATTAGAGTTCCCAGACCTTTTGCAGTTCGTTTAAGTCTTCTTCTTTGTGAGACCATTTTTAGTGTTAGACAGTTCCTCTAGTCACTGCTCCTGTCACAATTAACGAAAAGCTGATTGATACTAGATCAGTCGCACTTGAATCAATTGTGTAGTTTGTGACTAAGGCATTCCCTGTGTATTTCGGTTGGGAACTTGTGTTGTCTGGTCGATAGTCGAAAGCTACTACTGAGCCATCGAATAAACCTGCCATCACGCCATCAGCTGTTGCATCGAATGTCGCACTGCCAGAAATCGATAATCCCTCAACTCCCACAACGAAAGTTGCTTGATCTGAGCCAAAGGATGTAGTTTCAAGAGTGTTAACATCTCGACTTAATGAAAGCTGATTGACATAAGTTGTGATGTCTGTTCCATCTACGCTAAAAAAAGAATCTTTTCCAGATATGAAAGCCATTTTTTTTCTCCTAAATTAAATTAATTAATTACTTTAAATTATGGGCATAACCAACTGAAAAGGTTGCAGAGCCAGAAGTCACTGTGATCACTATGCGAACATAACGATTCACTGTGTTTGTGGTTGCTATTCTCTCAGAGGTTGTCCCTGTGATTGCAGTGAAAGAAAAACCAGAGACATCTGCAAAAGATGAGTTGTCTGCTGATGATTGTATTTTCACTGATATGTTTGCAGAGCTATGAGCTGTGCAATGTAGAAATGCTTGACCACCTAATGATGAACTAGCACCGAAGTCAACAGCAGTTGTGTTAGCTGTTGCACTTGTATTGGTCAAAGCATATAAGCTTTTCCCATTTCCAAAGTTATCACCAGTGAATGAAGCAGAGACACCGACAGCATCTCCAACATTCGAGTCAATGGTATAGTTTTGAATCTTTGAATTTAATAAGACAACTTTATTCCCAGCAGTGTCTCCACCTTGATAAATTGAAAGGGGAGTTGCAGTTGCAGATCCAATGACAGCTTGAAGCTCCTCATCGACTGCATCTGATCCACCATCAAAAAATCCAGATAAGGAAGCTGATGCTGATTCGGTTGAACCTATATAAGAAGCTTGATCAGATCCAAAGGTTGTAGTTTCATTGACTGCTTGTTCTCTTGAAAAACTTGCATCATTGAAATAACTGGTTAGATCGTGGATTCCAAATAAGATCTTGTTGTCTTTTCCTGCGATAAATGTGGGCATATTATTCCTCTTCTAGTTTCTTTGCTTTGTCTTCTGGCAAGACAAGTCCTTGCAAGACCATCCACCTAGGGACTTGCACATCAACTGAATCACCAGCTTTAAATTCTTTTTTCTTGATCTCACAATCAACGATTGCAATATAATTTGTTTTTTTTGTCATATCTACTCCGATAGTGTTGCTTGAGCTTCTAAGTCCATCTCGATGAGACATATTCTGCCCTCATCAGATAAAGTGTTTTCAATCTGCATATTTGAGATTTTTGAGACAATCACAGCTCCATTAATGGTTGTATCATCGTTTAATTGGTCAATCACTTCATTAGCTAGTGCTAGAGATCTGCTTTCTGTGGTGGAGGCAACAGAGTCTCCAGCTCCAGCTCGTAGTGTATATATAAATATTTTTAATCCTAGATCTTCCTCATACACTGATCCAAAAGATTGAAAGTCCATTGAAGAGTCTGCATCTCCTATATAGATCATCTCTTTTTTTGGAGCTTGATCCATTGGAGGGTATTTAAAGATTGCAACACCATTCAAACCTGCTCGGTTGTCTAATTGTGTTTTTAAATTATCTCTTACTGTTTTAACAACTGATGAGATCGCCATTAAACACCAAAGACCTTTTCTGAGTTCTCATCGATCCACTGATTAACTTCTGGGATTCTTGTAGGATTCTTAAATCCTCCTCCTTGTGTGACTAGAGAGATATTTCCCATCTCATCATTAAAAGAAGTTGCTCGATCTGGAATGTTTGTTGAGATCACTCGATCAAGTAGCAGTTTTAATGCAATACGATCAACACCATTCTTGAGAAAGTCCCATCCATACTCATAAGCAATAACAATCGGCATAGGATATTCTGAAGTCGCTTCTGGAAAGAATCCATCCGTTCTATGAATAAATCCTGCTTTGTTATCAATTTCAAAGTTTGAGGTTGCAATAGTCTCACCAAGTATGGTGACAGAGATCACTTTGTTCACATTGAAGTGAGGCACTGATAAGACTCTTGTTGTGTCACCCTGCATCTTTTCTAAAGAATATTTAGGTGTCCACGAAGCTCCTGTCCATTGTTCTAAGAGATCAGTGATCTTTGCTCTCTCTTCTAAGATTGTTGCATCTGAATAGTCACTTGCAGAGGCAAGTTGTTCAATGTCAAAGGTTCTTGCTTGTGCTTCAGTGAATAAAGGAAATCCAAGGATCTCGTGATTTGTTCTCAGCTTTTGAACTACTGATTCCCAAGTTCCAGACCACACTGCATAAAGTTTGTTCACATTAGTTGTGTTGGCGATGCCTAGATCATAATAATAAATCCCAGTTGTGTCTGTTGTGGCAGTTTGTCCGTTAATAATCACAGTTCCAGCTTCATCGGTCACTGTGACTGTGACTGATCCACTGGCATTTGTGAGAGTGCCATCAATATAAGCATTGACATAAATTCGACCTAACGAATCTTTATATATATGCTGAGTTCCATTTCCAACTGAATATCCGATCATTTGCGACCTTTAGATCCTTTTTTCTTTTTAGATTTCATTTTCTTGCCATAGTTGTATGGCATTAGCTTTTTTCTTTTCCAGCTGGTTTAGAAGCTGTCTTTTTAGGAGCAGACTTAACTGGTTCTGCCCATCCTTTTTCAATAAGATCAACAGCGTTGTTCTTATCAGTTTCCCAAATCTCTCCAGCTGGAGGAATTGGAGATCCATTGTATAGACCAGAGATGCTGATCTTCATTTTAATTTTCATTTTTTCTCCTATTGATTCACTGAGACATTCAATCTTGGAAGTAGAGATAGAGTGAATGAGACTGAATATCTCAGTCAATGATCCATTGCTGGATCTTGACCATCTTCATCAATTGCTTGATAAAAGACTAAGAAAGGTGAGGGGATTAGCCCATGACCATTCTTTTGACAGCATTTGTGTCCATAAGATCTCCATCACCACGATAGATAAATCTAAATGTGACCAAGTCGTTGGCAAATGCGAAGTCAACAGATCTGTCAACTTGGATGCCTTGGACTTCACGAATGAAATATTTGCTCATATCTCCGAAAGCCATAACTTTCTTTGCTGTTGCAATTGTTTCAATGTTCGGATCAGATGCAACTGGAGAACCAAGAAGTGTATCTGGATTTCCTTGTTGCAGTGATGGTTGCCATAAGTATTGATTATTGGAATCTTTGAGTTGTCTAACTTCTTTCAAAGTAGCATCATTCATTATCCAAGCACCATTGATTCTATATGGGGAAGTCACACTGTGATAAAGATCAATGATCTCATCTGGTGTGATAACTGTTGCTGATGCACAAGTGACACCAGTTCCAGAAGCATTCATCAAACCATTTGGTTTGCTTGAGCCATTGCCGACTGCATAGTCAGTTCCAGCTCCATTTCCTAATGCACGACCACCATCGTTTGCTAAGAATCCCTCGATGTCAACACCCTCATCAGCTAAAAGCTCTGAAGATACTTGAGTGAGGTAGGCATATTTGAAAGCTCCTAATGTGACTGATGCACTTGTAGGATCGCTTTCTCCGATAGATCCACCCTCTGCAACTAATGATGCAGATGATAGAGCTGTGATTTGTGGAAACTTGATGTCTTCGCCACCAGCTGTTGAGACAACTGTTGCGAACTGTCTCACGACAGCGTTCTCATCTAGTTTCGCAATTATTTGGTCATAAAAACCTTGAGGAACTAATCCACCATCTGCTCCGACTGTTAGATCTCTTTTTTCAAAGTTATGTGATCTCACTTCGCCATTAGCCATTGCTCTTAAGATAGAAGCATCACTTGGAGCTTCAACTTCTTTTTCAATGACTGGAGCTGGGGATGAAGATTCAAAGATTGCTCTTGCTTCTTCAGATTTTTGATTTGCTTCTTCGACAGTAGCAAGTTCAGAAGTTCTGGCATCGATTTCTGACATTCTGTCATTCATCTTGTCCCAAGCTTCTTTTTCTGAAGCATCAAGTGATCTTTCCTCTTTGATCTCACGATCATTGAGTTCTTTCATTTGATCCCAGAGATTAGCTCTTTCCTCGTATAGTTTTTCAACTATTGGATTGCTCATATATTTTCTCCTTATATGAAAATTAATAAGTGAATTGTGTTCGACTTATTGGATTATTAATTAAGCGACAAAGACTGATTCATCATCGAGTCTGTGTCTAAGTTTATAAATCTTTCGATTTGAGAAGATCTAGTCTTCTTTTTCTAGCTTCAGCGTTGAAAACAGTTTCATTTTCTTCATTAAGAAGTTCTTTTAATGAACCTTGATCATTAGCTTCAATTAGATCTCGAAGATCAAGTCCACTAAGTTCAGCTAAACCTTGAAAAGATCTCTCAGCTGTGACTGATGAATCTTGATATGCTGGGAATGGTGTTGGACTAACTTCATAAAGTCTTGTCTCTAACACTTCTCGCATAACTGGTTCAGATGAAGATTCTGGGACTGACCATCTCTCTTCGATGACATCAAAGCCAAAAGATGAATTTGTCACATCGCCTCTTTCGATCATTTTAAAAGCTGATCGATGGTGTGTGATATCAAGATCCAAATTTACTTCATAATGAAGTCCTTTTGCATCTTCTGTGAGCTTTAAAGTTCCAGATCTTTTCGATCCTAAAACTAGATCAGTAGAGTGGTTGAATAATGCTTTTATGTCATCTCTTGAGGTTTGTGTGCCTCTTTCTTGTAGTGTCTTTGTGAATGCACCTTTTTTAATCTGCTCAACAAAACCTCCACCAAGCACTTGAGAAGACCTATCAAAGATTGAAGCATATCCACTGATCACAGCTTTTGAGCCATCTAATGCTCTTGCTTCAAATTCATTGACTATATATCTCACATCGTGAGTTGGTGTTGGTCTGACTTGTTTAGGTTCTGAACTGAAGATTTTTTCGTTTATCTTTTCCAATGTTCTTTCTCCGTTATTGTCTAATTTTTCGATCTCTCGATCTGCCCAAGAAATAGTCCGATCAGCTCCTTTGAGCATTGCACCAACAGAAATTTCTGCTGATCCAGATCCCCAAAGCCAGTGTGCAACCACACCAGCACTGATCTTTCCATCTTTTACTTGTTCAGATTGTAGATCACCTCTGTGCCTTTTTATCCAAGCACTGAGCTTTCTTAACTTCGCCTCAGTTATTGATCCTCTTGCCATAAGTCTTGCACTGCTTATAGTCGCATCAACAAGTCCATCTCCAGCAGAATCTAAATTGTCTAAACCTCTTTGAGCATTAGCTTGAACATAATCTGGCACATTAATGTGCTGAGATCGTTCTTCAGCTCTGTTCTGCATTGTGTCATCGTATTCTTGATGAGTTTTGCAAGGCATATAAAAAACCTCATCTCCATCTTCCATTTCGTGAAAAGATGTCTCATCGATATAACAACCAATGACTTTTGCTTTTTCTAGTGCTTCTGATTTAGATCCAAACTGATCTTCCTCTGGATATGGCATTATATTCCTTTAATAATTGTTTAAGGCAGACCTGTGTATTGCCTTTTTATAATGATCATCTGACCAATTTGTGATTCCATCAATAGCGTTAACCTTTTTAGGATCAAATATTGATTTTGTATGTTTTCTCAATCTCACATTTTGATGATCTGTTCTTGGAGTTTTATTCCAAATAGCTTCTAATTCATCAACTGTATATATTTCCAGTTTTTCTAAATGATGAATTGTTGGATTCCAAGTTGTATTGTCTTTATTTGCTTTGAATCCTGTTGCATAAGCATCTGGATATAAGAACAATTCAAACTCTACTAAGCATTTGGGAACAAAATGATCTTTCGCATATTTCCTCACTTTGTCATTGTGTGGATTTATAACATTTTTTTGATAATTAACATAAATATCATAATCTTGATTTTTAATGTTTCGTGTTCCTTTAACTTCAACAAGTTTATTAATTAGCTCTAATCCATTTTTTGTTCGTTTCCAATAGAGAACTGAATAATCTGGATTATAAAAATTAGCATCGTGAGTAAAAGCAACAGCATTAGGAATATGGTTTTCAAATGGATCTAATCCAAATCGTTGAAATGAACCAACTGATCCTTTAAAATCCTGCCATTCCCAACCTCGTTCAAATCGTTTTATTTGATTAGTTATCATATCAAACTCAAAGATTTCTTCTCCGAAGTTCCTCATGTCTATGTTCGCCCTAAATCTTTCGTGATCTTTTCCAAAGATTCCGAGCATTGCTTTTGTTTGAGACTCGCTTGATACATAACTTGGATCAGCTATTCTCCATAAATGTCTTAGTGACATATTTTCCTATCCGAGTTAGCAAATTTATTCGGATTGGTCTTCTGTGTCTTCCACTGCAATTTGATTCAAGTTTTGCAGATACGAATCTCCAATATCTGAATCAACTGGTGAAAGGTCTTCTTTTGCTCGAATTTCATTAACAGATAAGAACCCTGCATTTCTGCCGAGATTATATGCTTCATATCGAGCTTTTATGTTTGCACGAAGCAACCCAGAGACATCTATTCTTGCGAATTGATTTCTTGGGAGCAACATTGTCAGTGCAGTCTCAACTCGGTTGATATAGGGGAGAAGAGTCAGTTCATAAAAGACTCTGTTCTGCTCCTCGATACTTGATCCGAGCTTTGTTGTCTCTGACAGATCACCGATCATATATGCTGGGACTCTAAAAAGTCCACAGATCTCAGATTTAGTGTATTTCCTAGATTGTAGGAACTGCATCTGTTCGTGATCGAGAGCAAGTGGTTTCCAAGTGCTTCCCTCTGTCAAAATTCCAATATTGTGAGCTTTGTTTGATCCTTGATGTTTTCTATTAAAAGATTGTTTAAAGATCCTTAATTGCTCTTCAGTAGGAGTTGAGTTCATCTCTATAACGCCAGAAAGAACAGCTCCATTCTTAAAAAATGTCCCAGCAAACTCATCTTGAGCTAATGCTGATCCAATTGCTTCTGATCCAGCTTCAATTGGTGACAATCCATAGTCAGATCCTTGTTCAAAGTTCTTTATGTGAACAATCTCACCAGATGGATTTAAAACTGTGTATCTTGTGAACTTTTCTTTCCCATTGTATGTGTAGATTGCTTTTCCATTTTTTCTATTGATCTGAACATCATCTGGATGCAAGTTATAAAGAGAACTAGGAAATCCATTGCGATCTCTTGAGGTGATTAACCAATAAGAGTTTCCATAAAGGCATAATGAATTGATTGTTCTGTGCAACCAAGTGAAGAGATCAGTCTCAGCATTTGGCATTCCGTTAACATTGTCCAAAAAGATTGGGGGAGTTGTAGGTTCACGATATTCTTGTGTCTTTCTATATGTTTTCACTGGCATTGTGGCAATAGAGTCACTGATCAGCGATACACACGAATAAACTGTTGAACTCTGTATGGCAGATGATGGATCAACTGCTTTTCCAGAGCTTGTCTTTGTTTTGTCATCTAGACCCAGATTGAACATTGAAGCATCAATGTCTCTGGTCTCGATGTTTGGTTTAAAAAATTCTAATAATCTCATATTCTCTCAAAATCAAACAGCAGAGCGATTGCAATGAAGCCCAGTCCAACAACAAGAAGTCCAACTTGTGTTGATACTAGAAATGCAGAGACAGACACACTTATGAATCCTACGCTGAAAACGATTAAATTATTTAACATCTCTTATCCTCTTTAAAAAGTTATAAATTCTGGAGCTTTTGGTTCTGGTTCTGGATCTTCTCTTCGTAGATCAGACCAACGATCAAAAACCATAATTGAAGCAATTGCCAAGTCAATCTTTCTTGCAGATGACTTGTTTATCTTTGTGACCAGCGTTCCTTGTGGAGTTTCCTTGGGGACACAGTTGATCAAGTGTTGAAAAAGGTCAAAATCACCATCGTGAGACAGATCTTTCTCCAATACAGCTGTATAAAATCGAGATGTAGCTTCTGCCATTCTCTTTCGATAGTTTCCCTCGAAATAAAGGATCATATCTTCGCCATATTGATCTTCTAGCTCGGCAAGTTCCGAATGAAACCCCATCGGGTCAACAACGAACTCAACGACTTCATAATCTTTGAAAATCTTGTGGATTCTTGCGATGACTTCATCTCTCGGTATTTTCCAAAGCTTGTTTTCTGTGACTGGTCGCTCCCAGTGTCCGAGAACTTCCAGATGAGGTCTTTCTTCTTCAAAGGATAGTCCGACCAGAGCTGTGGAGTCTCTTGAGTATGATCCATCAAAACCCAATATAATTTTTGATCTAAGTTCCAATTTCTTTTCTTCATAACATTCCTCCCATACACCAGCTGGAAGCCATCTCTCAGCTGTGGATGTCCACTGATTTAGAAAATATCTTCTGAACTCATTCTCTGGTATTTGTTGAAAAGCCCTTTCAAGCTGTTCACGATCAACCCAGTCATCAAGAGCTGGATTGCTCTGCTCCAGAGCTTTCGTTCTTTGTTTGGGATCTGCAATATCAAGATCTTGATCTGCTTCATAAATCTTATAATAGAAACCATTGTCCTCGATCTGTCCCTCTTCAATACTCTTTGCGTATTTATATAATCTATAAGCCAAGGAGTTCTCAACCCCAGCTGTTGTGATGTTGATCCCAATGGTGTTTGCTCTTTTTCTTAATCCATTCTGGATCACTAAGTGAGCTTTTTCTTTATTGCCGACCATTTCGTGTATCTCATCAAAGATACCAAAGGGAGCTGGTCTCAATCCATCGTTTCCACCACCAACACAAGGAACTCTTAAAATATAAGCGTTCGGATTGTCCTTAACTATAATTTTTCGCTCTTGCAGATCAACAAAGTGTCTTAATTCACCATTTGAGATCATTGCTTTAGCACTACCAAAGACAAGATCAGCTTGATCATAACTTGAAGCAACTACTGGAATGATAGGAGCTGAGTTTCCAGATCCGAGCAAGCCATAAACGGCTAGTGCTCCTGCAAGTTCAGTTTTTCCATTTCCTTTTGGGAGTGATATATAAGCTGTATGGTGTTTAAATGATCCATCTTCTCTTAATTCAAAGAGTTCTCTGATCAGTTCTTTCTGCCAGTCTCTTAAAATGAATGGTTTTCCTAAATAATCACCAGAAGAGTGAACACAGTACTTTTCTATAAATTTAATGACTCTGTTGCCTTGGGTTTTCATTTATGATCACAATGCAAACTGCACCCACAACACAAAACTTCACATTCCATTATTCTTCCTCTTCCACCCAAGAGATATGGACTCTCGATCCATCTTTTAGGATCACAAACTTCTCAGCTGGTTGATCTTCAAGATCTCTTTTTATATAACTCATTCCTCTTCAAGTTCAGCATTAAGATCAGAGAGACTTTTCTTAGCTTGTCCAATGGAGATCCCTAATGAGACTCTTGCTTTTGGATTCATACCGATGCGATCTTCTAATTGTCTGATCTCTGCATCTAATTTCAACATTGCTGAATATAGAGGGTTCAAAACGACCTGTCCTTGTGATCCAACAACTAATCGATCTTTCTTAGCTTGTTTATAGACTCTCTCTCGCTCATCAATAAGCGTTGCAAGGCGATAAACAGCTGATTGATCTGATTTAGTATCAACGGCACTTGCGAGATCACTGTTCCAGAAGTCTTCCCACCACAATTTCGTGATTTTTAAATATCTTCCTTTTAATTTCGGGATATCTCTCTTTTTATAAGCACCAATATCCACCACAGTAGGGCGAATCCTATGTTCTCTTTGATCGAGTGGTTTAGCTTTACTCATAAAAATAAAAAATCTTTTTTGAAAGTCTGGAGACTATACAAGTCGGAAGATGATGGGCATCGGGATATCGGCGTGTCCTATATACCTGCATTTTTGACCTACCCCCCATAAATACTGCAATCTCTGTGTCTGTTTGTGTCAGTTTTTGCTAAGTTCCCAGCAGTTTCTTAAGCATATAAGGTCATTTCTACCTACTAATTTTGTTTAGATTGTTGCTTGTTTAGAACTGTTGCAACTACGACAATAGACAATAAGATCTTGATATTGATCTCCTCCTTTTGAGGTAGGCACTGGATGATCAGCTGTCAGATCAGTTGCAAAGTGTGGTCTTCTCCTATAACCAGAGCAGATATATCCATTCATTGCAATGTGTCTGTTGACTGCATCCTTTCGATATTTCCTTTGCCGATAAGTTATCGACCGAGGTTTTCTCTTCTTTATAATATTTCTGTGGATCTCACATCTTCTTTGTTGCGAAACTTTTCCACAATCTAAGCAAAAGAACTTTGGCATTATGGAGCAAGTCTGCGTTGTAGTTCAATGACTCTTTCTTCTATGGCACTCAGTTGCCAGTTGAGGTTATATAAATCTTTTTCATACTGATACTGGTCAACAAGATCTTTGTTGTTATGTGTATGAGGTTCAACTTCAATCTGTTGCTCTATGCTTTCTATCTTAGATATCTCATCACCAAGCATCTCAATCATTATTCTGTTGATCTCCATCTGTTCATTAAAATCATCTAAGATTATTGCGAACATTGAGATGATCACTAACAACGATATTATGTAGCCGATCAATGCTTTAATCAAACCAGACTTCTTCCATTATTGGGTGAGACATTAAGAACATAGGGGAGTTCTTGCTTTCTAATTGACTGATCACATCTAAGAACAAAAACTCTTTTGCCTGTGATGGTTTCATATCTTCTTGTCCTACTAACTGGATAATGCACTGAGCGAAGTCATAGACAGCGACAGACTTTGATCCATTAGTTCCTGCACCTAAATAAGCTTGAGTGAACTCTGGCAAGATAACAGCTTCAGAGTTCAATTCAGCTAAATGACTATAAGAGGGATGTTCAGTAGCGTTTATCATAAGAGTTTTCCAAGAGATAGTTATTGGATGATTAATACCAATATAACAGTCCCAAACAAGTCTTTTGAAAATTTGCCTATATTTATTGATTATTTTGCTGGTCAGCAGTATGTCTATAATTGTGAGCTTTTGCTCACGCAAATAAGTTATCTTATCTTATCTAGTCTTATCTTATCTTATCTTATGTCGATTTTTCCGTGGAATTCCAGCGACATTCCATGGAACTTCCGTGGAACTTCCGTGGAACTTCCTTGGAAAGATATTAAGCCAATACTTGTTTTTCGTAGCAACCATCAACAGTGTTTGAACAGAGTCCAGAATTAGTTATCTCTGGATAATCATCAGCAAACAAACCATATATGATCTCAGCTCCACAGCTGTTGCAAGATGTTTTCATTTCTCCCTTTCCTTAAATATGCAGTGTTCTCTTCAAGTAGATTCTCGATCTCTTTATCAATGATCGGATCTTCTGGAATCCAAGCATTGATGACAGCAAGTCGATGACTTCTTGGTGTGCTGTATGTAGCCCCAAACTCAAAGTCCATATCACAAAGACCAACCCAGATCTCAACATCACAATCCTCAACAGATTCTTTTGCATACTGCTTCTCAGCAAACTTAAGAGCTGTCCCAATATGTTCAAATATTTTCTCTTCAGCTTTGTCCCATATAGGATCATCGATTCCAGTGAATTGATCAACATAGTCTGATCCAACTTTGTCTTGATCTATCCAATAGACTTTGACATAAGGTTTGTGCATCTTAAAGTCTTCACTATCCATCTTCTCAAAATGCTTTTTCGATCTCGAATACATTTCTTTTAATTCGTTCATTCTGTCAATTCCAATTTAATTTGTTTAAGTTCAGCAAACTTTTCTTTCAATATCTCACGATGTTTTCTGTGAACACTAGGGGAGTAGTGCATATCATTCCCAGAAAGACTTTCCTCAAGGTGTGTTTGTGTGTAGCTGTCGCAGTCCATTAATATTTGATCCATCAGATCACAGTCTGCAAGATTATTAATAGCAAAGATCATCTGCGTTCCTTTGCCAACTTTCTTAGTTGTTATGTTATCCCAAAAACAATCGATCTCATTTTTGGTATTGTATGCAGTCCAGTCACTATCAAGATTGTGGATCATAGATTCCAAATAAACATCATCCCAGCATTCGAGATATAATTTCTCTGCCATTGTTATTTTATAATTTATACTGCTCACTCTTTGCATACTTCCATTATAGCATTTGGCATTTTCGCAAATCCTCAATATAGCCCATAAACGCTCACTTTTTAAAAATAAACCCTAAGATCATTGATCTAAAAATAATTTGCTCTCTGACTTGACAAGCAATCAATGGGTTTTTCAAGACAATTATTCTGGAAATAGATCTGTCCAACGAATATTGAGTGGTTCAAAATCACGAAAGACAGATCTTGTGGGGCGTATAGGATTTGAACCTATGACTTTCACCTTGTCGAGGTGACACTCTGCCAGACTGAGTTAACGCCCCCAGTCATCTCAGTCTAATTTAGTTCTTGAGTTTGCTCAATAATTCTGAATAGTTTTCTGCCATCTCTCTATCCCTGCCTTGAACTATATGAACATAATATTGAGAGGTAGTTCTTGGATCTGTATGCCTTGCCCTTTTTTGGATCTCCGTTATAGAAAAGCCCATATAAGACAAAAGACTCAAGTGAGTGTGTCTCATATAGTGAGCTGAGGGAAGCATTTCAGAATGTGGAATCCCAGCGATCTTTTGAACTCTTTTAAACATCTGTGTCCAATAGTTAGGATCAATTAATCCACCCCATCTGTATTGCAACAAATATTCATTCTTAAAAGTTCCATTCATCTGATGATACATTTCCAAGGCGTTCAATACCTCTTCGACCTCATCACCATAGCTCAGATCACCAAACGATCCAGCTTTAGGATTAACAATGTGCATCTCTCTTGGTTTGAATTTAATTTGAACATTTCTTTGAACTGTGAGGACTCTTTTTTCACGATCGAAATCAGAGAACCTTAATCCAGTTAGTTCACCTCTTCTCAATCCTGTGTAGAGACCAATGGTCATAAATGCCCACCACATTATTGGGTCAACATTTTTTGGCTTCTTGTTCATTGTTTTATATAAAGGAAGATACTTCATAACCTGTTCTGGTGTCCAGATGTTTTTTGTTCTGTCGAACTTAGCTTTTGCAGATTGTTCTTTGGCAATCTTGTTAAGTCGTTGAGTCTTTCCCTTAATGTTGTAGTTCATATTTTCTGCCATATAAGATTTTTGAACTGCATAGTTTAGAGCAGAATTAAGATTGTCTCTGATCTTAGAGATATAACTCACCGAATACTTTGCTTCAATGACATAATCCTCAACCTCTAGCCAGAATCTTCTTAGTGACTTAGCGTTGATCTTGGTCAACTTAACATCTGCCAATGAAGTCTTTTGAACAAATTCTATGAAGCGACCAACTTGACCTCGGTCAACCAATTTTTCTGTTCTATAAGATCTCCACTCTTTTTCTAAAAACTGGATCACAGTCATGTCAGATATAACGATCTCATTGTCATACAAAGCTTTCATCTCAAGAACTTTCTTGACAGTCTGTTTCTTTGCTTCAGCTTGAGTGCTAAAAGTTCCGATCTGTTTTCGGACTACTTTGCCATCAATTTTAATTGAATACATAGCCCTCCAGCGAACTTTCTTTCCTCTAGTGTCCTTAATCGGACTTTGTGTTTTAGGATTCATAATATTCCTCATTTGCTACTTCCTTTCATTATGTTTAACCCGAACAAGTTTTGGTCATTGAGTGCATATTGGATGCACCTAGAACGAAACTGTGTAGAAAGTAGATAATCCATAGACATAAAAGACCAATGTTCAATTAGACTTTTAAATATGAGCTTTAAAAAAAACCCTTTAAAATATCTCGACAAGGATGCGTTCACAACTGTCTCAAGTTTTAAAAAGTGTCTAAAAGCCCAATGTTTAAGGGATTTCTCAACTTCCATAATATTAAGTATAGTCGAAAAACACCTCTTGAGTGCATCATGAGTGTAGCTAGATTAAATTATATGAAAAACACGAAGAGAATCAATACAATTTGAGCTGGGTTGATCACAATAGTATTGATCAGAGTTATTAATTCTTTTAAGGATCTGATTGCAAGACTGACATCTAAATCGATCTGGAATCACTTCTTTTTTCTTTCTTTTAATAGGTCACGCACCTTTCTGTGATTGTGCAGTCCTTTTCTTTGATCTGGAAGCAGATTGCCCCAGACACCATCAAAACACTTAAATTCAACAGCAAATGCCAAGCATTCAGCTTTGACTGAACACTGTTCGCAGTGTGAGAGAGCTTTTGCGTAGATCTTCTCGACATTCTTGCCTTGAAGATCCTTATCGTGAACAAAAGTGTTGACATCAACATTGAGACAATTGGCATTGTGTCTCCATTGATAATTTGGATCTTTTATAAGTTGTCTAACCTCACCAAGAGGCATAAGTTCTTTGTTCATATAATGCAACAAAGCTGACCAGCAGACAATTGGGCAATTATGGACTGATCAGCTTGTTGGTAGTGTTTAGAATGGAGCTTCGTTTTCTCCATCCTTAGTCTCAAGAAATTCGCCGTGAAATTGATCCACTGCGTTCAAGTGTGCAATTAAGTGTGATAAGGTTTCCAAGCACTTGTTCACATCATTATCTATAACTGTGACCAGATGTTCGCTATCTTTGACATAAGTGACTGGATGATATCTTTTGACACCATATTCAGCTGTCCTTATTTTTTGGGCATCAAGTGATCCTATATCAGATGAAGCAATATCATTTTGCGTTCTGATCCATTCTTCACTGTCCACATAAGCAGTGCGTGTTGCACCAAATAGCTGGTGTTTATTGTTTTGAATGCGATCAAGCGTATGAAACGCCTCTACTAGATCTCTTCTAGTTGCATTCAGCTCACTAAGAACATCACTCTCTTGATTTCTCTTAGCTTCTTCGTAGGAATTAACCAACACTGGTTCAAGCATTGGATCGTTAGCTCCTGTCATTCTCTACCTCCTAGGGTTTTAATTAAATGGAACGCCAATATCTTCAGCGTTCTCTTGTGGGGGATCTACAACAACTCTGTCATCATCAGCACTAACTGGGACAGTTGTCTTGATCCATTCTTGTGGAAGATCTTTAGAATCTAGCCACCAAGCTTTTCTGAGCATTCTCTCTTTTCCTTGCATCATTCCAGAGCAGTCATTGTTATTAGAACAACTGAAGTCGGGAGCTGTTGCTTTGTATTGACCAGAGAGCTTGTTTGGTCTGTTGTCATAGACCTTTGAATTGCATAGATAACAACTCAAATCTGTTCTTGGGGGAGTTTTATCTGTGAACTCCACTCCAGCTGACTCAAGTTCTTTCTCTACGCCCTCAGTTGGTTCTGGTTCAATAACACTTGGAGAGTTATCCTCTTGCAATAGATCAGCGAGAATATTCTCAGCATCACTGATCGCTTTCTTTGATAATTCTATTTGTCGAAGTGCTTGATCAATCTTTTGGTTCATTTTTTCACCTCCTAGCTTCCATATAATTCTTTAAGACATTGATTGCAAGACATATAGTCTTTGCTGGTGATTGGAAACAAAAAGGTTTCAGAACACATAAAACAAATGAATCTTCTAAGTTCCTTTGGGGTGTGTTGGTTTTTAAATATAAAGTTCTTGATGTAGAATAATAAATTTCCTGTGATCGCAATCATTTAAATCCTTTGTTAGCTTTTAAATCATTAGAAAATATAAAATGTTCTGGATCTATTTGATTCGTATCTATAACATCAGTTTCATCTCCATCAAAGAGATAGTCGTTATCTGAATCAATTAACTGTGGCAGTTTGTATTGCAAAAGGGGATCTGGAAAGACTTTGGTTGTTCGACCGATCAGATATTGATCAGCAATGTATTCAATAGAGCATCCACAAACACACAAAGATTTTCTTTTTCCTAAGCTGATTGGATATTCTGCGAAATAAGGTGATCGCTTCTGGATCTTTTGTTGATCTTTGTTAAACAGTGCAACTGCTATTTCCTCAAATTTAGGATAGATTTCAAGAGCAAGTCTTCTGCAAACGATTCCAGAGATCAAGTGAATATGAAGCTTCTTTGCATTGTGCCAACTATTTCTCTCCTTATCATTTCTAAGCTGACTCAATCCATATTCAATGTTGGATGGTTGCATCGGTTTGAGGTTACTTAAATTAAACATAATTAGGATTATCTGTCTGCCAATTTTCCATCCAAGTTCCACTTGGATTTTCATCGTGCCAATTTGAATAGTGACTGTTTATTTCTCTGATCTCTTCTTCTTGTGTTTTTAAATCTGCAAAGCAATCTGAACACATTAGATCTCTCCCATAGTTTCCAACGACAGCTTTGTCTCCACTTTTAAGGACTTCTTTGCACTGAATACATTTAAGATCACTCATATTTTCTCCCACAACCTGCACAAAACTTCTGTGCTATTTCAACTCGCTTGTTTTTAATATCGCAATCTTTTCTTTTGCATTGCTTTGACAATGTTTGTCGTTCTTCTGGAGCTATTGTTCTAAGGCAGAACTTTGCTAGATCAGAGATTTTTCTCTCAACAGACTGCTTTTTGCCGTTCCAGAAAGCAAAGTTGTGATCATAAGGGGAGTTATCTCTTGTCCCAGAGACACTCTTCTCAAGTTTATTGTTTGAGAGTTTAGGTTTCCCAGCATCATCGCTGTATTCAAGATAAGCAATAATTGTTTTCAAGTTCTCAATTGTCTTGGAGTTTTTCTTCACGCTGATTCCTCCATCTCTGTGATAGCTTTTTCGATAGAGGGATCAAGGGTTGATGTCTGTGGTTGGGTGTCCACAGTTGTTGATGAACCCTTGACCTCGGAAGCTTGTTGCTCCTCTATCTTGTGCTTTATAAGTTCAAGTAGTGTGTCAAATCCTTGTGTTCGAGCATATTCTTTTGATGTCATCCAAGTTGATGGATCTTCCTCTGGACTGGTTTCCAATGCTCTTTCGCTTTTAATAGTGATCTGCTGTTCACGGCACAACTGCATTATCTTTGCTGGACTAGGTTTTTTCTCCATAGTCTTGATCAAGACCATTGCACGATTTAACACTTCACGACCAAAATCTTGAAGCTCTGGAGCGACACGCATGATCTGATCATCACTGAATTTAAATTCGTGCCAAACATCTATTTCTTTAAGAAATGCCATTGCTTCTTGGAGGGAGACTCTACTCATTGCGATCTTCCATCTCTTTGATCCACTGATCCATCTTCAGATCAGCATTCTGTTGCTCGATCATCTTTTGTGTAGATCCTTTTTTATTCGGCATTATTCCAGATCGAAATCTGTTGAAGTGCTTTGAATAGGCAAAAGGACTTGGTATATGATCAAAGTGTGCAATGTATGAAGTGAATGCAATATCCATCTCTTCAAGAGTTGGTTCTTGTGCAATTAGATCGTGATAAGCTCTAAAGAATCCTTTTTTCTGAGATTCGCTCATTCGTAGATCTGTTTGAGTTAGATCCACATACTTTTCAAATAGTGCATCTTTAATCTTTGGATAGACAATCTCTTTCCAAGAAGAGCTGGAGTTGTTTGCTAACTCTGACACTATAATCCTCCAGCTTTCTTTCTCTCAAGATCTTTTTCAAGCTTGATAATGGTTTGACCAATTTTCATATCCCATTTTGGGATGACAATTATCCCATCAAGCTCTTCGATCCATTGACACTCTGAGAGAGCATCAAATATTTGTTGACCATCATTGTCCAGTGCCATAATTATTGGCAGATCTTGGACAGTGACTTTTAATTGACCTGCGACAAGTTGTCCTTTGCCCTCTGGAAATTGTGTGATGGAGATCGACCATAATCTGACCAACGCTCCAACAGTTTCATTAATAGTTATTTTTAATGCTTGTGCTATTCGCATCACTTCAAACTTTTCAAACAATCTTGCATCAAGTTGATACCAGATATCTCTTTTCGCCTTGTTAGACACCCTCACCACCCTTGATTAACTTTTCTAATTCAGTCGCCTCAACACGAATAGGGTGGAGGTTTTCATCAGAGTTTGTTGGTATTGCAGAGAGTTTGTTTGAATCGATGAGTTTATATGTGAAAGCTTTAGACCAACCTGTGATCTGCATAATCTCTCTAACTGAAAGCAATTGTTTTGCTATATTCATTCTCTTCTTACTCCTAAAATTCACTCTTTTTAAAAAAAAAGGACAATCAAGTGTTTCCACTAATTGCCCCTTTGTCTTTTCGGTCGATAGACTCTTTTGTGTCTTGAACCGAATAATTTAATCTTACTCACCCCGAACAAGTCAGATACTTTATTCGGTTTTTAGGATAAAACTTCTAGGTTAACCATACCATATAATTTTTTAAACTAAGTCAATTTATAGTATTTGATTAAAAAAACTTCTTAGTTGCAAATTATTTATATGACTATATAATCTTCTGTATGGAATCAAAAGACTTTATAGACAACAGAGAGATTGATTATCAAGATATCTTGGGCAACAAAGATTTTCTTGATGATGTTTTTCAAAGAGATAACTTAGAGACTCTCAATTATGTAGATCATAGAAAAAAATCTGTCGGAAAAAGCTTCCAAAGAACTGTCTCAACTATGGACTTCTACAAACTTAAGAATGAATTATATATGCACCTCCTTGATGAAGAGATATTCGATTATTTTGATGATGTTATTGCTTCACAAAAGGGGAGGCAGTCACTAACTAAGTTGATCAAGAATGTCTCAAATTTTAGACATTATAAATCAGAATATGAAGCTGAGGTCGATGATTATTCTTTTATTGCATTAAGAAGACTGCGTTTGTTTACTGAGTTAAATAGCAAATATTTAAGTGATTTCACAGCTGAAGAAAAAAAGACTGCTAAATATCTTCACGAAGTTAATACAACAGCATCAAACTTTATTGGTCATACTGTTATGAATAATCACTTGAAAAGAGATGTCGTGATCTGGGCTAGATCTGACTATAACCCAAAACTAAAAAAACATAATTTGATTAAGAAAGATGCCAAGGATCAACCCTATCTTTTCTTTTTGTATTATAAAAAAGGATCAGATTATCCATCTTCAGAGATTGTTGGTTTAGATATAGATCTTCTTAGTATCTATGATCCTACTGATATCACTAAGGTTCTTGGTGATGAGTTTAATAAGAAGATTGGTGATTCTCATCTGATTAACTTCTGGGATGCCTTTGAGTTCTTTGATCAAGGCATTATTAAAGGAACTAGACCAGATATGAACATCACTATCCCAAAGCGTGTTGATATTAGAACACCACAACAAAGATTGAAATTCTTAAGAACCTACTTTGCTGGTATGTCACAAACGCAACTTGCAGAAGAAATGAAAAAGAACTTTGGCGTTAAGATTAATCAGAAAAATATTGAGTATTGGGAGAAGTCCAAATCAGAAATCCCTCCATTTTTCAAAGGTGACAACATAGAACAAATGGTCACAATCTTTGTGAATGCTTCATTGTCTATGTTTCAGATCACACTGAACAAGGGAGATGAACCACCTTTGTCAAAAGCTGAATGCATTAAAAGAGTCTCTTATAACATAAGAAAGTTTCCGAATGAAACTATACCATCAGATTTCACTAACCAGCTGACTCGTTATAACACACCAACAACTCCAAAGACTGATCAAGGTCGATTTAATGATGCTGTGAGGCGTTATGGATTAGAGCAGAGAATGAATAAGAAAAGTTTTATGAGTTTAGATGATGTCAGTCGAAAAAGAATGACTGACTGGTTCTTTGTGTTTGCGAATATAAGTGAATTTGAATTGTTGAAAGATATGTCGTTGGTTTATGATAACGACAAAAATAGAGCCAAGGTGTATAACCTTTGGCATAGAATTGTGGCTAATACGATCTATCCAGATAGATCTAATAAATTAGGAAGCTAATTAATGAACTTCCTTGGCATCATCTGACAATACAATTGTTCCTCGATCACATCTTCTGCAATGCAACTCAGAAGCATTGTGGATCACATTCCACCTAAGTTCTGAAGTTCCATTAAGACAGATCGGACATTTGTAGGACATTTGATCTCCTTTGGTTGCTACATAGAAAAACTGGCAACAATAAGGATCACTGTTGCGACTAAACCTAATACTTTATAAAACTCAGACTTGTCAAGCTTGTTATCTAACTTCTCTTCAATTTTGTCTATTTTCTCCAAGACCATTTGCAGTAGCTCCTTTTGAGTGAAGTTTGGATCGCTACTTTTTGGCATTGTAGCTTTTCATAACTGTTTTAAGCAGTGATAAGACAGATGCAAGTCCACCAACAAAAGCTGATCTAAGTAGATCTCCATCGCTTCCTGTTAGTGCCTCAGCTGTGATCATTGCAATAAAAGTCTCAACAAATGTTGCAATGCAACGCTCTCCGAGATCTTTAAAATCTAAATCTTTAAACATTTTTTCTCCTAATGGTTGTGATTGTTTGCTTCTAGATATGCCAGTCGAGTCTTTAGATCATCAATTTCCCATTGTTTGTTTTGAATGGTTTGATTTAAAGTCTCTATGCGAGTGATCGAATCATTTAGATCCTGCCACTCCCATTTTTCTGGTATATATTTATTCTGTGTGTCAAAACCCTCATCTCTGATGGTTTGTTCCAAAGTCTGCAATTGAGACTGCATATAAGCAACCTGTTCACGAAACTGATCAGCTTGATTGCTGATTTGTTCTAATTGATAGACTTTTTCATATAAAACAGATATGTCAGAGGAAACCATTGTCTCTTCTTTTAATCTGCCAAATTCTTGCTCAACAAAGTTCATTCGATCATCAATGCCTTGAAGTTTGTTAACTATTTCTCCAGCAGTGCTTAATCCAGCACCGATCGATCCTAAAAGTGTGAATGAAGTGACTATGATTGCAAGATTTTCCTTAATCTTTGCGATCATCCATTGCCACCGATCTTCCAGATGATCTCTGTGATCTCTGCATCAACTGATGAAAGTATTCCTAATAACTCTGATTGTTTGTCCATCATTCCTTGGACTTCGGACTGCAATATGCCCATTTGTAGCTCTAAAGCTCTTACTGTATTAAATAACCAACTAACCAGACCAGTGAGGATAGTTCCTAGCCCTCCAACGATCAGCTGATTCATATTCAACTTAATATCCATAATTTGTTTTAATTCCTTTGGTTGTGTATTTCCAGAAATATCCTCGCCAAGTGATCGTGTCTTCTTTAAAGATCACCAATTCTGGATGAAATGTGTTTGCTTTGCGATCAACAACAAGCGTGATGAATCCTCCTTGCCAGTCTGGTTGTTTTGAATAACCTAGACCATTAAGATCTGCCATCGTTCCTGTCTCGATCCCTGTATATAAATTCATCTGCTGACCAGTCCATCTTGAGTGATGGGTGATAGCCAGTCGATGTGTGTGTCCTTGGATCACTGATCCATCAACACGATCCAAGTTAGCAAGAGCAGACATTCCTGCCTTTGCACGAACAAAGTTGCCATGTCGAGCGAATAGCCCTTTGACAATCTCATATTCTGGATGTGGATAGACATCTGATGGTTCATCCCAATAAGTCCAACCAATATCATCAAATCGCATCAAAGAAGCTAAGTGCAAGACAGATTTCTCTTTCTCACTCACATCAGCTTTCTTTATACCGAACAGCTGGGGGAGTTTCTCAACTAATGCTTTTCTGAGTCTGACTTCGTGATTGCCCTCAATAAAGATCATTTCTGATCCTTTTTTAAGACCAGCTGAAGATCCTAGGTCTCTGAGTGTCTGATGACCTTGATCAATCCCTTGTTGCACTGTTGAAGTGAAATCTGGATTGGTGGCAAAGTGAGACAAGCTAGGGAAGTCAATGAGATCTCCCATATAGACTAAGCCATCTGGTTTAAGATCATTCAAGAAAGAGTGGGAGAGTTCAGTCAATATCTCATTCCGAAATGGCAGTTGGTGATCACCGAGAATCACAAGCATCTCTTGTTTAGCTTTCGCTTTGAGCTTTGGTTGAGGACTGAAACCAGCACCCCCAATCGATTCAAGTGAACTGATTAACTCTCCCAAATACTTTGGTTTTTGTTTCAGTGTCGCTTTTGTTTGTTCAAACAGTTGAACGCCATCCGTTGATGGAGCTTCCCACTGGTTAACAGTTAGACTCTGGATCTCCCATTCATCTGGTGAGAACCCTCTTTCCTCTAACATTCTCCAGACTTCATTAATGTCTGATGATCCTACTGGCAGAGTTGCAGTTGCCTTGTCATCTTTTCTGGAGATCTTAACCTTTTCGGACTTATCCACACCCTTAATGACTGTGTTGTCCTTGTTATAATTTTTAAGAGATTTCTTTGGCACGATGAAGAAGTCCTTGTCTTACTGTGTGAAATTTTCTATTGAGATCAGCTGGAGCTTCAGAGATAAGCCATTGAGCCACAATTGTTGCTGGTATGCCATCTTTGATGCCTTGAAGTCCCTCATCAACCAGATCTTTGATATCTTCTCTATCTAAGAAACCTACTTGTCCCGTTGTAGCTGGATTTTCTTGATAATATTTCTTAAGTGTTTTTTTCGCCATTGTTGTCCTCGTTTCTTAATTATTCGATTGTAAATTTAGTTGAACACTGTCTGCAAAAGATCCCACCACCTACATTGATAATGTCATCTTGCGTTTTGTATTCTTTTTCAGTCGGTCTATCGTGATCTATCACATCAAGCCAAACTTCATCGCCTTTGAGTAGAGCATCTCTAATAATTGGGTATGTCCTTAAATAATTATTTCTTGAAGATCCAACCCACCCAAACTCTTTGATCTGGTTATTGGTCTGATTATCGCCCAAAATTATACATCCTGAACTCGATTTTGCACTATTCCCAGCGTGTAGAAGCACGAAAGAATATTCTGCACCAGAATAACCTGTCACATCTTGAAGCTCCAACATTCCAGCTGAATGAAACTCAGCTCCATAGCGTTTCAAATAACGGCTTTGAAATCCTCCAACAGCTCTAAACTTGATCTGATAACGCCCATCAGCGAATCTTGTGATGTGCTTGATCTTCTTTTCTCGATATGGATCTTCTACTGTATAAGCCAAAAACTCTTTCGATCCATCATCATTAACGATCGACAAGATCCCAGATGTAGAGTCTTCAGTTGAACTAAATCTTAATAGTTCGAGATTCATTATTCTGGCTTTGGATTGTCGGATCTAACTTTGTTATAATCCACGACATAAGCATCCCACTTATCAGATTCGCCTAATATCTCTTTTTCTGTATATGCTTCAATGAAAGCTAGTTGTGATGGATAAGCTTCTGCTCGATCCTGCATCCATTTTTCATTTGCTTCATACATTTTAGAGTTAGCGAGATCAATCACAGCTTGATCATATTCTGCTTCTGTAAATTCATTTCGTTCATTATTTACTTGAGCAAACATTCCCTCGCCACCATTTACTGTTTTTTTAGCATCGATCTCAGCTTGAGCCAATGCAGTTGCTTCTTCTATTGTCATTATTTTCTCCTATATATAAATAGATTTATTTGTAGTCGTTAAAAATTAATTGTGGGGTAGTGCTACTTCTTTAAACCAAATAAAACTAATTTAGCTGTCCAATCATCATCTTGAAAACTAAAATTAATTCCATCACAACTGCTAGTGCTAGTAAATACTCCACCACCC
>ERZ1046876.527-NODE-527-length-29186-cov-7.145206_pt1 | contig 29186 bp, 24 predicted proteins | sample MGYA00383094_ERZ1046876 | MGnify/ENA primary metagenome ERZ1046876 (study PRJEB29581, sample SAMEA5548364) | metagenome | biome: marine; feature: coastal; material: water | depth 50 m | study: Short-term variability in the microbial, nano- and picoplankton...
TAGTTAGTGCGCCAACAATGTAGACAGGCACGAGCAACCAAAAATATATTTCCCATGTTTCCATTATTATTTCCTTTCTGTATGACAGATTAGCAGGTTATAAATTAATTGTAAACAAGTGTTGCATATAATATTATTAGTGCTATCTTAGTAGTAACAAAGGAAAGGTTAAACAAATGAAAAAAGCTAAAGTAATGACTAATCAAAATATTGAATGCGTAGACCATAAGGAACACGCAGAGGAAAAGAAATATAACGGTTGGGCTAATTATGAAACTTGGAACGTATCGTTATGGATAAATAACAATGAATTAATGTATGCGTTGGCTAATGATGAAACTGTTAAAAATTACAGGGATTTCTGTTTACGTGCTAAATCTTTTGGTGTAACTATGACAGGTGACGGCGTAAAGTTTAATGACAGAAAAGTAAACTACATAGAAATTGATGACATGATTAAAGAAATGAGGGTAAGTTAATGACAGTTAAACAAGAGCAGGCAGTAGCAGATAGAGATGAGCGACTCGCCAAAGCTATAAGCGATACTAAGTTTGTAATAAAATCTTATGAGCAACAAAGAGATAAGTACAAAAAAGAACGCAGTGCTTATTTAAATAGGATTTCATTATCAAGTGATAGCAAAACAATTAAGTATCTTATGCAGAAAATAGAGCATGTTGATAACAATATAAGGATATGTGAAAAACAAATCAAGATACAAGAGTTATGCAAAGAAGTAGAGCAACACAGATATGATAACTATCAAATGAAAATAGGATTGATTACCTTGTAACAACAACCTAATAGAAACAAAGCAAAGAAGGTCATCATTCGTGGTGGCTTTTCTTTTACTTGCAGTGCATCACACCTTCAACAACTTCAGTACAATCAGTATCCTTCAATCAATAGTATAAGTTAACCTACCATACCCAGTATTCAATCAAACAAGGTACACATTATATAGTATGTTGTACAGATACACACACAATATATAGTATGTGCGTCAATATGGATTATGTCTATGTCAGGAAACAATAATATTTGTGGGCTTTCACATAGGGGGGTTTAACGTGGGGGGCGCTCTATATATATGTAATATACACTTAGAATATGCTGTTAAGTGTGGTACAAGATGTAGTGGTACAACATATAGTGGTGTACCGTACTGCTAGTAAAGAAAGGGTTTTTTTTAAAGTAAGGTTAATTAATCAATATAGTAAACACAGCTAACCCTGTGTCATCCCTCCCAAACCGATAACAAACCATTTAATGACCTATTGTAATATATGAAGTAATGGGCTTTGACCCCAGTTAAGATGGTCCTGCTAGTCCACGGTAGTGTATGTTTAAACAAGAATCCTTTTCTAAAAGCAGGAAGAACTCTCTGATTGTTTGTTAACTGTATCACATAAATTAATTAATTACAAGTTTCCCTATTTGTAACCTATATGATATAGTTATTATGGGTTTTATGATTTATTCATTTGCCCTCCTTTCTGATTGAACGACCCACCCTCACGCAAGTGAGGGAGTCGTTAGTCAGTAAATAAAATTTTTTTTCTCCCTACTTAACTTATAACACTGATTACTATAGATATGCCTAGAAGTACTAGGTGCTGCGTATGAGGATACGCTTCAATTTATGAAAGAAAGAGCTTTTTCATTTAGGTGCAAAGGTTTGTGGATTTCATATTTTTCATAACAGTTTGGACAACTGTACGACAAGACCTCGCTATGGCGAGGTTTTGTGATATAGTGACAGTATGAAATATAAAGTAAAAAAGAAAAAAGTTTCTAAAGGAAAGAAAAAGAAAAAAGGTTACTAATGGCTACATACCAAGGTAAGTCTGTATCTTTAAATTCACCCTCTGCAATAAGCAAAGGTGAACCAGGATATGGTAGAAAAAAATCTAAAGTGTATGTACAAAAAGGTGACAGGGTGGTCAAAGTAATGTTTGGTGACCCTAACATGAAAATCAGAAAAGGTAATACGGCAGCTCGTAAGAGTTTTCGTGCAAGACATAAATGCAGTACTGCGACTGACAAAACCACAGCAAGGTACTGGTCTTGCAAAGCTTGGTAATGTATGGGAATAAACAGTGAACAAGAATTATCTACTAAACTACCTAAGAAGTATCAACTAGCACCTAAAGCTAATCAGAAATGTAGTAACTGTAGTTTCTATGAACCTGCAGGTTACTGTACATTATGGAAAGCTCATGTGCAATCATTTGCATGGTGCGCTAAATGGAAAGGTGTTGTGAATGGCAGCTAAAAAAGGTCTATACTACAATATGAATAAAAGGAAAAAAGCAGGAACAAGTAGGTCTAAAAAGAAATCTACAATAAGTCCTAAAGCATATGCAAATATGAAAGCAGGTTTTCCTAAAAAGAAAAAACGTAAGAAGTAATTTTGATAGACATACCATGTCCTAAGTGTGGGGTGGTATTAAAACCAAAGGATAATATGAAGTGTAAGAACAAAGAGTGTGATGGCTACAACAGATAAAAAACTATGTTACGCTGCAGGTTGTCACAGACCCTTACCACCTAGAGCAAAAAAATACTGTAGTCAACGTTGCTACAACAGAATTAACATGCAAAAGAAACGTGCTAAAAAAGCAGGTAAAGAATGGTCACAAATTGATGACGTCTTAGAAATACCAAGTAAAAAAACTAACGTACAATCTCGTAGAGGTCAAGTCTATCAAGACATTGTAGAGTCAGGTTTAGCAGCAGATATACATACAGAGAAAATTACTATGCTAGAAGTTGCAGAAATTATAGGCACAACACAAGGTGCAGTATCTATGGCTTACTCAGCTTATGTAGAAGATTTAAAAACTAAACAAGACCAAGACAAGTGGGCATTGCCACAAGTAGCACAAAAGTCCTTAGAAGATTTTGATGACTTTAGACAACGGTACTTTGAAACAGAACAAGGTGTACCTTACGAAACAGCAGATTATCACAAGAGATGGATTGAATCTATCATGGATGCTATAGACAATGGTGGACAGCATATGATATTGTCACCACCACGTCATGGTAAAACAGACTTGTTAATTCACTTTGCTGTATGGCTTATTTGTAAAACTCCTAACATACGTATTTTATGGGTAGGTGGTAACGAAGAAATTGCAAAAAACGCTATAGGTTCTGTACTTGACCAACTTGAAAGTAACGAGTTATTAATAGAAGAAATATGTGGACCTGGAGCAAAATTTAAACCTACATCACGTACTGGTAAGTCCTGGTCACAAAGTGGTTTTACTGTAGGAACAAGAACGGTTACAGGTATTAAGAGTCCGACTATGGTTGGTATTGGTAGAGGTGGTAAGATTTTATCCCGTGACTGTGACATTATTATTGCTGATGACATTGAGGACCACACGTCTACAATGCAACCTTCTTCAAGAGAGAACACAAGAAGTTGGTGGACAACAACACTCTCTAGTCGTAAAGAGGAACATACTGCAATGGTAGTAATTGGTTCACGACAGCACTATGACGATTTATATTCACATCTTTTAGAAAACGAAAGTTGGACGACAACTGTAGAGGAAGCACACGATACTGCTTGTACCCTACCTGATTGGAATGAAGATGAGCATATTGATTGTATGTTGTGGAAAGGTAAACGTACATACAAATGGTTAATGGATAGAAAACGTGCAGCAGAAACAACTGGTGGTAGAGCTATATACGAAATGGTTTATCTCAACGTTGCAATGCCTGATGGTTTATCTTTGTTTGATAGAGTAGAGATTGAAGAATGTCGTGACCAAAAAAGAAATCTAGGACACGTACCACAAGGAACAAGACTTATAGCAGGTTTAGACCCTGCTTCTACAGGTTATCAAGCTGCATTTTTATGGGCTTATGATGCTGCAGAAAATAAATTACACATGGTAGATATGGACAACAGCTTAGGTGGCGGTATTCCTGTAGCACTAGAAGTGATAAAAAGATGGTGGATGAAATACAATTTATCACATTGGGTTATAGAGGAAAACGGTTTTCAGAAAGCTATACGACAGGATAAAAGTATTAGAGAGTTTGCATCAGGTCACGGTATCTTTTTAGAAGGACACGAAACATTTAAAAATAAATTTGACCCAATGTATGGTGTTACAGCTATGCGACCAATGTTCCAGGAAAAGAAAATTTCTTTGCCATATCTTAGCTTTGAGGCGCAAGAAAAGGTAAACTTATATACAAGTCAGTTAGTATATTTTAGTTCTGCAAAAAACAGAAGTAAAAGCGTAGGTACTAAGACTGATATTGTTATGGCTAGTTGGTTTCCAATGAGAGCAATTAGACGTATGCAAAAGGAACGTTTTGCTGAACTAGGATATGATTATAACCCTAGCTTTTCAGGGTACGAACCTAGTAACATGGATATAGATAATTGGAGATAAATGCCTTTAAATAGCGAACAAATAGGACAAAAGATAGATTACCTTAGAGCTATAAATCAAGAGGGAATGATAGACAGGTCTAGGATTCGTGACATTATGAATGGTGGCGAAGCTGCTGTAAAAGCATTACTTGGTGACAAGATGAATGTTGAGTACAACCAGTTACCTGCACCTAACTTATTTTTAACTGCACTAGAACGTTTCGCACAAAAACTAGGCAGAGCGCCTGACCTCAAAGTAGATTTACTTAATGATAATGATTCACAACGTGCTAAAAAGAAATCAGAAAAAGTAGAACGTATTGTTGCGTCATACGATAAATTTAGTTCTTTACACAAACAACTACCACAAGCTGCAAGATGGCTACCTGGTTATGGTTTTGTCGTATGGACACTAACACATAGAAGAGATAGAAATGGTAACGCATATCCGTATGCAGAGTTACAAGATTCTTTTAATTGTTATCCAGGTAACTTTGGTAATGACCAACAACCTAATGAATTAGGAATTATTAGACGAGTACCTCACGGAATACTTGCCGAACAATATCCTGAAGCTAAACAATATATTTATGCACAAAATGAAAAAGCACAAGAAAGTGCTTACTCAATATTAATAGAAACAACGGAAAGACAAGGTAGTTGGGCTAACTCAACTGGGCAAGGCAAAGTCGTTGTAGAGTACAGAGATAGTGAAGGTACGTATATCTTCCTACCTGAAAATAATAAGATTATAGATTTTATACCAAATATGCTTTCATCAGGACCATGTTTTGTCGTAGCTAAACGTTACTCGTTTGACCAAATGCAAAGTCAGTTCCAACACATTACAGGGCTTATGGCGAACATGGCAAAGATTAACATACTCGGAACTATTGCTATGGAAGATGCAGTGTTTACAGAAACAAACATTGTTGGAGAAATAGAATCAGGTAAATACAGAAAAGGTAGAGGAGCTGTAAACTATTTTGCTCCTGGTTCTTCTGTATCAAAACCAGTTAATAACTTACCATATCAATTATTTCAACAAGTAGATAGATTAGAAAGACACCTTAGACTTGGTGCAGCTTATCCAGTATCTGATGATGGACAATCACCTAACTCATTTGTTACAGGTAGAGGATTAGAAGAACTAGGTCAATCAGCTTCATTACACGTTAGAGAATACCAAGGAATTTTAAAAGAAGCTATGGAACAATTAGATGCTAAACGTCTTGAATATGATGAAGTAATGTTTCCTGATAAACGTAAACCTATTGCAGGTATGCATAACGGTACTGCGTTTAAAGAAATGTATACACCTACATCAGACATAGCTGAAATGTATGATACACGAAGAGTCTATGGAGTAATGGCGGGATTTGATGAACCACAAAAGATAATTACAGGGTTGCAATTAAAACAACAAGGCATCATTGATACACAGACATTACAAGAGAACATGGATGGCTTAGATAACATTACAAAAATAAAAGATAGAATTAATGCTGAGAAAGCAGAAACAGTGTTGTTTGAATCTTTAATGTCACAAGCAGCACAAGGTAACCCACAAGCTACTATTGCTGCAATAGAGATTAGAAAAAATCCACAAAACATGACAGACATACTAGATAAGTTTTATACAGCAGAAGGTGAAGAACCTAGTGAAGAAGAATTAGCATTGCTAGGACAACAAGGTGGACCACAAATTCCTTCAGGTCCAGGTGGTGGATTACCAGGATTAGAACAAGTATTAGGAGCAATAGGTCAAGGACCACCTCCACAAGGAGTTCCTAGTGGATAATGAAAAAATCTTAAATGAATTTTTTAATATAATTAATGCTGAAGATTGGTCTGAAGATGTTTTTGTAGGTACACAAGAAGATACTAAACCACCTACAACTACACAATTTATAACCATACCAACACCTCATCCACATTTTTTTATTAATTTAACATTTGAATACGAATACAATCCAACATTAGGAGATGACTTATATGGCTAAATACAATAGAGGTAGAAAAAGTAAAGCATTACAAGAAGCTACTGACTTAACACAAGGAGGTGCATTTGCAGATATTGTTGCGCCACCAAGAATGGAAGGCGACCCAACAGGACAAACGACAGCATTAGAACAACAAGCAGAAGCTATTAGCCCAATACAAGAACAAGCTACACCAACAGGTGGTATGCCTAGTATGCCTAACTTACCTCCTATGAATGTTTCTGCACCAACTAATAAAATGTCAGAACCTGTAACTGCAGGAATACCTATTGGAGCAGGAGATAATGGTGGTATGCCGATAGCTACAGATACAGTGGCAAATATTTTTAAAGCAGCGAAAAGAGTTATGCCTGACCCAATATGGGATGAGCTATTAGAAGCCGACTTCGACATAGGTTAATATGGGAGTATCAGGTAATTTCTTCTTACCTTCTCAGGTAAAACAAAACATTGCAAATAAAACTACTAAGAATGTTAGTGAGATTTCGCAATTTGAAAGAGCAATAACACCTGACTTAGCAGAAGCTATGCGTGATATGGCATATGCTTATCCGTCAATGGATAAACGTCTTGTTGCTTATTTACCATTAATGGGTTTAAAAGCAGATGACGAAGATACTTTAAAAATTGCACAAACACAACAACGTGCAATGGAAAAGAAACAACGTGTAAAAGTTAGTACACAAGTAAATCCTTTTAGGAGAGGTGCGCAGTTATCTTTCTTAGCAATGGATTCTGCTTTTCAAAATATATCAAGAAATTTTAAATCATCTGTCGTTGCTGCACAAGCTAGTGATACATCAGTATCTAAAGCAGTATTAGGAAATACCTTAGCAGGTATAGTACCTGGAGATAATTTAACAGAATCAATTAGAAAAACTACATTAGGTAAAGATTTTAATGAAAAATATAATACAACAAAAGATGCATATGGAGAAAATGAATTTCAACGTGTGCTTAAAGAAAGAGCAGAAGGCAGACCTTTAAACTTAGGTACTGGTATTTTGCCTAATTCAATAGCGTTAGAAGATACAGACGTATACAGTAAACAGATTAAATTAGGTAAAACACCAACAGAAGCATTTGAAGCTGCAGCAAAAGTTTATGGTAGACCAATCACAGAAGATTTTAGAAGAGATGAATATCAATTTAAATACACTACAAAAACAGGTGAACGTATACCTATTTCACCAGGTCGTGTAGTAGCAGCACAATTTTCACAAGAGGGTGATTTACGATATGCTTTAGCTTCTACAATTATTGATGGTGCATTTAGATTAGGTGCAGACCCAATTAACTTATTATTAGGTTATGGTGGTGCAGCTAAGACAGCAGGTAGAAAAATTATTTCACAAGCTGAAGTTGCACAGTACGTAGATGATGCAGCGTTTATGACTAGAGCGTTACAAACTTTTAAACCTACTAAAAAAGGTGCAGAAGCTAGACGTTTAACATTTGGTAAAACAGCAGAACAAGTTATGGATTCTAAATGGGGAGATAAATTTGTCGAGGCATTAGCACAAAATGATTCTGTTGCACGTTTAAAAGACATACCTGCGTTAGGTAAGGTAGATGTAAAAGTACTCAACTTACTTACAAAAGTAAAAGATAAAAACTCTATGAGAGAAATAGTAAGTACATTACTTAAAAATGGTGACTTATCAGACTTAATGGTTGCTCCATACTCAGGAACTTTTATAGGAAAAGAGATAGCTGAAGCATCCTTTGGAACACCACTAACTAAACTACCAATGCGACAATCAGTTGTTGCAGATATGGCTAATGAGTTAGCAAAGAAATATGCAGGACAATCTGTAGACATTGCTCCACTTAGAAATACAATAGGTGCGTTATTAGGTAAAGCTAAAGACGACCCATTCAAAGGTGTTGTTGGTATTGGTGGTGCTTTAAAAAATGCATTGCCACAAAAGGTAAAAAGATTATTTGACTTAGCACCTAGCCGAATGGCATCAGTAAATCACATAGCTGAAACTATAGACAACATAGATGCAATAATGATTACTTTAGGTGAAGATGTAACTACAAGAGATTATTACATTCGTGAATTGTTAGAAGCAAGAAATCAAGATGATATAACACGTATTGTTAGAACAATGAATAAACGTATAGAAATAAAAGTCAAACAAGATAATCCTGATTTAGCTGATGAAGATGAGTTAGTTAAAGGTGTAATGGACTTTATAAATAATGAAATAGTAGAAAAAAGAAAATACTTTTATGATGACAAAGGACAACCCCTATCTTTTCCTGGTACTAAATTTAAGTATCGACCTGACAGAGTAGATGAACAAGGAAACATACTAGAAGCTACAGAGATAGCTGTACCTACAGCATTTTCTATTGGACAGTTTGCAGATAACTATACACCGCTAATTGATTACAAAGAACTTGGTAGGTCATTAGCTTCTTTTAGAAGAATAGTTGGTCCAAAAAGAAGTGGTTTAAGAAGTTTAGTATCTACTACGTGGGGTAAATCAAATTACAAGTTAACTGAAAAGATATTACAAAATGCAAAAATACCTACTAGAGGATTAAAAAAGAACTTACGTACAGGACAAACATCTTTAGCACCTAGTGGTTGGATAGATTATTTATACTCCGATTACATTATGCAACGTGCATTAAAACCATCATGGATGTTAAGGTTTGCATTGACATTACGTGTACCACCTGAAGAAGCTGTACGTATTGCTATGTATGGTGGACCAAATGTATTTACACATCCAATGTTATTAGCTTCTATGAAAACAAATGGTCTATTTAAAAACAGTCCATTAAACGTGCAGTTAGTAGATAGCGTAGGAGAACAACTATGGACTACGTCTATAGCTGCCGACCAAATAGATTCAATAGCAGAAACATTAGGTAATGTAGATTTACAAAAATCATTGCAAACAATCAAATATGATGACATACAACAGATAATAAAAGTTACAAGATTAAATACAAATGCATCAGGACAAGTAGGCGATTCGTTTATACAAAATGCTATTGATGGTGGTAATGCAACAGACTTTGCGTTTGATGAAATAAAAGGAAAGTTAAAAAAACTTAAAACACAAAAAGTAGATTCTCCAGGTATTCTTGGAAATACCATTGACTTTCGTGACAGTATTTTTCCTTTTGCTAGTTTAAGTGGATTGACAAATGACATATCAGTTATACCAAATAAAAAATATAAGCAAGTAATCGAATTTGATAAACAAGAAGAAATACAACAAATAGTACGTAATTATGCAAATAACCCATCTATACAAATGCAACTTAAAAAAATAAATCATGGTTTGTCTATACAGGTAAAAGACAATTCTTTAATACTAGATGTTACTGTACAACTTGCTAGTGGTAATACAACTAAAGAAGCAGAAGCAGCATTAAGAAATGCATTAAGTATTGCTATAAAATCACACCAACCAAAAATATATATAAGAAATAAAGCGTTTGATTTATTACCTGATAGTAACCCTATAAAAAACAGTGCTAAACCAATAGACAATGGCGCTTTATTTGAAATTCCTGTATATGCACAACCTGACCCACGTATAGATAATGTAGATATTAACTCACCTGTACTACAAGAAGTTATGGAATACTTGTTTGATAGTAACTTTCAAACAGCTAAAAAAATAATAAACAAGAAAGGTGGATATGCACAAGCTGCACCTTCAGGTACTTTCTTTAATACAACATCTGAGTATGTCAGTACTATGTCAGAACAATCTTTATTAAAAAGATTAAGTCCACAGGGTAGAGCATTAAATGCTGCTGAAGATTTTTACATTAATGTAGATAAATACATTATTGACGAAGGACAGAATGCACAAATAAATCCACAATGGTGGCGTGGTTGGATTCACGACATGATGCAAAAAGCTAATGACCCATTGTATGTTGTTGTAGCTAGAGATGGTGCTGAAAAAGCTATGGATTATTTTACTAATACTACCCAAGGTAAAAAATACATTAAAGAATTAATACGAAGAAGTGATGACCCTGATGTAAGAGCTGTTTTAAATAACGAAGAAGATTTATTAAAGTATTTAAAATCTGCTGAATATGAAGTAGGTAGATTACAAGGTAATCAGACAAGAAAGATATTACGTGGTGGACAAGAGATAACAGAAGAACAAGCAGGACAAATGATACGTAATGCTGATGGTAGTTTTAACTTTCCTGATTACGAAGTAGATTTAAACATGGGTGCAAACAGTGTGCGTGAGTTTATATCTACTGGTGGTTTTATTGATGGTGAAGATTATTTAGAGTTATCACAAAAATATGCTGTGTTATCTAGTAAGTCAGAAAAATACTTTGGAGATTTTTATAACAAAATAAAAGAAGTGTTTGACGAAGATATTGTAAAACTAGACTTAGGTCCTAGAACACAAGCATTTAATAACAATCCTAACTTAACCGTTACAGGACAAATGGCTACAAGTGCTTTAAGTAAATTTGATGAGAAACTAGGAAATGCGTATAGTATTTTATTAGCTAAACCATCTGACTGGCTAAACCGTGACCCTATGTTTAGATGGTCTTTTTATACATTAGCTGAAGATTTAATGCCTTTTATGACAGAAGATGTCAAGAAAGAATTTATTGTAGGTGCAAAGACATGGATAGATGGTAGTGAGTTGTACGAAAACTTATTAAAGAAAGCAGATTTACCTGCAGGTGAGAATAGTATTGAAACATTAGAACAAGCAGAAACACTATTGAAATATAAAGCTATGGAAGAAGTTAAAAATCTTTTATACGCTAGTTCTGATAGACACGTGTTATCTGATGTTATGTCATCCTACATACCATTTCCTGAGATATGGCAAGAAGTTATAAAGACTTGGGGTAAGTTATTAGTAGAGAATCCACAGAAGTTTAATAGAACACGTATTGGTATTGATAGAGGTAAAGATGCAAAACCTTGGGATACAGATAATGCTTTCTTTACATCAGACCCAGTAACTGGTGAGTTAATGTTTAATTATTTAGACGTAGCTAATGTTGCAACATTCGGCATACCTAAACTTATAGGTAGTGCATTTGGTTTTGCTCCATTACAAAAAGGTTTATTAGGTGAAGATTTAAGAGATGAGGGTGTACAAGTAAAACCATACGGATTTATGGAAGGTCTTAACTTAATATCTGCTAATGGTTTTTCACCTGGTTTTGGTCCTATTGTTACTATGCCTTTTAAATTCTTAACAAAGATAGCAACAGTACCTGGATTCTTTAATGATTTTATACTAGGTAACTTTGAACAACCTGGTGGTGAGATAAACTTTCTTAATGAATTACCATCATGGGCTAAGTCGTTACTAAAATCAGTTCCTTATACACAAGAAGCTACAGAAGAAATCAATGCTTCCTATTCTAAAACTGTAATGGACCTATTTACTTTGTACTATTACGCAGGTAAGTGGACACCTGATGATGAAGAATCAATCAAGATAGCTATGCAAGAAGCAGAAAGTGCAGCAGCTATGCATTGGTTAATACGTGGTTCTGCACAAGGTTCACTACCTACAGGCATACAACCAAGATATGAAATCAAAGATAAAAATGGTGCTTGGTGGACTATGCAAGTACTAGGACAAAAATATCAACAAATGTTAGAAGCTAATCAATTTGATTATTTTGTAACTACACAACAGTTCGTGCAAAGATTTGGTATGAATCCTATACCACTTAGACAATCATCTACTGTTAAAAAAGGTAGATACCCAGTTAAAAAAGAATCATATGCTTTTTGGCAAAAAGAAGAGAACAAAGAACTTATGGAAAGAAAACCATATACTGCTATACATTTAAAACCTGACCGTATGGATGATGAGTTTTCGTTATCTGCATTTATGGCAGGTGGAGAAACTTTAAATCCTAATGCATATGAACGTGCCGCAGTACAGTCATTATTACAATTTGAACTTGAAGAGTACAAAGAAGTTCTTAAAGAAGATGACACAATGACACCACAAGCAAAACGTGAGGATTACTCTAGTTTTAGAACAAAAAAAGAAGAAGAGTATGGTGTTATATCATACGGTAGTTTAGGAGATGCTGTTGTACAAGCAGATAAATACCAAATTATCTTAGAGCTTAGAGATTGGAAGAATGAACCTTTGCTTAGGGAATCACCTGCATTTGAACCGTTACAAAAATTCTTTGTAGAATACGATAGAGCTATACAAGTAGTACTAAATGGTGGTACATTTAGAGGAACAGAAATTCCAAGTGGTGGTATTCCTGGTAAAACTGCTGCTACACTAAGTGGTACATCAGGAAACATTGATATAATACGTGAATCACTTGATGCTTATGCTAGAGAGTTAGCATTGCAGTATGAAGATACAGAGTGGATTAGTATTTATCTAAGTAGTTTTTGGAAAGAGTTAGACAATAGAAGGTATTTGAAATAATGGATGATAAAACTTTACGTCAGATAGAAGGTTATCTTGAAGAGTTAGATGAAACAAAAACATATCCTTCAGATTTTCTTGTACTTATTTTTAATATAAACAGATTAATTAATATACCTATACGTACAAATGTAAACGGAAAAGTATCTGCAGAACCATACACATTATCTTATTTACTATCAAAACCTGGTAGAAACGAATTAGGTTTTGATTTTGAAGCTATTGACCCTTATATAGATGGTTTAACAAAACCTGAGAATTTAGAAATTTATATTGACTCTTTAAAACAATTTTTAACAGATGCTGTTATAGAAAGAGAATCTACTGCATCTACAGGAGATACGTATCAAATACAAGTAATAGGCGACCTTGATACTGTGGATAGTATACAAAGTTCAATTACTGATTGGAATACTGCAACTACACAAGAACAAAGTTTCACAGTAGATAATCCTAAAGTACCTGGCATTTATACACCACCAGTCAAGACAATAGACCCTGAAACAGGACAAACTAGATTTAGTTCTTATGAGTATTACTCAGGACCTAACATGGCTATTAATGAAAGCAATCAATACATTGACCCTGAAACAGGTGGTTTAAAAAAAGATAGTGAGGGTAACGTATTAAGACCTGTATTTAGAGCAGGTGCAGCTTCAGCAATGTTTGAAGGTTTATCACAAGAAGCTATATTTGAAATACAAAAAGAACTTATTGACTTAGGGTTAGACCCATCACAGTATGCATTTAATCCTGGTGTTATAGACTTTAGTGCTACAAGCGGTGAAATAGATTTTGTAGCTAGATTAATGACACAAGCTAATGATGCTAATGCAATGTTTCCTACTTTAAATCTAATAGATAAAGATTCAGATACTTTAATGGGTATGTTAAGACCATTCCTAGATTACAAAAAAACAACAGATACAAACACTAATGCATTTATAGAAAGTTTGTCTGATGAATTTGCAGGTGAAATAGTACCACCAACAGAAGCAGAAATTAAATCTATAGTAGATAAAGAGTTTGCATCAAGAGGATTGTACGCAACAGCTAATGATTATGGTAAGTATGCAACAATATTTAGTAATCTAAAAAAAGATGCAGCAACTAGACAAGCAGAGATAGAAAAGAATAAACCATCACTAGGTGATGTTATTGGCTTATCTAAAACATTTTCACAAGGTGCTACAGCAGGTGGAATGTATACATACCCAGGATTTGGTATTACTACACCTACAGCAGAAGAAACTAGAAAACAATTAGGGAAACCTTTACTACAACCTATTGACCCAGTGTTTGAATTAGGTAAAATTATAGACAATATAGAAGCAGGAAGAATAGATGCAAGTCAAGAGATAGTCGGTAGACAAGCTGCTGCAACAGAGTTTAAAAGAAACTTTATGGTATTTGAGGAGAATTTTTAATGTATAGTCCACAACAATTATTTCAATTTATTACATATGCAAAAAATTATCTTGAATTACAAGATGTTGAATTTAAAAGTAGTGATGTTTTATTAGACCCTAACAAAGAAGAGGATGTCAATAAACTTATTGCTATTGCATTAGCAGAACACAGAGATGGTGATGTACCATCAGGTTTTGCAACTAACAATTTTGGTGACCAAGGTAGGTCAAGAGGACCATGGCAAATATATGGAAGTACATGGGAAAGTGTTTTACGTCAATACAGTGTTTTTGAGAATGTAGAAGATATTAATGATGCACTAGATGACCCTGGTATGAATGCTATAGCTGCAGTCATTATTGCTCAGTATGACGTTGGAGAGAGAAAAGGTATTGATAACTGGTCTACAGTAATTAATGACCCATTTGAAATAAAAGCAAACACAGGGGAATTTATAGAAGCAGCAAAACAATATGACACAAACCTTATAGAAAATCCAGTACAAGAACAAGATGCTGAAGGCAACATTACAGACATACCTGCTGAACCTACATTGTTATCTAATCGTAATCCAGTTACAACAAACGTCATGGAAAAAGAATCTATGAGTATTGCTAATATGGCTTCTGATTTGAAACGAGCTAAGAGAGGTAGTTTGTTTAAAAACAATGAAGAAGTTGTAACTTATAGTGGTAACAGAGTTAGACGTATGTCAGGTCAACAAATAAATAATGAACATAAAAATTTATTAGTTGATGTAAACATTGCAGATTTAAACAATCAAGAAATTGTAGACTTGTATTCTAAAAACGTACATCCTTATTTATCCTACAATTCTAGTTTCAGAGGTGTAGATATGCAGGGTGATGGACAGAACATTGTTGACTTATTACAGAATAAAAAGTTTAGTAATAAAGATAACTTCTATGTACCAGGAGAAAATAAAGTTATAACTGGTGAACAAGTTAATCAAAGAGTTAATGCAGTTAAGTCTTATATGTACCAATACTTCTTAAATAAAAAACAAGAAGAACCATTAGAACAATTAGATAGTGTGTATGAATATATATTTAGAACAGCATTTCCTTATATAAAAGTAGAAGATGATGTTGAAGATGCAGTAGGTAGTACACCACAAAAAGAAATGCGACAAGAATTTCAAGAAATGCGACAAGCATTTCCTGGTACAGAATTACCTACACCACAAGCTATGCCACAAAACAACAGTACAGAAGCTGCACCTGGATTTTTAAACAACCTAGAAAAAATATTAAGAGTAAAGCCACAAGGTAGTAAAGTACGTAAAACAGAAGAAAGTGTTAATCAAGCGAGAGATTTTTTAAATAGATGAATGAAGAGATACTAGAATTTATACAAGAAGAACCTGAAGCTGCAGAATTTGTATCAGGTAATGTAGTTCTATGGGATAAGTTAGGTATACGTAATATAGAAAAACTTAGACAAGAAACAAATTACCCAGGAGATGCAGAAACATTTAAAGATTATTTTTACGCAACAATGTTCGCATGACTTTACAAGAACTTATTAGACAAATAGAAAGTAACCTAATAGATACAATCGTAGATAACGGTGTAAATATAGAAGAACTATCACGTACTTCAGAAGTAGGTACTTCAGAAGCTAGAGCTAATCTTAGACAGTTGTTACAAGGCGCTGCTACTGAAGCTGTACAAGAACGAATTGATGGTAACGTAAATACTTCACGATTTATTAGAGATTTTACAGTAAGAGCTACAGATGTTATAAACACACAACTACAAAATGCAGAAATATTTACAGTAACCGTTAATGAAATAAAAGACTCTGTGAATCGTGCTATTGAAAGTGTGGCAGGAGATGGTAATTTGTTGAATATGATAAATGATATGCGAAATGTATTACAGGGTGAAGGTGTCATACAACCATCTGATATAGATAGTTCAGAAACGACACCTAGTACAGTAGGAGAAGCAAGAAGAGCAACGCAAACTTTTGACGAAGTGCTTGATGACTTTATTAAACAAGCAACTGAAGTTGGTGAAGAGAAGGTAGTAGATTTATTAGAAGCATTTAAAAATGATAGTGGTATAAAAGAACTTGTAGGAGATAACTCATTAAGAATAGAATATTTAAATAGTTTTCTTATAGACATAGATATTTATAAATCACAATTGTATGGAGAGGACATGAAAATACAAGCAGAGATGTCTAGGAAATTTGATGAAGAATTTGTAGAGGTGTTACAAAAATATGCAAAAGATAAAGGTATGGTTTTAGAACTAGGTATTCAAAGCAATTTTGATACAGTACATAATGAAGGTTCAAGTATAAATAGAAATAGTGTTTCTCCTAATTATGATGCTAATAAAAGTAATGCAAACAGAACAACAAAAATTTATTTTCCTGAAGAAACAGATGATGTAGCAAAACGAGTTAATGATTACATTGATGAGCAAAAAAGATATTTTACTTTAAGAGAAAATGTTTCTTTTGCTGAGATAACACCTGGTGGACCTGAGTTTACAACTAACATGAATAATCATAAAAAGTATGGCGAATATATAGCAATGATGTTTGGAAGTAACAAAACCGAACTAAATGCATTTTTCGATACACAAGATGTAAAAGTTATAATGATTGGTGGTAGCGTAAAAGGAAGTAATGCTGAAAGTAGTATATCTCCTTTGTACAAGGGTGGTATCAAAAAATACTTTGAAAGACTAGCAACTAAACCAAAAGGTGAAAAACTTAAACCTTTTACAGACAAACCTAGTTACACATTAGGAACTGTATGGAATGGCAATATTATAAACTTAGTTGCTTCTGATGCTCGTAGAGCAAATTCAGTTTCTAATAGAGTTAATTACCAACCTAGCCAAAACTTTCTAACTATGGACACAAATTTTTACAGTACAAATCCTCAGACAGTCAGAGGTTATTACCCTAATCTTGCAGATAGTGGTGATGTTTTTAAAGCTTGGAAAAGCCAATTATATTTTGCTTCGCAAGAATGGTTTCAAGGTATATTACATTTAGCAGATTTAGATAGTGTGAATATGGAAGTAGGCGCTATGAATGGTCAAGTAGGTAATCTTTACCAATTTGGTGGTTTTATACCTATTACAAAACCTGAAGATACAAGAATTAGTTCTATAGGTACAATGATAAGAATACCTAATAGAAATAGAAAATTAATAGATGGTTGGAAAGTTGCCATGCAAAGAAAAGTTGAATGGAGGTCAGCAAGTTTATCAGGACGAGCAAAATCAAGCGCTTGGGGTTCTCCTTATTCGGAAAACTATACATGGGAACGTAAACAATTTAAAGACATAGAATCTTCACCAAGACACCAAGCATTGTTAGGAATATTACAAGCAGACTACAATGACACATTTCATAGTGGAAATTTGAGTGACACGATAAGACACATACTAAATATAGGTGGACTAAATAATCTAAGTACAGGCGACATTAAAATGGCTATGGAAGAAATCATAGATTCGGGCGACTTTGATGGTTTAAAATATGTTGTTGGAGCAGATAATGTTTCAACTACACGAAACAATTTATTTACTAACGTAGATGATATAAAACTTTTAGCTAAAGTAATGCTTCGTACAACTTCATTAAGAGATATTACAGGAGTAACAATGTTACCAGGAGATGTACAAGGTAATATTACAACAGATATAAATACCAGTAGTTTTTTGACAGGGCAACCTAAAAGCCAAGAAGTTCTTAATGTGTTTAATGCGTTACTAGACAACCAAGATATTGATGAATATGATGACGTATATCCGATAGAAAGATTTAGTGAAGGTTTAGAAGATGCACCAACTGTATCTGAATATTACTATGGAACTTCTAATATTGATGGAAGTTCTACTGCTGAATCACCTAACTCAGCAGGTGAAAGACTTGCAAGAGGCGAAGATATAACACAACCTGTAACAGCAGACGTTATACCTAACAGTGCTATAGAAGCAAGACAATTTTATAATGCTGACCCAAGAGTATTACAGTCTTTAGCAACTGAAAGGTCACCTGGTCCACCACATAATTTTGGATTACACGTTTTGTATGAAGATTTTATAAGGTCAAATACTTTAAATGGACCTAATATAGGTAGAGGTACTGAACCTTTTCTTGCTGAAAACACAAACATCTTTAGATACATGGAATCAGATGCACTAAATATGCAACCATTTCAGTATCGTATATCTGATAGTTTTAGGCATAAATTTACAAATTATTTAAATCAAGTTGTAAACGATAGTGGTAGAACTTTAGTTGCAGTGGATATTGAATCTATAGGAGATGGTGACCTTCTAATGGACTATATAGAAGTAGGTCATATTGTAGAAGAAAATAATGATGGACAAATAAGACTTATAAAAAATTATGATACTTTTGGTATTTTAAGAGATGGTGATTTAGCAAATGATGTAAACATAGTAAGTCATTTGAGTACTCATGATGGAGTTAGTACAGTTCGTGCATTAAATCAATCACTTATAGATGAAGGATTAGTTGTAGTAGATAACTTGGGTAATATGAACAGTGATTATATACATCCTGCAGGAAGAATTGGAGAACAAATGGGTGTAGTAAATACTCATTCAGAAGCTCCAAACAACGGGTTGACTACTGGTACTGATACAATATTTGTACGAGATAATATTACACAAGGTGTAGAAAGTGTTACACAAGCAAATGTTAAAACTAAATCTACTGTTAAAGATATAACACCACAACCTTTTTATGCACAAAGAAATTTAAATATCACGTCTATAACAAATACAGATATACAAAAAACCCTAGATGAGTTAATTGATTTATTTGATAATAATATTACTGGAGCATGGTCTACTGATATATTTGTTACCCTTCCAGGAAATGATACTAGTCCAATGACTAGAAAAAATATAGGTACTCTTGTTAAACGTTCAGGACAAACACCAACAATTACTATGTATGATAGTTTGCCACAAGGACTTGACCCAATACGTATAGAGAATGGAAGAATAGTAATTCCTGAAACAGATGTATATATATCAATGCAGTCTTTAAATATACTTGCACCTGATAAAGATTTTTTTAATGGTAAATTACAAAGTGTATTAGACAAAACTACACATGTTGACTTTTCACAAGTTATGGCTTCATCTTTAAATAACGAAAATTTACCAAGATACAACATAGCTGAAGGAACAGTAGTTGATTTAGTAGATGATGATAATGTACCACGTATACGTTCATCTTATAGTTTAGGCGCAGACATGGGTGATGGAGGAACAGATTTTGTAGGTATACCTTTTGACGAAAATAGACCACCAGTAGGTAGTCAACCTGACACTATGACACTACGTAAAATAGCTAGAAGTTTTGCTAAAACAAAAACTGGTAAGACTTTAGGTCTTGCTTGGAAAACAATAGACATAGGTGAAACACTTATAAGTAAAGGATTTGCACAAGCACAGAAAGCAGCTTTAGCAGCAGGTGCAACAACACTAGGTGGAGCAGCAGCATTTTTAGCTACTGTATGGGCAGCGTATGAGATAAGCAACCTTATAGTTGCAGCAGGACAACAGATACCTGAGCTTAAAGAAGTCTTTGAAAAACGAAACGAGATACTAGCTAATGGTGAAGAGTGGGAAAAACAAATTGTAGAAGAAACTTTTTGGCAAGACTATGGTCCTGAGTTATTAGAAGCACTACAAACTGCAGGTGAAAGGTCACCGTCAGAAATATTATCTGATAAAATATGGAGTTTTACTTTAGATAATCTAAAACGACAAGCAGATGGTGAAGTATTTGAGGAAGCATTAATAGATTCTAGTGAAGAACTAGACACTAAAGATTACATTTACTACTCAAATATGACTGATGATTATAAATTAGACCAAATGCAAAAAGAGATTGATTATGATAAAGTATACGTAGGATATTTAAACAATAGACCTGACGCAAATGCTATAGCAAATAGAACATTTGAGTTAGCAAATAACGTGTATAATAGGGAAAGATAATGGCAACATTTATAGAAGGAAGTTTGTTACAAGTACCTGATGAACTCATACTTGTAAACAATGAATACTACGCTGTATATAATTATGAAACTACAGGTGGTTCTATTATGCCCTTAGTTGTTGATATTGATTTACCTGAAAGTTTATTAGATACAGCTTTAAATCAAGCTACACCTTACACCGAAACAGAGTTTGCTGATGCATATGGTTATGCATTTTTTCCAATGTTCAACTTATCTGACTTAAAATTACTTGACCCCAAGAATCCTAAGACAGATGTGGATTGGTTATTGGAAAATGTGGAAAATGATTTGCAAAAGAAAGCTAAAACATTTGGTAAAACTTGGTATTTAGATGATGAAGTACAACAGTTATTCGCATACGGTGCAATTACTGGACAAGATATATCACCTTATTTAGAAAACCTTACATGGTTTCAAGACCACTCACCTGAAGAAAGAAACTTTATAGAACTTGTTTATACAAATCCTGATAAAGCAGCGAAACTTGTACAAGATAATTACACAGCATTAAAAGTACAGGTTGCACAAATGGGTATATCAGGTGAAGGTGTTGATGATTTAGTAAGAGAATTAGCTGCAGACATAGCACAAGGAACATTAACAACAGCACAAGCTGCACAAAACATATCATATTTAATAGACCCATATCGTATGGCTATGGCAGGTGGTTCAAGTGCTTTGACTGATGGGTACAGTAGTTTTGTAGAGAGAATTAATCCTACACAGAATGGTATCGCAGATGCTAAAAGTTTAATTACAAGCTATTTAGGAGTAGATGCGACAGAAGCATTTACAACTAATGGTGTTGTAGAACAATACGCTGCACTGCTTAGAGCAGATGCTGCACAAGGTGAAGGTGTTACAGCTAATAGAGATACTATCATTAGTCAGTTGCAAACAGCACACGATAAATTATTTCCTGGTTACGAAGGTAGTCAGCATTCATTATGGTCTGCTCCTTTGTATAGAACATTCCAAACAATCACTGGAAAGTCTGCATTATCTAGTACAGATAAAAAAAATGTAGATGTTATATCACAGAAAGTTGGAGGAGATATGACTTTATTTGCAGGTGAAATTAGGAAACAATATGAGAATGATGCTACGTATCAAGACACAGTGCTTGGTTCTATGGCAAATGTTTTTAAACAAGATGTATCAGGAGTATTTACAGGACAGAGTTTAGTAGGTTAATTATGGAAAACATGACTACAGAAGAAATTAAAGCATTACAAACAGAGCTAGGTGTAACTGCTGATGGAATTATTGGACCTAATACTAGAGCAGCAGCAGAAGCAAAACTACAAGATTCAAAGTCTATTGCAGAAGCACAGGCACAATCAGAAAAGTTTGGTGCTATAACAAACACTGAAGGACTTGTAAGAGGTAGTGATGTCACAGAAGAAAAAGTTGAAGAAGTTGAAGAAGTTGAAGAAGTTGAAGAAGTTGTTGACCCAGTAACCTTTACATCCTATATGCTATACAACTCAACAGGTGCAGGTGTATTAGTCAACAGTGAAGATGAAGCAACAAGATTTAAAACATTAGGTTTTACTTTATTATCACCACCTAAAGATAGTGGTGGTGGTGGTGTTGATACAAGTGCATTGTCTGATTTGCTAGGTACGTATGCTACCAGTTCACAAGTACAAGAGATTGCACAGACAGGACCATCTACCTTTGAACAAGCAAAAGGTTTATATCCCTATTTAGATGAAAAATTAGTAAGATTATTTTTAAACAAATATGCTGAATCAGGTAACGAAAGATTGGCTTTAGCAGAGATGAGAGCTGACCCTATTATGGCAGAAATATATCCAGGAATTAAAAGAAATGATGGTTCGTTACGTATGACAGAACAAGAGTATGTTGCTGCAGTAGATAACATGAAAGCTACAGTCCGTACATACAACTTAAATCCTAACGAGTTTGCTGATGATATAGCACAAGCTATTAGTGGTGACGTATCTCCATTAGAGTTTAGACAAAGAATGGAAGCGGGATATGAAGGTGTAGTTAATAATATACCCCAAGTAAAACAAGCATACCTAGAAAATTTTGGTATTGATTTACCTGATGAGAGTATCTTTGCAATGTTCGTGTCACCAAATGTTTCTACAAAAATACTAGAAGGTCAGATAAGAGCTTCACAAGTAATTGGTGAAGCAGAGAATGCAGGACTTGGTGGTATAACTGGACAAGTAGGACAGTCATTAGTACAACAAGGTCTGACACAAGAAGGTGCTAGAAAAGGTTTTGGACAAGCAGCTTTAACCCTAGAAGGATTACAGGGCGCAGCAGCTAGACAGAGTAGAAGAGGACCTACTGCATCAGAGTATGTAGAAGCTACACAGCTAGGACAAGCAGAAGAATTAAAGAATCTGCAAAACATAACATCACAAATACAATCTGAAAGTGCTGCCGTACTTGGTGCTGCACGAACACAGACTGGTCAAGTTGTAGGGCTAGAAGAAGCATAACCACAATATCTAGTATATATACTTGCACAACCACAATATGTGGTATACTCAAATTAAGCTGCGTTAGAAAGTCTGCAGGATAATATGACTTCTAAATGTAATCGGTCTTGATGCCTACTGACAAGACCTGTCAAATAAAAACAGTAGAGTACGAAAAAGCAGAGGTTACTTATACACCTCTTGTAAAAAAACTGTATAAAGATAGGACAATAGAATATGACAGAACTGAATAACTCAGAACAAGCTAGTAGCGGTGACAAGAACTGGAAAGAAATGAGAGAACAAAACGAGTTTCTCAAAGGTAAAGTTGCTGAATACGAAGCTAAAGAAAGACAAATTGTTTTTCAACAAGCAGGGTTAGACACTGAAAAAGGTGTCGGCAAAGCGGTTGAGATGATGTACGAAGGTGATTTATCTGTAGAGGGAATCAAACAGTACGCATCAGAAGAGTTTGGAGTAGAATTTGGGCAACAAGACGGATTACAACAAGCTGTACAAAGTACAGAACAATCACAAGAACGCTTGAATTACATACAAAAGAACTCAGTTGTTGATAATTTCAACACGGATGTTACTGCACAGATACGTGATATAGAAAAGAACGGTACGGTTAAAAACTCAATAGCAGCAAAACTTTCTGTCTTAGAAGAAGGTAAAGATAAACTAAGATAAGTTGTCTGCATCTTCTTCAAAGTAATAGTAATAGTAATAATTTAGGAGAAGATAAACATGGGAGCAATAACAACCCCAGACCCAATCTACGCCTCAGACATTAATAATTTTCAAGGAGAATTGTTTAAAGTCGGAGGACAAAGAACACCTTTCTTATCTGCTATGGGCGGCTTAACTGGTGGCGGAAAAGTGATACAATCAACTTTCTTCCAATTCCAAACAGCCGATAACGCCACTATTTCATCAGCACCAACAGAAGGTACAGAAGGCGGAGCGCCAACTGAATACCTTGGTCGAAATAGAGGAGCTTATACCCAGGTAACACAGATATTCCATAAGGGTGTAAAAATGTCATACACAGCTATGGCAGCTTACAATCAACAAAATCCATTCACAGTCGGAGCTGCAGGTTATCCTGCGTCTGATGGTGATGGAACAACCACTAACACAGCACAACTTGCTTTGAGTGGTGGTAACCCAGTAACTAACGAATTAGCAGAACAGCTAGAACTTGCATTAGAAAAAGTTGCTAGAGAAGTAGAATACTTCGCTATCAATGGTACTTTTGCAGATGGCGCACATGCTTCTAACCCTATTGGCGACAATAGAACATTTAGAGGACTTGCAGCTCACTGTGCATTGAATGGTGGTAACACTTATTTCAATACAAGCACAGAAGCTACAGGTGGTACTGCTAAGAAATTAGACTGGGATGCGATTGCAAAATCATTAAAGTCACTTTATGATGCAAACGCACCAGTAAAGAATCCAGTTCTTTTGGTTAACTCAGCTAACCTATTAGAACTAAACAAGCAGCTCAATGTTCCACAATCTGGTGGTACAACAGCTGCAGTCCTTCCAAGAGATAGAAATGTTGGAGGTATCAATATTGATACTGTTATAACACCATTCGGTTCTATTGGAATGATGGCTCTTGATGGAAATATCTTAGGAAGCAATGATGCTTTCATAGTAGATATGGCTTATGTAAGTCCTATCTTCACAAACATTCCTGGTAAAGGAACAGTGTTTGTAAGAGATATTGACCAAGACGATAACGCTAGAGTTGCAAAAGCAATCTACATGGAGATGGGAATAGACTTCGGTCCTCCACAATATCACCTCCACATAGACGAAATTGCTACTCCTTAGTAGTTAATTAATTTGAAGATTAGGGTGGAATTCCACCTCCACCCTTTTCTTCTGCTATAGTGAGGAAGATATGTACAAGACAAATGTAAAAGAAGTTTTAATAGATGTTTCAGATAATACAACTATATCTAGTGGGGTAAACACAGATGGTATGTTACTTACTGGATTAGTATTTCCTGCAGCTATGACAGGTTCAGCAGTAACTTTTGACTTTTCTATTGATGGTACTATTTGGTATGATGTCGTAGAAACAGATGGAACTGAAGTGTCATACACAGTAACAGCAGGTGATGCAGTAAGAGTAGACCCTAGTGGTTGGGCTTTTGCATCAAGTGGTTTTATAAGAGTTACATCAGGTAGTGCTGAAGCAGCAGACAGAAGCATAAAGTTAATATTTAGAACAGCTTAGGAGGTCCAATGAGTACGACTATTGGTGACCTCGTAGACAGGACTTATAGAGAATACCTAGAACCAATGGAAGATTTGGTTAGTTACACAACACTTGAAACAGGTATGAACGCATCAGTAACTGAAGTTGTTTTTGATGGCGACTTGTTATCTGTAGAAGAAGAAGATGCTTTAGATACAGGAACAATAATAGAAATAGGTCAAGAGCTTATGCTTTGTAAAGACCTTAATGCTGTTACAAATACAATAACTGTAACAAGAGGTGCTAGAGGCACTACTGCAGCTGCACATACATCAGGTGACTTAATTAAAATAGCACCACCATTCCCAAGGAAGAATGTTTTTGATGCAGTATGTGACCAAGTAAAGAATTTATTTCCTACACTATTTGCTGTAGAAACAAAAGAAGTAGTTGCTAATAGTGGTTATACATTGTTAGGTACTTACTCTGCTCCTGGAACTAATAACTATTTAGTATCAGTACTAAAAGCTATATCACAATACACAGACTTTGAATCAGGTACAGACCAAACATCAACAGTGTTTAGACCAGTGTCTGTACAAATGGTAAACCTACCAAACCCTTTTGTTTATACAGATGATGGTGGAACAGAGAGAACAATTACATACACATCAGGACCTAATCAAGTAAATGCTTTACAGTTTTATAACATCTTGTCAGGTCATTCTACTTTTGTAACTTTTAAAAAGAAGTTTGTAGAACCTAGTGCTGAAACAGATACGCTAGCAACAGTAGGACTAGAAGATGAGTATGAACCAATCATTATGGCAGGAGTTGCAGCACAACTTATTGCAGGAAAAGATATACCTGCTGCTACAACAGATTACATATCTGACCAAATGGCTATTAATAACTTCCCTGTTGGTTCAGCAAACAGCGTAAGAAACTCTTTGCTACAGTATCAGCAGTTGTTACTAACACAAGCTAGAAAGTATCTAAGAGCGCAATATCCTGAAGCTATGGAAATTAATGGTGTGAACATAGGTATTCAATAATGCCTAGAGTACCTACAACAAATATTATAAATAACCCCAAACGATATGGGTATGATGTTCGTATAGATACATTACTTCTTAGGTCTGCTATTGGTCCAGGTAGAGAGATGCAGATACAATCATCAGATGTACAAGAACAAGGAATTAATGTCAAACAAAACCCTGAAGATTTTACATCTAACTTAGGTCGTATCTATTCAAGAAACAATTTCAAAGGTGGACAAGGACTAGACACCGCACATAGAGCTAATGGTACACCTAAAGATACAACAAGGTTTTGGGATAGTAAAGGTATAGATGTATTTCATGGTGATGACGAATCTTCTTATCACATACACCTTTTATATACTACCGCAGACAAAGCAGTTAACTTTACTGCAAGTAACAACTACATAGCACAAACAACTAATGGAGATTTGTATGTTACAGACGCTGCAAAGATTTATAAATCTACAAACAATGGCTCTACATGGGCAGAAGTATCTACAGGTCTTACTATAAACTACAACTTTACTGGTATAGCTTCAGTAGGAGATATGATATTTGCTACTACAGCTAACAGTACAACACACTCAGAACTTATTAAGTTTGATGGTGCATCTACTTGGTCAGAGGAATCAACAGCACAATCGTCATCAGGAGGTTTGAATGGTGTATGGTTTACAAAAGGACAATTAGTATTTAGTGGAGATGATGGTTCAGTAGAAAGAGTATGGGCAATAAGTCCATTTAATAAAACTTGGTCAAGTTCTGACCTAGCAGATGGAGATGCAATTATAACTTTTGAGGATTCACACCATGTATCACAAGTTGTAGATGCAGGTGCGGTAGTTTTAGTAGCTTCTACTAATGGAGATATATATTCTCTTAAAGATATAGCAGGAACTTTTACTCTTAAAGGACAAACAAATATACCCTTTGAAGAAGTACACTCTATAGCTGCAGCAGAAGGTATAGTATTTTTTGGTACAAAAGAAATGTCCAGAGATGTAGGTAGATTCTATCGTGCAGATTTAACAGTTGCAGATGACCTCTATGTATTAGCTAACAGACAATTAGTAAAAGAATGGGTTATTGCAGGAGTAGACACAACACCTAAACACATGTTTGTATCACGAGATAGCGTGTATTGCGGAATAAAAGAAAGTGGTAGTGAAAGTTATCTATGGAGATACTACTTACCTACTGCAGGATTCGCTAGAGATTTAGAGATGGGTGCATCAGGTCTTATTACAGGTATAACCAATTCAAATGGTAAGTTTGTTATAGCTGTAGCAGGACAAGATATATTCTTAGAAACATCTACATACGAATCAACAGGTTATCTTATAACATCAGCAGCAGATTTCTTTACAGCAGAAAGTAAACAATTTGTTGGTGCAGAAGTATCAACATTTAATATGCCTGATAATACAGATGTAGAGCTTAGATTTTCTACTACCTTTCAAGATTTAGATATTCCATCTAGTACAAATTACAACCTTGCATTAAAACAAACAGAGGGTAGTGGAGATTCTGAGAAACAGATAAGTCCTGTAGCAAGATACATTATAGGTAAATTAGTTTTAAATTCATCAGATGGCATAAGTACACCTAAAGTAAAATCATTACAGTTTCGTGCATTAGCTAGACCTGAATTGGTAGTAGCACAAATACCTATAAACATTAGTGATAGAGTAGAAAGACCAGGTAGAAAACCTATAAAGGTTAAAGGTTTAGGAGATACTCTATACAATGAATTAAGGTCAAGAGAAGGTGATGCTGTTACATTAGAATTATTTGACCCTGATGAAGTTATTAGAGGTGTAGTAGAGAGAGTAAGTTACCCAGTGAACTCTAATACTGAAAGAGGTTCTGTTACACAATATGCAATTATTACAGTAAGAGGTACTAGACAACCTGTAGTATTAGAGGTTTCTAGTCAGATTGCACTAGGTGTAGGAACACTTGGTCTTATGAGATTCGGTGGATAGTTTCTAGTATTATGGTAAGATAAGAAAGATATATGACAGCACAACAAATTAACTACAGTAACTTTTTTGAAACTACATTAGATGGTAATGTTGGTGCATCAGATAGTAACTTAACATTATCACAAGCACCTACCTCAGATGGAACAAGTGCTATATCAGCACCTTTTTATCTAGTGATAGACCCTGATAGTGCTACCAATAGAGAAGTAATATTAATTACAGCATCTTCAGGTGTGAACATGAGTACAATAACAAGAGATGTAGAAGGTAGACATTCTCCTGACATATCACACTCAGATGGTACAACTGTTCGTATGGCAGTAGTTGCTGAAATGTTTGAAGATTTACATGACCAATTAGTATCAGGAACAATAACTTTTACAAATAAAACTTTTGATGCAGAAGCTACAGGAAATGCTCTATCTAATGTAGATGTAGCAAACCTAAAGTCAGGTGTACTAGATACAGACATAAGTTCTGTAAGTGGTAGTGATGATACATTAGCTTCGGCTAAAGCAACTAAGACTTATGTTGATGCTCAAATTGCAGCTAATGCAGGTGTAAGTTTAGGATTAGTACTGGCACTTTCCTAATGGGTATGTTAATGATTCTTAAAGAAGGTGGAAGCCTTCTTATAGACACAATAGGTAACTTACCTATAAGCGAAGATTTAGATTTATTACCTAACGCAGGAGGTAGTTTATCAACAACTTTTAGAATAATCATGGATAGTTTTTTCATAACAAGTAGCAATAGTTCGCAAGCTTATGCTATAGTTATGGGAGATTAATTAATTGGAGATATAAATGGCAGATACACTACATTCAGTACAAGGAGTTCTAGGAACATCAACAGCAGATATAGTTGATGCCGTAGCAGCTTCAACTACTGAAACAGTTATTGGTATTTTAGTATCTAATGTTAGTAGTTCAAGTGCAGACGTTACAATAGATTTAAGTGTGATTAAATCAGGTGGAACTTTACGACACATTCTTAATGATGTAAGTCTACCTTTTGGTACAACAATAGAGATTACAACTAAAGTAACATTAGAAACTGGTGACAAACTACAAGGTTTATGTTCAGCAGCTTCTAGTGCAGAATACAATGTATCATTTCTGAAACAAACTTAGGGGTAATTTATGCCCTACATAGGCACACAACCAAATGATGTAAAAAAGAA
>ERZ1046876.528-NODE-528-length-29050-cov-4.895637_pt1 | contig 29050 bp, 25 predicted proteins | sample MGYA00383094_ERZ1046876 | MGnify/ENA primary metagenome ERZ1046876 (study PRJEB29581, sample SAMEA5548364) | metagenome | biome: marine; feature: coastal; material: water | depth 50 m | study: Short-term variability in the microbial, nano- and picoplankton...
GTAATCTCGCATTTAATGCTGGATTTGCTGCTGCTTACGGCATGGGGAAAGAAGCGGCGCTTAAAGCCGTCACATTAGGCCCAGCACAAATTTTCGGCATCGATGCTGACTATGGATCCATCGAAGTAGGCAAAAAAGCCAACCTGTTTTTATCAGATGGGGATCCATTTGAAACGTCCACCAATATTTTGGCTCTCTTTATCGACGGGTTCAATGTACCGATCGAAAGCAGACACTTGGATCTGTATCAGGAATTCCTGAATAGAGATGAAGGTCGACTTCAACCCGTAGAAGTGTTGCCAGCTGATCACTAGGCCTATTCAGTTCTGACCCCGATGAAGATAATTAACCTACCTGGCGAATTAGATCTGGATTACTCTGATTCGATCATGGTCTATGATTACGAAAGCACTACAGAACTATCTAAACAGCAAATTTTATTAAGCAGGAACACATTTAGCTTTCTTCAAGAAGGATCGAAAGAGGTGTTTTTTGACAACTCCTCGTATGCCATAGATAGCTCTCGATTTTTATTAATGAAATCAGGGCACTGTTTAATGACGGAAAAGCTTTCGAGCGATTCGAATCATTATCGGAGCATTCTATTTTTCTTTTCCAACGAGGCTGTACTCCAATTCATTCGCAAATACGAATTAGAGCCGTCTAACTTCCAAAACCTGTTCTCGACGTACTCATTTGAGTATGACTCGTTCATAAAGCGCTTTGTGGATAGCCTGACAGACATTCTTATCCTTTCGCCTCATACTAGAAAACGTATTCTAGCCACAAAATTTGAGGAAATCATGCTATACCTAGCAGAGTCAAATGGAGTGGAATTTCTTTACTCTCTGATTAGTAATAGCGACAACAACAAACATCAGTTTGTTCAAACAATCGAAAGTAACAAGCTCAATAAACTGACAATAAAGGAGCTTTCATTTCTAACAAACATGAGCGTATCCACGTTTAAACGAGAGTTTGAAAAGTACTTTCATACTTCGCCGAGTAAATGGTTTCAGGACAAGAGACTTGAACACTCCGCGTTTCTGTTGAAATACCAAAACGAAAGGCCATCAGATATTTTCGAGGAAATTGGATATGAGAGCCTATCCAACTTCATTCAGGCCTTTAAAGTGAAGTTTGGCGTGACACCTAAACAGTATCAATCAACTTGAACTTTTAGCAACACTTTTTGAGCTTTTTCGGTTACTGATTGCCCCCTGCTCCTGACTAGATTAAAGCATCAACACCAAACCAACAGAACTAGTTATGACCAAATCAATCCTGCTTCTAGCCTTCTTCATGGCTTTCACAAGCTCAGTCCACGGACAGCAAACGTTTACTTTGACCAGTAGCGATTTAGGCGGAGAAGCTACAATCACTGAAGAATTTAATGGCTTTGGGTGCATTGGCTCGAATCAATCCCCACAATTGTCTTGGCGAAATGCTCCTGAAGGAACGAAAAGTTTTGCCGTTACCATGTACGACCCCGATGCCCCAACCGGCAGCGGATGGTGGCACTGGGTTGTCTTTGATATTCCAGCAAGCACTAACGAACTCGTATCGGGCGCTGGAAACACCGCGTTGAACCTTATGCCTGATGGCGTCATCCAAAGCATCACAAACTACGGTGCTCCGGGTTATGGCGGTCCGTGTCCCCCAGAAGGTCACGGTTTACATCAGTATATCATTACCGTTTACGCCCTGAAAACAGACTCACTTGGATTAGACGTGAGCACGAATCCTGCTATTGTTGGATACAATCTTTGGAACAACACCTTGGCAAAGGCCAGTATGGTAACGTATTACCAAAGAAGTGGGAAGTAAGATCGATCTCGCAGATCGTGTAGTCCTTACGTGGAGCGGGCCTGATTCAATCAGGTCCGCTCTTCTTTTTTAATTCGATCCCAGTGAGCATCCATTTGTTCGAGGTTGGCATCGACGAGCGATATGCCTTCATCCTCCAGACCTTTCTCAACACCTTGAAATCGCCGAATAAACTTGTCATTTGTCCGACCCAATGCGTTCTCCGGATTGAGACCAGATAACCGCGAGTAATTAATAAGAGCGAAAAATAGGTCACCCAGTTCCTTCTCTTTTTCTACTGTTGACGCATCACCAGCAAGAAGCGCTTTGAATTCGCCCAATTCCTCATCCACTTTTTCCCAAGCATTTTCCGGTGCTGGGAAATCAAATCCAACGCCAGCGGCCTTCTCTTGAATCCTGAACGCTCGAAGAAGAGCAGGCAAGTTCCGAGGGACACCCTCCATGGCGGACTTCTTCTCCCCTTCCCGAATCTTTATCGTCTCCCAGTTGGTGAGCACATCCTGAACGTTATCTACTTCGGTATCGCCAAACACATGTGGATGCCGACGTATCAATTTTTCCGACTCCGAGTCTATGACGTCTTTCAAGGTAAACGTGCCCTCTTCGGCAGCCATTACACTGTGAAATACGACGTGTAAAAGGATGTCACCCAACTCTTTACGCAATTGAGTCCAGTCCTCATCATCGATCGCCTCAACCGTTTCATAGGCTTCTTCGATCAACAAATGTTTTACACTTTCGTGCGTTTGAACCTGGTCCCAAGGACAGTCCCTTCGTAATTGACGTACGATGGCAACAAAATCAGCATAAGCTTCAAGAGACTCGCCGGACTCCGTAAAAACCGGATCAAATATTTTCTCAGACATGGAATGCTCTTTTGTGGAAAACTTCCGGTGTTGAACTCAGATCTTTTCTTGCCGGAAACGTAAAATGGATCGATCAAAGTGTCGGCCCTACTGACAGCATGCTGTCATAGGCGGAGCCTACATTTCTGGTCAGAAGTTACAAATCGAATCTCCGTGACTCTATGAAATGGTGGCCTAAATGGGTTTCCGTTAAATATGACAGTGGCGCGGGATTCTTCATTACCACACCCTTTGCATCTTCTGGTGGTTTCAGTTGACAGTAGCGGGATAGAACCCGAAGGCCGGCTTTTGCCGGTGGCACTCATAGAAACGCCAGGGGCTCATGTAAATAATTTTCAGGAGGTGTTTAGATGGCACGTGGAGTTAATAAGGTTATCCTAGTCGGAAACCTGGGGAAAGACCCCGAATTGCGCTATACCGGATCCGGTACAGCGGTCTGCAATTTTAGTCTCGCGACCAACGAGTCGTATAAAAATGCAGAAGGTGAAATGGTCGAAAAGACGGAATGGCACAACCTAGTTGTGTGGAGTCGTCTTGCTGAAATCTGCAATGAGTATCTCAAAAAAGGTTCTCAGGCCTATTTCGAGGGTTCGTTACAAACTCGATCCTACGATGATCGCGATGGTAACAAAAAATACACCACCGAGATTAAGGTCCGCGAAATGATGATGCTCAGTGGACGTAGTGGCGGTGGTGGCGGTGAGAGCTATTCCGATTCACCTCGCCCGCAGCAAGCACAAGCAGCTCCAGCAGCAGCGAAGGCTTCCAACTCAGGATCTGACAATTACACCTTTGAACCGGATGATGATCTTCCATTCTAAGTTGTTATGCGGACTCATTTATTGATCTGCTTCGCGGGGGCGGTGACTTTGTCACAGCCCCCGCTTTTGTTTAGAACACCCCAAATTCCTCTCTTTTTGAGTAATGGTGTCCAATCAATCCAACCCAATTCTATTTCAGAGACATTATGGCTTGCATTTCACCATATAATCAGGGTTATTACGTGCGCTCGGCGCCTTACAGATTTTTCTGATGGCTTAATTACGCCGATCTGCCTTTAGGTCAACCCATAAATCAACGTAAAGCATCTCATGGCTTCTGCAAGTCGCGGTCAGTGGAGTGGTAAAACAGGATTCATTCTAGCTGCTGCTGGATCCGCTATTGGACTCGGAAACATCTGGCGATTCCCCTACACGGCCGGTGAAAATGGGGGTGGCGCATTTGTCCTGCTCTATCTCGGCTTTGTTTTAGTCGTAGGTATTCCTGTTGTGTTGGCTGAGCTAGCCATTGGTCGGCAGACCCAAAAAAATCCAGTTGGGGCTTTCAAAGCACTCGTTCCTAACACCCTCTGGCCCTATATCGGAGGCCTCGGCGTGTTAACGGGATTTGGTATTCTCTCCTTTTACGCCGTTTTAGCCGGCTGGACTTTGTCCTATCTTTGGGGAGCAATAACAGGTGTGTATGGTGGGGTGATGACGGCTGAGGCCAGTAATGACCTGTTCACACAGTTAATCGGGAATCCCGGTCTTTCCATTGGTCTGACGGGTGCCTTTTTATTGTTGACTATAGTCGTTGTCAAAGGCGGCGTATCTAAGGGTATTGAGCGAACGACCAAAGTATTGATGCCCCTACTATTGGCCATTCTAGTCCTTCTGGCCATTCGATCTGTGACCCTTCCGGGAGGCATGGAAGGTTTGGTTTACCTGTTTCAGCCTGATTTCTCTAAGATTACCGGAAGCGTGGTAATGAGCGCGCTCGGGCAGGCTCTGTTTAGTCTTTCGCTGGGTATGGGTGCCATGATTACGTACGGTTCCTATTTCCCAAAAGAAGAGAACTTGCCGCAGGCTGGTATTTTGGTTGCCATGTTCGACACGATGATCGCACTACTGGCCGGTATCATCATCTTCCCTGCTCTATTTAGCGTCGGGGTTGATCCATCTGCAGGACCAGGACTTGTGTTCGTGGTATTGCCTTCCATCTTTGGTAGCCTTCCCGCTGGACAGTTTTTTGCCATTGCCTTTTACTCGTTGCTGGCTATCGCTGCACTCACGTCTACCATCTCGCTACTGGAAGTGGTCGTTGCCTACTTCGTAGATGAAAAAGATTGGAATCGATCTAGAGCAGCCTGGATTATTGGCGGGTTGTGTTTTTTAGTGGCCATTCCGTCGGCACTTTCCAGTGGTGGAGCCGAGATGTTCAGTACCAATTTCATGGGTACGGGAATGGACTTCCTTTCCCTAAACAACATCATTTGGGGTAACTTCTCACTGAGTATTGGCGCGTTAATGCTGTGCCTATTCGTGGGTTGGAAGTGGGGCATTCCTGCTGCGTTGGTTTCGTTAGAGTCCAGTGGACATAAGCTAGCCGGTCCTTCGCTGTTAGGTGTAGCTATCAAGTTCATTTGCCCACTTGCTGTGAGCATTGTGTTGATCTACATCATTGTTACCCAGCAGTATTTTTAGAAGATTGAGTATTGCGGGCGCATTCGCGCCCGCAATACTCTTTTTTTGAGGATCCGCATGCCGGCATCCATCGTAATACGCCCTTATATTCTATTTTCTTTCCTTTTCAGAGGCGACACCTCACCCGCTTTGGAGAACGACCACCCTCCTTCTGCCGCTTTATTTGCAGTCCTCTCTTTTATTCAGGATTCAGGACTGTCTACAGATCAGCTTGTTCTCGGCTTCGCATTCCTGGTAGTCCTGTTACTGCTGTCCTCTCTTTTTTCCGGCTCAGAAGTAGCTCTTTTTACGTTGGACAGCGGACAGATCGAGGAGCTTGAAGACTCCGATTCTGCCGCTTCTAAGCGAGTGGTCAGTTTATTGCAGCACCCACGCGCTTTGCTCGTCACCATATTGATCCTGAATACGGTGGTCAATGTTGGGGCCGCTATTACGGCAGCCGTTCTTACGCATGAAATGGCAACGGCAAATGACTGGAGCCCAGTCGCAACCGTTCTCATTGAAATTATCGTTCTAACCTTCGTCATTTTAGTGGTTAGTGAGATAACACCTAAGTTGATCGCCACGCGCCAGCCCGTTGGATTCGCTAGACGCATCAGTGGCATTCTATTGTTGCTACACCGCCTTTTATTTCCGGTGTCCTCTCTTCTGGCTCGTTCCATGCAGGCTTTCCATGGACGATTTGCTGGATTAGCAGAAAAGATTTCAGCAGACGACCTAAAGACGATGGCCGAAATTGGTACGGCTCATGGTACCATTGAAGAGGAAGAACGGGCCCTTATCCACTCTATTGTCGACTTCGGAGGAACCAGTGTTCGAGAGATCATGATTTCCCGACTAGACATTGTTTCGCTGAATGTCGGTGCCTCTGTTCAGGAAGCTGTGGAAATTATTCGAGATAGTGGCCACTCCAGAATGCCACTTTATGTGGAGCACCTAGATAACATTCTAGGAGTTGTTTATGCCAAGGATCTACTGCGGCATATGACCGAACACTCGGGAGATGAGCATATCGACTGGACCAGCTTGGCCCGCCCTCCGATTTTCGTTCCCCTTGGAAAAATGCTCGACGATCTACTTACAGATTTTCAAGAAAAAAAAACACATATCGCCATCGTAGTAGATGAGTATGGTGGAACGGCAGGATTAGTTACGCTGGAAGATGTGCTCGAAGAGATTGTAGGTGAAATCCGAGATGAACATGACGAGCATGAAGAGGAACTGATCGAGCGCGTTTCAGAGACCGAATTCATTGTAGATGCGAAGATTGATCTGGACGTATTATTCGAAGATTTGAATATTGAAGTCGATACCGAAGAATTCGATTTTGAGACGTTAGGCGGACTCATCTTTCATCTCGCCCGCGAAATTCCAGATGAAGGCGATCGCTTTTCCAGCAACGGACTGAGCTACGAAGTAACGCAAGTTGAAAACAATCGCGTTGTAGAAGTCAGAGTGGTCGTGATTTCCGTATCAGAAGGCAAAGATAGCCCGACTCAAGATTAGCAGCCCGCGCATCCCATCCCTATCTTAGAGCTCCCAGACGACGCACGGATTCTCCACGAAACCCGTTGTATCCTTGGGAGATACAAACGGCTTTAACAGAGACTACATTCCCCCGCAACATGCGACAAATACGAGAGTATTGCGGAATATTTGGCATTTTCAACTCGCCAGATGCTGCCCATAAAATCTACCTCGGTCTGCACGCTCTCCAGCATAGGGGACAAGAATCCGCAGGCATTGTCACATCTGTCTTCGACGAGGCAAAAGGAAAGAAGGTAATGCCCTCTCACAAGGACCACGGCCTGGTCCTTGACGTGTTTAAGGACACCTCCATTTTTGAAACGAAGTTGCTGGGCAGCTCAGGTATTGGCCATAACCGGTATTCCACTTCTGGAGCCTCGGATAATCCGGCAAATATTCAGCCCTTCCTGGTTCATTATAGAGACGGAAATCTGGCATTAGCTCATAATGGCAACATTTCCAACGCCAGGGAGATTCGTCGAAGTTTTATCGAGCGAGGCACACTTTTCCAGAGCACGGCCGACTCTGAAATGATACTGCATTTGATTGCACAGAGCACACGTCGACGTCAGATAGACAAAATCATTGATGCCGTTTCTCAGCTTGAAGGTGCTTTCTCTTTGGTTATGCTAACCGACGATTCGCTGATTGCCCTGCGAGATCCCAACGGGTTCAAACCTCTGGCACTAGGGCGTATTACTGACGAAGAAGGAAATGACACCTACTGCGTATCCAGCGAGACCTGTGCCTTTGACTTGGCTGGTGCTGAGTATATCCGAGATATCGAACCCGGCGAACTGATCGTCATCAACCAAAAGGGTGTCGCAGAGGGCAAGTTCGAATCCTACAATTTGGCACAAAACAATGGCGTCAGCCAATGCGTCTTTGAGTATGTGTACTTTTCACGTCCAGACTCTAAGATCTTCGGAGAAATGGTAGATAAGGTCCGGCGCAAAATGGGGAAAGAATTAGCCCACGATGCTCCCGTTCCAATTGTCCCTGAAGGAGAAGCCAAACCCATCGTAATTAGCGTACCCGATTCCAGTAATACGGCTACCCTAGGTTACGTCACGGAGTGCCGAAAGCTAGGTTACCGAGCCCGCTATGAAATTGGCCTGATCCGTAACCACTATGTCGGCCGCACCTTCATTGCGCCTGGACAGCAAGCACGCGAGCAGCGGGTCCGCAGTAAGTTTAATACGGTGGAAGGGGTCTTGAAAGGCCGAGTCGTCGTCATGGTTGATGATTCTATCGTTCGCGGGACAACCGCCAGACAGCTTGTACAGATGGTTAGAAATGCTGGAGCTAAGGAAGTTCACTTTAGAGTGGCGTCTCCCCCCGTCAGTCATCCGTGTTTTTATGGAATGGACTTTCCAAGTCACGAAGAGCTATTCGCCAATCAGTATGATGGCGATGTAGATGAAATGGCGAAATGGCTGGGAGTCGACTCATTGGCCTACCTAACAATAGATGGCCTCAAGCGAGCCGTCCTAGCGGCCAATGATAACCCCCATGGTTACTGCAACGCATGCTTCTCAGGTAATTACCCTGTGGAAGTAGACATGAGCGTTTCAAAAGATGAAAACGAGTGGTAATCAAGGTTCCTTTTTATCCCTGAATACCTTCATTATTCCGTCTATTCCTAACATTTAGTCCTTAAGAACAGTTCATAATGTCCGTTTTTGGCGATTCCAGGCACCTGGAATCGCCATTTTTTTGCATTTGGACATACCTTCGCTCTTATTAAGAAGAAATTTATGTATAAGTTGTGACATTATATATGTGTTCTTATATTGACAAACGTTCACAGGCATTCTGATAGAAGTCTCTCCCACCCGCTCAGCGGAGTAACTTCTCCATACCGAACCTCAACAGCCCACTCACATGCGCAATCCAGTGGACCGCGCAATTAAGGCCATGACTTACGGCGCAGGCGTCGTTGGATTGATCGTACTGATCGTATTCCAATTGCTCTAAAGAGACTCCTTCAGCACGTATTGTTAAACTCTTGATTTGCACTCCGAAAGTTTTGGGTGCAACTTGGCACAGTCATCTTAAGACTGTGCCATTTTTTGTTTATGCAGATTTGTGCACACATTTAAATGCACTGATATACAGTTGAATAGCTCCCCCCTACGCATACTGATCGTTGTAAATGTATTCCGACCAGATCTTGGCGGAGGCGTTCTCTTTGCGGACCTTTGCGACGGCCTGCATGAACGGGGTCTTAACATACACGTCAAGTGCGCCTACCCATATTACCCCGAATGGAGCGATAAGTCTGGTAAGAATGGCTTAAAGATCAGTCACGAGACAGACCTCGGATACGTCGTGGAGCGTCATGGTTTGTTCATTCCCAGGAATCCAAACAGCCTGATCCAGCGGCTGATCTATGAAGGCTCTTTTTTCCTTTCTCTTCTCCGAAAAATTCCCCGCAAGAACACCTACGACGCCATTCTTGTATTCAATCCTCTGATTGGTGCCGCAGCCTACGCTGGAGTTGCTTCGTTTCTGTCGAAGACTCCTGTTTGGCTCAATGTACAAGACCTGTCCGCTCAGGCTGCTGCGGCCGGCGGAATCGCCGGCCGCAGCAAGGGCACTTCCGTTCTTGAACGGATTCAAAATGCCGTATTTCGCCGTAGTTCTTTTTGGAGTTCCATTTCTACTCCGATGGTCGATACGCTCAAGCAAATCCCGGGCGCCCCATCGGATGTGCATCTAATCCCGAATTGGCTTCACTCATCCTTAGCCAAACATATCCTTGAGGCGTCAAGTCGTAAACGAAACACACTCCACTCGCCGGTGAAGCTATTGTACTCAGGTAATGTGGGTGGAAAGCAGAACTTACTGGCCTTTTGCGAGATGCTAAAAGAAACCGACGCCTCTTTCTCCTTTCGTATACAAGGAGCTGGATCTCGATTTGACGAAGTTACCTCTTGGATGAAGCACCATCAGGATCCTCGATTCGAAGTTCATGGCTTAAGCGATGAGAAGAATTTAGCTATAGCGTTAGCCGAAGCGGACTTCTTTGTCATTACCGAAAAGCCGGGAGCGGGAAATTCGTTTGTACCCTCAAAGCTTATACCCAGTCTTGCCTCACGGACTCCTGTATTGGCTCTTTGTGACCCTAAAGGCCCGCTTGGCCAAGAAATGGAAGAGTTTGGCCTGGGATGCAGATTAGACTGGAACGCGGAAGGGGCCATTAGTGCCTTTTTTTCCAATCTAGATTCGACACAATTAGCCTCTTGGCAATCAAATTGCGCTTCTCGGTCTTCGTTCTACACTCGGGAGCAGGGCATTGACCGATGCGTACAGGCACTGACAACACTGAGTACTAAATCAAAGAGCTGAACAAATGGGCGAATTGATCATGGTTGGGGATCGGGTACTGATCTCTCCTGACGAGGGTGAACGGACGACCAATGCAGGCCTCGTGTTGCCGGCATCCGTCGCAGAAAAAGAGCGTGTACGGGGCGGACGAGTGGTAAGTATTGGCCCAGGCTATGTAACTCCCAATCCTGAATTCAGCGAAACAGAAACATGGGACCAAAATCGCGATGCGGTGCGCTACCTCCCTCTGCAGGCTCGCCCAGGCGATTTCGCCTTTTTCCTTCGTAAAGAGGCCATTGAGATCGAATTTGAAGGGGACTCCTTCCTCATTATCCCCCACGGAGCTATTCTAGCCTTGCACAGAACCGATGCAGATGACATTCTGGGCAACCTGGGTAATCTCGGCAACCTTTCGGACGTGGAAGATCAGGCCGACGAAGGGGCTTGACCCGCTGTCTAGGTATCTAAAAGGTTGATATCCATCCCAGCCGTACGTACACCACGCATAGCAGACGAGAGGAGTCTGGATAGAGCAATCAGGAGCAGACGGAGATTCACGTTGCGCTCAATGAGATATGCCGTCCGTTCCACAGCTTCAATCATGTCTTCGAGCCGTGCCTCCGACAGATTCGCAGCAAACTTCGTAAGCGTTTCGAGCTGATCAATATTGACGATTAAATCCGTATTTCCTGACACCCTGAGCAGAAATAAATCCCTCAAAATCCCGGTCATTACCTGGAGCTGAAATTTCACGTTTTCACGTCCCAGTCTTGAAATCTGGTCCACCATGGCCACGGTATCCATCCCATTTCCAGCGTAACTCGTTCGAAGAAACGCGAGAACTTGTTCTCGCACAGCAGGGAGATCGTCCGAGGAAGCCAACTCAATAGCTTTGCTCAGCGAACCATCTGCCATTCGGGCAACCGTATCAATCGTCAAGGAGTCTCCCAGTCCGCGGACCGCGAGTCCTTTGGCTATTTCTTCAATCGTGAGCGACTCAAATCGCAATTGCTGGCACCGGGAAAGAATGGTCCCCATCATGTGGTCGATCCGATTCGTAGTCAAAATGAAAACCGTGTTTTTGCCGGGCTCTTCAAGCAACTTCAAAAACGCATTGGCTCCTTCTCTGCGCATCAAGTCCGCATCTAGTACGATTGCAATCCGATACCTCCCCTCCACCTTGTGAAAGCTCATCTCTCGCAGCAAAGCGGTGTGAACTTGCTTAATAGTGTAATTAATCTGCTTATTGGTGTACTTGACAGATCCATCAAGGGACGGTCTCTTCTGTAAGTCAACAGTGGCGTAAGGGTCTTCAGCTAACAGACGAAGTCTATCGGCTACATCCTTCTGAGCCTTTTTAGAGTCGTCATTCGTAACCGGCATCATAACGTGGACGTCAGGATGAATTCCCTTGCTCACTTTATTGCACGCAGAGCACGCCCCGCATGAACTACCATCATGACCATCTTCGCACTGAAGCGCGGCCGCTAGTGCAAAGGCAGCTGCGCGCTTACCAACTCCTTCCGGGCCATGGAAGATATAGGCATGAGCCACCCTTCCGCTGACCAAGGCCTGCTTCAGGGAATGAACAACGCGTTTCTGTCCTATGACTCTGTTCCATGACATGCCCATCAGACGAGTAATTCTCTTGCCGGATCCCGAGTTCGCAGAAAAGAGCCGATTATCAGACCTTTTCCTGGTCCCAAGAAGCTACCAGATTCACTAGTTGGTACAGGTTCGACACAGGATGAGCCTTGTCTTGGTTTTTTGCAAGACTTTGAGCCCATTCGGACCATGCGCCACCAAGAATAAGTTCGTAGTTGAGGCCATCTTTAGCCGTTGCAAAAAGGGATTGAATCAGATTTCGATCTTCCCCCGGCCCGGACGGTAGAGTTCGGGAAATACAAACGACATCGGCGTTCCACCGTTTGGCTTCGCGAGCAAAGTCCTCATTGGGGACGTCTGCCCCTAAGTACCGAACCTCGTATCCCCGACTTTTAAAGACAATTCGCGTGATCAAGGCGGAAATATCATGCGTATCTCTTTGAGCACATCCTACAATCGCCGTCTGACCATTCGACTTCGCGGGCGAAGGCAGATCGAAATAGCAAAGGATGCAAGCATCACGAATCAATTGAGATATCCTGTGTTCGTCGGCAATGGTAAGATCCTGCCGTTCATAGTCCCGCTCTACATGACGCAGAAGACTCATCAATATCGGGCCATAGACGAGAATCTGTCCAGGAAACAGCTTCATTAAGTGCTGGACAGCGGCGAAAAAGCCATCATCCTTACCCTCGAAAGCCAAGTCAAACAACAACTCGACCAATTCATCACTGTCATGTCGCTCGAAATAGATGCGAAGACAATCGACATACTGCTCCAGGGCTGAATGAAGGCCTAGAAGAAAAAGAGGATCTTGGCGTTTCTCGATGAATGCCGCTAAGTGATGGGCATGGATTCTTCGATGTCCTCCTGACGTCACGTCGGATCCCAATTCGCCTAGGGCACAAAATCGTTTGACGCTCGAAGGATGTATTTGGAGGATATGTGCTGCTGTCTTTGTAGTCATATACGACTATTTATGAACTAATAGTCGTTTTGTTTCAATAAAATATGATAACAGCGAATAATTATCGACTTGATTATAATTTTTAGTCGTTTCGAAATACATTCGGGCTGATCATTACTCGCATCCAACCAATAACATCATGGACACTCTTTCAGTTACTCAATACGACATCGTGTTCAACGCGCTGTCCTTCACGTTCGCCTCAATGCTGGCGGCGTTTGTCTTTTTCATCATCGCTCGTGAGCGAGTAGCTAAGCGCTACAGGATCTCACTAATGGTGTCCGCCATCGTAGTCGGAATTGCCGCCTATCACTACTTCCGAATTTTGGGTAGTTGGGAGCATGCCGCCACCTACGTGGATGGTGCATACTCGTTTAATGGTGACCTCTTCAACGACGCATATCGTTACGTGGATTGGTTGCTAACCGTTCCGCTCCTTCTTGTTGAACTCGTTCTTGTAATGGGATTAGCGTCAGAAAGAGCCCGAAAGCTGGTAATCCGACTGAGCGCTGCCGCGGTGGCCATGATTGTACTGGGGTATCCGGGCGAAGGCGCGACTACGGCACAGCCCATCGTGCTGTGGGGCGTTCTATCCACCATTCCTTTCACCTACATCTTGTACGTTCTCTGGGGCGAAATTGGAAAAGCAATTCAAACGCACTCAGCTCGTGTGGCCGATCTCATGATCAAGGCGCGCTACCTGTTGCTCGCAAGTTGGGGTTTCTACCCGATTACGTACGGATTGCCTCTCCTAGGAACAGAAGTAGGGCTCGTGGGCATGCAAGTGGGCTATGCCGTAGCTGACGTAGTAGCCAAAGCGGGCTTTGGACTGCTCATATATGCTATTGCACGCAATAAGTCGGAAGAAGAAGGGTATTCCCTTACCGATTAAGTGCTCGACGTGGGTAGGTACCAATTCGAGAGGGGATTGGTACCTGCCCATTTCTTTTAAGTAGCAGGACAAACCAATGCTTGCCATCAGACTCCAACATCTGATCTTACTTATCATAGCTATCTCAGGGGTAGTTGTGTGGAGTTTAGGGTTGAGCATTCCACACTGGGTCATTGTAACTCCGTTTGTTATTAGCCTGGTCGCGTACGGCATCTCTCATGGATCAGCCGACCACGTCATTTGGTCAGCTATTTCGAAGCGCTCGTGCAGGAGTCGCGACTTGACGCGTACAGTGGTCTGGTACCTAGCTATTATGAGCGGTTATGCGCTGCTCTGGTCGGTATCTCCTAAAACGGGAGCAATCATTTTCCTCCTCATGACGATGTGGCATTGGGGTAGCGCGGACGCCTACGAGTCAGCGAAGTCGTTTTCTCGTCCAATGTCGGGTTTCCCATTTGCCATACTTTCCTTGGCTCGGTCAGTCGTTCCGCTGATTACCCCCCTGATTCTGCACCGGCCCATGTACGAGCAGGTTCTGTCCTCGTTGGCTGGCGAATCCGCCGCTGCGCAGATTATGTCGGCACTCCCCAGCCCCGCAATCGCTATTGCACTACTAGCAGGAAGCGTTTTCGTACACCTCTTAATTAGCGTGCGCTTTCAGGGCTCGGTTGGTAAAGAGTCGGTTAAAGCGGCCCTTCTGGTATTGCTGTTCCTTTTCACGCCCCCCATTGCTTCCATTGGCGCCTATTTTTGCCTTTGGCACGGAGTCGGTCATCAAGATCGCTTGAAAACATGGTACCGACGCTTCAACGTCATCTCTCAAACAGGCAGGAAACTGAGCTACGACCAGTTTGCAATTACAGGGCTCCTCTTACTCGGAGTCGCTTTTATAATCGCCTTTGTTGACCCGGGCGTAGTGTCGCTGGCCAATTATCTCATCCTAATCTCGGTTCTCACTATGCCTCACATGATCGTCGTTTGGAAAATGGACTTCTGTGAACTGGGCCGAGGATTGAATCGATACACTCTCCCCATGGCGAGATGAATCCGTTGAGCATCCAGCCGGTTGCGCGTAACCGCGTGGCCCGAGCTCCCACTTCCTGTCCTTATGAGGGTTTTCAACAGAAGAAGGCTCTACACCCTACTCTCCGGCTGTCATATCGTGCGACAAGAGGCTCTCTGGCTGCGCTAAACGAATTGGTATCAATGCCCGAGACCGTTTACCTTATTTCTTCATCAACACCCGACCTGATATGAATCTATCACGTTCAGAATTTCTATTTAATACAGCAGCCATTCTTTCACTACTAGCCTCTATCGCAATTTGGTTTGCCGGTTATAGAGAAGCTGCCATTTTCATTGGTCTCTGGGTCCCTAGTATCCTTGCCTGGATGAACTTTGCCGCCATCAAAGAAAATCGTAAACATCGAGGTGAAGAATAGATGCCAGATCAAAACACCATAGTAGGGTCGTTGGCCCTAATCGTCACCGTTCTATTTCTTTTCGCTGTTCTTTTTAGCACGGCATTTAGGAAGTAGAACAGCGATTGAAGCTCTACACGTCGACCTTGTCTGCCGAAGAACTCGGAGAGATAAGGTCTGTAACTAGCCAGACCGAAGTATTAGCTAGGCTAGAAAGAGCGTCTTCGTCCGTGAAAAACTTGCTGATCAGGTCCCGAGAACTGCCGAACGATTGATACGAGCGTACGTGCGATGTATCTTCGGTCCGCCCTGTAAAATCGGGCAATCCTCATGGCGAGGTAGCTCAGCTGGTTAGAGCGTCGGATTCATAACCCGGAGGTCGAGAGTTCAAGTCTCTCTCTCGCCACATTTAAAGGCCCTTTCACGTTTGTGGAGGGGCCTTTTTGTTTTGGGAATGTTTCGAGGATGCAGTCGATCCACCACAGCGTTCTATACCGTATGAATAACGTACTCTGAGTCCAATTATGTCGTGACCAAGGCTCAACTACGATCAGAAAATAGCTGGTTACCCAAGATCGACGACTGAGCGATATCGGTTTACTGTTCATGCAGTTTCGGTCGTACGCTACCGTTCGATAATCAGCTTGCCTTCAGAAAAAGCGATTCCAAAGGACTCCGTTCTAGGTCATCAAATAGTCTTAAGAAATATTTTAGCTTCGACTTTGATGCCGTTTACAAAACCCGAACTAAATCTAAAGATGAGAACAAATTTGAGGTAAAAGACAAGGCTATCTAAAAATAATTTCAGGTTAGCTTTAGATAAGTCTTTGATTCGTGAAAGGGCGCTTTAGGACTGCGTTCTGATCTTGAACAAGAATTGAAGGGGTTTATACCCTCTTTTTTCTCCTCCCTTCTCACTTACCTGTAGATACTTGTGAAAACTCCCTTTTTAGTCCTTTGTTTATTCCTTTTTTCCACCCTAACAGTTGCCGGTCAATCGACTTGGGTTAACAATACATCTTGTTCCGATGATGGTGCAGCCATTGCTAGTGAAGCCTTAGAGGCATTAATTAACGTTGAAAGGCCAACAGCTTTAGGAATGGCCCGAGCTGCACTTTTGATCGATAATGGGTGTGGCCTTGGAAAGATTGTTCTCGCTAATGCATCAGGTGATTCTCAAGAGCGTTTGCTAGCTGAGGCCTCAGAAATGAATTTGTCGAGTGACGAGCGTCAATGGCTCTCCATACTCCAAAGCGACGACCCATGGCGGCCTGCAGCTACTGCTGTAGTAGAGGGTGGTAATGATGCTGTGCTTTTTGCCTGGATGTCTTCTTGGGATACTAACCGCGGCACAGTCGCCGAGAACATGGAGCAATTTGTCGCAAACCACCCTGACCACTCCGGTGCAGCCTACAATATGCTGGCCTATGCTTATGGACAAGCTAGTTGGGGAATTGAGTCAGTCGATATGATTACTGCTATGCGCTACCTAGATCTCTATGAAGAAGCACATTCCGGCCCAAATCCAGCAGATTCGCGCTCTGAAATCCTCTATTCTGTCGGAGAAACCGCTGGAGCATGGGATGCTATCCGAACTGCTGTTGATCTTGGTGGTACTCCATCCATTTACGCGACTCGTGCAGAAGCAATCTGGCGCGCTATGAATCATGATGATCTGTCAGAAGCCATCTCTGAACAGATAAAGTTATTCTGGTCAAACTCTGACGATGAAGCACAGTTGGAAGCCCGCGCCGCTCTTTTGAATCCGGTTTCGACTCATTGCGACTCCAATATGGAAGCCTGCTACAGTGCAACCAGCGATGAGGTCCTAAACAGTCTCAGTGCTACGGCAGAATGGCTGTCCCTAGAAGTTGACGAGATCGACGTTTGGTTCAATGATGATTACACAACGGCCGTAGCGACACACGTTAATACGGGACAGTACAAAGCGGAGGGCGACTTAGTCGATTATAAGGCGCGTGCTTCAAGTGTCTGGAATTTGGATTCAGCCTCTGGTGACTGGCTACTCGTCCACGGTAACTTCGCACCCTACGGTGGATCTGGAATCCCTTCCACCAAATAGGATAGCTTACGCGACAAGCGTTTCAAGGGGAGAAGAGCGCTGCTCTTCTCCCCTTATTTTTTGCCGTGTGCACCTTGAGGCTGATTCTGATATCGCTTCAACGATAGATACACATGAGACCTTGAACAATAGTCTAAGGCCACCATCTATCAGGGGTAAAACGGGATTAAAGCCAGAACGATAAAACGACTCGCCTTGGAATTCACGGCCATTTTCCTAGATATAAGTGCCTCATTTGGCCTAAATAGTTTATCCAAGGCACAATTTGAAAAAGCTGAAGGCCGCAGAATACTTACCGTGATAGCCGAAGAGGTCAGTAGAATTACGGAACATTACCAAAAAGCTTTCAGTGATGTATGTTTGCCGGTCCGTTAATTCCAGACCACCTAAATGACTTCGTCATGAGCCAAAAAGAACGCTAATATTCGTCCAGCCAGCCCATTTATTCCTTGACAAACGTGTAAAATCACACGATCTTTCCGCTTATGGCTTTATAGTTCGCAAAAATGCCCTTTAATCCCCTGCAAGACATCTGACGTCATGAATTTACGAAAAGTCCTGTCCCCATTTTTATTTCTCCTTGTTCTTTCTTTCACTCTCGTAGCCTGTGACTCAAACGAGGCAGAGGATACTGAAGCAGAAGGAGAGGTCTCCTCTGTAACAACGACTACAACGGTCGCGGCATCGGATCCAGTGGTTCAAGAGGCTGCCGCTCAGGTTCAGACCACGTTCGCCGACGTAGTGGGCAATAACGTAGTAGTTGACCCAACTCCAGGGGCAATCGTTCAGACCACTACGTCTTCAACCTCGACAAGCGGAGCTAGCGCAACGACGACCGCTACGTTGGCACCATTGATTAACACAGCGACGGGGCAGCCCACAGGGCAGGTGGTCGTCTCTGTTCAGAGTACTGGCGCAGCCACAACAACGGCAATTGCGTCCGTCGTAAGTACCAATCCCTCAAGTTTAGTTGTTGCTGTTCAAGGTTCATCGGGAGCTGCAACTACCCTTCCTCTAGATGCATCATTTCAGCCGACCACGATCACAACAACGAGTTCATCAGCCGCTGTTCAAGCTGGAGTTAGCGGAATGAACGAGGTATCTGCTCAAAACGAAAACTTTGCGTCAAGCGTAGAGGCGGAACCCGGTCGGACTTGGGCTCAATTGATAACAGAAGCCGTTGGGGCGGGGAAAGGCGCGACGGAAATTTCCCTTATCTTGGCGCGGTTGAACCTTGCCCTTTACTCTGTTGTAGCTAACAACGTCAAAGAAGCCATTCAGCAGTGTGCTGCAAATGTCAGCGCTGCAACTACGGCTACAGTATCACAGACAAACCCTTTCTTATTTTCTGAAGTATACAACTGTGATAGTCTCGTTGATGTAGCGCTTACAGATTAGGAGGCGCTCCTATTAAGTCTTTAGAGGAGGGCGCTCGTGGAGCGCCCTCCTCTCTTTTTTTGTAGCTACCTTCCCATCAGGCTATATTTATTCTAGGATACAATATCGCCCGGACGCTCGTTTAGGACTCCTCACAAACCGAATGATTAGGCACCTCCCGTAAACGTAATGAGCTTCAGGCAATTTTTGTTTATAGCGCTCTTACTGGGTTCACAATCTGCCTTCGGGCAAGCTTTGTCGCCAAGCGGGGGTAATATCGTTGTGCCAACCGCACTTCATCGATCAGATGCAACGCTCAGCATTGGATATGGGCAACTGCCGAAAGAAGTCTCAAGTCCTTCAGCCGGAAAGTTCAACCCAGCGGCTTATCGAGACAAGATGTACGTCGTCTCTCTTCAGTTTATTCCGCGGATTTCTCTTCACTATAAGCAATCGTTCAAGGTAGCAGAAGTCGTGCAATACACCGGCGATAGAGTGCTGGGCATGCAAGCTGCTCTCTTGTTGGAGAAGAAGCGACAACCTGGAATCGCCGTAGGTATTCGAGATGCCGGAGGTACGAGAAAACACCATGCTACCTATGCTGTTGTTTCAAAGAGCTTCGCCTTTGGCCCCGTTCGCCCCGCACTTTCGCTTGGCTATTCAAAACACTTTTTGGATGCCAGCTTTCTCGAAATGGAAGACGGCATATTTTATAGCGCTTCCATTTCGATGTGGGATCGCGTTGAGGCTTTACTCGATTACGACACGCGTTTTCATTACGCAGGTGTACGAATCTGGCCCTTGAAATGGATCTGGGTCACAGGTTTTGTAGCAGAATGGGAACACCCGGGCTTCGCTTTTGGCATATCACACGTCTTGTTTGGTAGCCAGAACTAATCCTGGACCACCCTCTTAACGAAATCGTTCTCGCATCACGGGAGAAAGGAGCCTAAGGTCTGGCCAGATATCTAGATCAGTTCGGTGTAACTCTCCCCTGTCAGGACGAACGTAGCCCGTGTTCTTGCCTCGCACCACCCTACCTAGATCGTACGGTACGTAAAGCTGGCGAGCAGGATAGAAGGCGACCCTGCCTCGTTTTATTCCCTTGCGAGGCGATAAAGGGGCGGCAAATCTGAATCCAGGATAGATGTTATACCCATCATAGAATCCGTGTAAGCCGATTTCGACCTCTCCAAACATGCGGGTAACTTCACCGGACGTTCCGGGATTTAACTTAACGTCTTCGCCAGGTCGTCGATACTGATTGATTTCTCGAATGAACTGACCTGTGCGTCCACGCAAGCGAATGTTATACCACGGAAGGAAGAGCGTTCCATCAAGGTATCCCGTCCAGAAATTAATGCGGCCGCGTTCCAATTCTCCATCTGAAAACGACCAATATCCAGACGCGCTAGCGCGCCCTCCCAGTACGAGCGGCCATCGATTGCTCATCCAGTAGAGTTGAAAATCACCACCATATCTATTTCTGTCATAAAACCCGGCGGAGAGAGATCCGACCCACTGAGGAGACAACTGTCTCCGAACTCCAGCCATCAACACATTCGGATACGGTTTAGACCAATATTGTGCATGACGTTCTGGCTGCTGATTACGAATGGGCAGAGCGTATTGCGCGCTAATCAGTACTCCACTCGGCCACCACAGTTTAACCTTAGGCGCAAGCGCAATTCGGTCTCGAAGCCAGTCTTCCCGGTAGTCAATGGCAAAATTATATAGCAGTTCAAGCTCTAGGTCAACTTGTAGGCCATGCGACAAGCGAGTCGATGGAGCGCGCTTATCCGATACCATTTCACCATCAGAGGTGAAAGCCGGAAGCGACAAACCGAATCTTCGGGGAGCAAATCCAGCTATATCGCACCCAGCCAATGCATCAGAGCGTTCTTCTTGAATCTGAATGGCTCGGCGCAACGGTTGGCGGGAAACACGGTCCTCGTACACCATCCAAATTCCATTGAACGAATCCACCAGTTGAGACGGACCCAATTTTTCAAGCTCCGCGAGCACAGCGTCACAACCTCGAGCTGAGGTATTTCCGTCTTGCCCCGTAGCTGGTGCAGCCATGAATGACAACAACAGAAATAGAACCAGCAAATGGAGTGATGTACGGTATTTCAAATGGAAAAGCAGGCTATTATTTCAAAACAAAATGAGTTTACGGTGCCCAGACCCAAGCGCTTGAACATCAATAGTCGGTGTGCAAGATACGGCGTAGCTTACGTCTCTCCAGACAAACTTAAAACCGGATCAGAGTCAGCAGCAGGACTGCAGCCCACAAAATGGTTCGAATTAGATTAGCTGCTAAAATACGCGAGATAAGTGATTCAGAGATACCGTCCCAACCGAGTTTCGCATGTGCTGGAACGGCCCAAACTCCCGTCACACCCCAACACATCAAAACGAACGAGGCATCCAAGTAGGCTAAAGGGCCTGGAGACTGAACCAGAAAGAATCCGTGCAGCAAAAGCTGCATAATCATCAATGGAGCCACTGCCCTTGTGATCTTCTTGGTATATCCGAGGTGATAGGTCGTGAACTGATCTTTCTCGATATATCGAAAAGCTGGGTAGATGATCATCTGGACCAGCAATGACAAGACCAATAAGCCACCGTCTATGGCTACTACGAGCGATTCTAGGAACGATAATTCTAGCATCTGAAAGCCGACGAAAAGGTTTTTACGGAACGATTCTTTACACCTATTTAGGTGCCGAAATCCGCAGGCAATGTAAGAAGCGAAGAGAATTGAAGCTGTTAACCTATCCAAAGCAAGAAGGGGGGCGTGCAAGCACGCCCCCCTTTCTCAACAAGAACCTGTTTAAACCCTGAGGGCCTACATATTCCAAACAGCTCGCAGGTACGTCATCCCACCATGGTATCCAATTGGAGTACGACGCGGGTAAGGCATTCCTTGAGATAGACGAGTATCAATCTTCGTTGGATAGGTGTTTAGAATGTTATTCGCTCCACCAACCAATGTCAGGTTTGCATTGACTTTGTACGACAACTCAAGGTCAATCAACGCTGCAGGATCAACCTCTTCCCGAGATCCCCGCTCGTCGATAGTCCCGGAATAGTAGTTCGCGCGGACAGATGCAGAAAGTTTTCCAAAATCATGCACAACTGAAGCACTCAGACGTGTTTTCGGAAGGTTGTTCTCGATATTGAAAATAACCGACTCGGAAACAGGTAGCTGTCCGCCCACTTCTTCCTGACCCGTCACCTCAGTTTCGTTGTAGTTCAACGCTAAGCTGACATCCGTATTCAAACTTCCGTTCCAGACGGCAACTACATCAATACCTCTCGTTGAGGTCGAAAGGGAGTTGGTATAAAATGCCAATTCAGAAAAACTGGGGTCACCAGAAACAGCAAGACTTCTAGATTTAATAATCCGACTATCTACATCAATCTGGTAGGCGTCCACCGTCAAACTGAGGTACTGAGAAGCGCGAGCCGCCAGTCCGAAACTAATGTTTGTGGCATCTTCTGGAACGAGGGCTTTCCCACCCAGTCCGACGGCTAAGGGATGCGTTGGAGCCACTGTACCTTCCTGAACCTGTTGTCCCGTGACACCATCGAATGAGGTCGTGATTACCGTTACGTTCGCCTGACCTGGTGTTGGAGCTCTGAACCCAGTTGAATAGGCTCCGCGCAAGGTGAAGCGACTGTTCAGGTTGTACCTAGCTGCCAATTTCCCATTCGTGGTCGTTCCGAACTCTGAGAAATCTTCATAGCGCAATGCAGCAGCAAGAAGAAAATCTTCATTTACGTCGAACTCAGCATCTAAGTAAGCTGCGTAATTACTTCCGGAAAACTCGCCTGCAACGGCAGGATTGGTACCAGCAAATCCATTGGAGTTAATACCTGGCGCACCGTAATTGTCACCCGTAGCTGGATCAACCAACTGACCAACCTGTGCCCAAGGACCGGCTTTCCATGACTGCTCGTCGCCCTCAAACATGGAGTAGGTTTCTTTTCTGTATTCGAGACCCCCCGCTAAATTGAGGTTTTCCTGAACAGGATATGAGAAATCCGCATTGAAATTAAGATCCTCTTGTTTCAGGTCACCAGGACTGAAATCCGTCTGAGAATCAGGGCCCCAAGAAGCGTTCAATGAACCGTTTAGCTCATATTCCATTCTGTTGGATCCGTATGACCCACTAACATCGTAGGCAACGCCACTACTGAGCTCACCCTTGACGCCACCCACAAAACTGATGTCTTGCTGACGACCTTTCAAGTTTGGCGTGAAGCCTGCAGGGAACGTGTCACACCAGCAGAAATTCCCTTGAGATGGGTCATTCGGATTGGTAGGAACGGGCTCTAACGCACCAGCCTTTCCAGGAGCGCGATAGAAGAAACTATACGCGCCATACGTGTCTGCAAAGTTACCGAAGGCATAGAGCTTTGTAGTTTCATTCAGGTCAATTCCCGCATTAAACACGGAACGGAACCCACTACTTTCTGGACGCCCCCAATTCATGGCCGGGTTTTTTGCTCCCGGTACGCCGACGGCAGCGGCATGCTGGACACCTCGAGATAACTCGGAGTTGAATGAGTATTCACCACTCACGTTGAGAAATCCATTTTCAGTCAATGGAAATCCAGCATTGGCGGCCACCTTGTAATCTGTCTCTCCTTCATACCATTGGCCCAACTGGGTCTGTACGGTCAACCCTTCGTCGGAGTCGTTAAGTAGGAAATTGATAACGCCCGCAATGGCATCAGATCCGTACTGAGCCGCCGCGCCATCGCGAAGTACCTCAACACTTTTCAAGCCAATGGACGGAATCATACCAATATCGGCTGCATGAGCACCCACGTTCATAGCTGCACCGAAGTGCGCAATTAATGAACTTCTATGTCGCCGTTTCGAATTCATAAGGATCAAGACATCATCCGGTGGAAGACCACGCAGGGATGTCGGACGAACAAACGCAGAGCCATCTCCTGTTAATGGAGTAGCGGCAAACGATGGAACTATGTTTTTCAACGTTTCCGTCATGTCGCCATTACCCTGTTTTTCAAGAGCAGCCACATCAATTTTGTCTATCGGCGTCGCGGATTGCATCGCAGACCGTCCTTCAGAGCGGGTCCCCGTCACTACGACGGCATCTAGAAGCATTTCGTCCTCAGACAACTGAAAGTTGACCGAGCTGGATTGACCCTGAACTACGGTCGTGTATTGGGTTTGGGTAGAGAACCCTAGAAAACGAACTTCGACTATATGATCTCCGACTGGAACGTCATCAATCATATATTCGCCGTTTTCGTCGGTCGAAGAGCCCAACGTCGTACCAACTATAAGCACGTTGGCACCGGGCACTACGGCCCCGTCCGGGTCTGTAACTTTGCCAGAGACCGAGCCGGACTGAGCAAAGGCAAGAGAAGGAATACTGAGCAGCAATAGAAGAGCTGCGAGGCGGTTGAACATAAAAAACCTCCTTAGGAGTTAGCGGATTAGTTGGTTGGAAGGTAGTTGGATCAAAGGGCATTGACTAATGCTTGCCTGAAACGGTCTTGAGACCTTTTATGCACCTTTTTCTCCTTCGAAACCCGCTTAATTCGCTCTCGCAGTTCGCCTCAATCTACACCTGATCAAACAATCCCGACTGCAGTCCATCCCCCGAACCTATGAATGCTCGTCCATCGCCTAAAATGCGTCCAGCAACGGCAATCCCACTCAACATGGCACCCTCAATCGTGGCCTGTCCAAAATAGTCTCCGCACAGCCCGAGGTGCCGATCCCTATCCCAAAGACACGTTGTATCGAGAGGGGTGACGACCCGCCCTAAACGCCACCGATGAGCGATTACCTCGAGCGGTTTAACTGCGGATGCTCCGATTCGGTTAAGGAAGAGCTCGGAAAGAAGTTGGGCAGCGTCATCGCGATGTTCCTCCATGTGCTCGGCCGCCCACGTCCTCGACGCATGAAGTGCCCAACATTCGCCTTCTGGACGTCCGGGTTTGGACGACTCTCGAATAGCCAGACCAATGGGGCCCTCGGGATCCTTCAGCAGGTCGACCTCAAGCGGAAGACGCTCGGAAAAGGTCATTCCAACCGTCCATTGAGGAGCAGATTCAACCGTTTCCAATTGCGGAGCAAATAGATCACGTTCTCCAAGTAGGGACAGCGTTTGCCGAGCCGCTCCAGCTACTACAACCACATCAAAGGAGCCCAAATCACTTCCTTCCCCACCCAAAGACCACTGATCTTCAGCTCGTAAAAGAGAGGTCACTGGGTTCTGTTGGTGGACTTCAACGCCTTCTGCCAAGTGAAGGCACAGTGAGCGCATAGTCGGAGTGGCTACATGACGCAAGGTTGGTGCGTCAACGTGTCCATCGAACGAGCTCCAATCCGCTTCTCTGACCACCCAATCTTGAATCAGCCCTTTCTTATGCCAAGACTCGACCCAAAGCCGCAGTCGCGGATCTTTGAATGATAGAACAGGGGCTCCTAAATCCACGTGATGACCGGAGAGCTTAATGGAAGCCAATCGTCCTCCCGGTTTTCGACCTCTATCAAACACCGTCACGGCGCACCCATTGTCCTGCAATGTTCTCGCCGCGGCCAAACCAGCTACTCCTGCTCCAATTATGGCCACCTTTGGAGACTGCATGCGTGGAAATCTCTCTAGCTGACGCGCATACCGAGACATATCAATGCGAGATTGGTGCCTTGCGGAGGAGCGCGGTCTCACCAATCCCAAAATCGGCTTTTCTGGAGGAAATGGGCGATCCAAAAGACCCAGACACCATAAAATGCCCGCGTAGGAATTCGGATCAGACCCGTCAAGCGAATACCGATTGTTAAGGTCCAATAGAATATCTAGGGATTCCTGCGGAGAGGCCGTCCAGTTGAGGACGGCTTTACCCCATGTCATCCGGACATTATTGTGCAATTCACCATGGATACGCAGAGACTGCTGTGCCAGATTCCATAGCGCATCCCCTGTGCGACCGGATGCAAAGTCCTCCCAATCGTACACCTTCTCTCTTTCATCCTGCAAATGACGCTCAAACGAATCATGAACCCATTGGGGTAAAATGCTAACCTCTTCGACATTGTTATTGTGGAAGCAGAGATTAAACGCCAATTCTCTCCAAATCAGGAGTTCATCCAGAAACTTGTGCGCTCCAGACGAGGCTTCTCTAACCGCATCTCGCGCAACAGTAAAGGGCGAAACATGTCCGTGATGTAAATAGGCACTAAGCCGACTTACTCCTGATGGAAGGCTCAAGGTTGGGTCATTTCTGGTCTTATCATACCGGCTTATACCTTTTTCCAGAAATGCACTCCAACGTGCATGTCCCGCCATCATGCCTCCCGGGGTGTGATGAATGGGTCCTATAGAATGATCTATATCGCATGAAGCACACAGGTCCGCAATAGAAACCGTCTCCCAATCAAGCACATCCCAAGATAATTCCTCACTGAAATACTTAGGGGTCGATGCCGCCTCTGGCCAATTACGCGCGGCCCGCTCCCAGGCATTCGACCCAATCTTATTTCTGAAATGATAGGCCCGAGAATACCACTTCCCGATACTCTGCATGGGAATGATGCAGTGGCTATCCACTGCCCACACTGGAGGGGTTATCTGATCGGCTAATCGCTTTATCCACCTAGGAAACGGCGGAGCTGGATAATCTTCTGTAATCACGACCGCGGCTTGCTGCCCCAAAGAATACAGAGGACTACCTGCAGATGAATCAGCATCAAGATGGAATGCATACCGGATTCCTCTCTTTTCAAACTGAGCCGCAACATCGCGCGCTCCCTCTAAAATAAAGGTGAAATGACGGTCAGAATTGAATCGATGTGCTCCCGATAGACCCTGATATACCAAAAGCGGAATATCGAGCGTCGAAGCCATGTGGATGGCAGTATCTAAAGCGGGGTTCTCATAATCTCTAACCGCATGATGCATCCAATAGAGCACATAAGAACCCTCCTCTTGCAAAGGATGCTCCGAAAGCAGTCTCACGCGCTCTTTTAGGTGTTGAGGTAGGCTGTTCAAGGTCACATAAGGGTTAAATGGGCGTTTCAAACAACTAGGACTACCGGCTCGCGCCGAACACTATCGGGGACGGAGCGTGCTCAGTCCGCCATCGATACCAATATTTTGACCTGTTACCCAACTACTTCGCGAACGATCTAGCAGCCAATCGATAGCGTCCGCAACGTCGTTGGGCGTACCTAGTCTACCTAGTGCATGCATACCCTCAGAATGTTTTTTAGACGCTTCGTTACCTGTGATTCGCGCCGTTAGGGGCGTATCAACGAGGCCCGGCGCTACGCAGTTTACTCTGATCTGGCGCTGGGCGTAGGAAGCAGCTGCAGATTGAACTAAACCTAGCACACCAGCTTTTGCGGAGGCAATTGCTTCATGGTTTACTAACCCTGTTTTGGCCACTGCTGAAGAACACAAAACAATAGAACCGCCGGTCTTGAACATGCTTCGAGTTGCGTACTTGACTACGTAAAAAGCGGAATACAAGTTTAACTTGAGCGTCTGATCAAATTCGTCCACAGACGTCAAGTGAGCAGGCTTCAACAAAATGGAGCCCACGCAATGCGCAATACCATCAATCCGTCCAAATTTTTCCATAGTAAACTTGATCAAGCCCTCTACTTGAGCGGAATCCGTAGCGTCCATCGGGTAGACGACGCCTCCAGTTTCGCGAGATACCTCATTGAGCCTGTCTTCAGATCGTGCGGCCAAAACGAGTCGTCCCCCTCTGGCAGAAAGATTGCGAGCGACTTGCGAGCCAATGCCTCCACTGGCTCCTAGAACAACGTAAACGGGTGATGAGTTGGTTTCCATGATGACGAATTCGAAATTTTAAGGGATCAAAAGTGATCAATACGTGCGTGACGAGTCTCGATACCGAGATGATCAGCACACAAATGGGTAAGGATGGTGTGGAGGTTCTGCCGGGTGTAGCCAGGCGCTCTTCTGCTGATTAAAAGCAGAAGCCGAAAGGACACATCCTAGCGCAGCAACCATATGGTCTGAGACCGGACGCCCTTCGAGCGCCTCGGGAATTCCGCAAAGCCCTTGCTGAGACAACCAGTTCAGCGCCTCCGAGATGGAAGAAGGTGTTTTCTTTATTGTGCGAATGATTTCAAGGTCACCGCCATGCAGAACCATGGCTCCAATAGGATGAACCTCCAAAATTTCAGCGTGAGGGCACCGCGATGAAACGAGTCGCGCTACTGCAATCCCACGCAAGGTCAAATAGGCCATTCGGGTCATTGTTGGAGTCATAACAGAGCCCGCATGCAGCCCCTTGTCCATTAGATGCTCGCGGAGGCTCTTGTCTCGAACGCGATCTCCACCTCCGTCCTGATAAGAGAGCGGGGCATCGATTCCGACCACAACACTGGAATGTGTACTTATTTCGGTAAACACATCGGTCAAAGCGCCATCAGACATATTTTGCCCAAGGGAATCGACAACGAGACTTCCCTCCGCGCTCATCCGAGCAACGCAGCAAGCGGTGTCGTTCCAATTCGCAGGACCTGCCAAATCGAGCCCAACAAAACAGATGTCGTTTGGAGCGTAAGCCATCAATCTTGCCCTTCTAGCCAAGCGTGGAAAGGGACGATCGCATCAAAAAAAGAAAGGTCTTCAAAGGCTAAACCTTCCTGATTAAATTCTGTGTAGTGAGCCATTATGGCCCCACCAATGGCTAACCGGTAAGGGGCGTGATCCTCGTACATCCGATTCATGAGCGTGACAATATTTTGAACGTCGCCCCAACCGGACACCGGGGTAATAGACACACATACCAATCCTGCTTTATGCTTGCGTTGCTGATCGGCGAATTCCTCAGTCGGTACGTTAAGGCCGAGATAAACCGTTCTCCACCCCGCATTTTCCAAAAGCAAACGCACCATCAGGGCTCCCAATTCATGAACCTCACCCCGAGCACATCCCACGACTGCCGTTTTGCTTTCCGCGCTCAGCCGTGTCTCTCGACTATTCAGGCTCAGTCCGATTAGGACCTCCCTCATAGACTGCGTCACATAATGCTCGTCTCCAATAGACATGTCGCCTTTCACGTATAACGACCCAAAATGCCTCATTACCGGACTGAGCAACCCATCCATGACCGCGGCTAACGAATGTTTTTCCTCTAATAGGTGACTGATCAAAGCAATAATTCGGGTCGTTTCGCTTTTTTCTAGCCACTTCTGCGTTGAAATGACCAATTGATCATAAGACCTTCGGCCGTCCAGCATGACAAGGCCTTTCCATACTTCGGGAGCGTCTGGCCCAAATGGAGACAGAACACAAGGGGAGTTACGCTCTTTGGCGAAAGCCATCAGATGCTCGACCTGAATTTTTCGGTGCCCTCCTGAGGTTGCGGAGCACGGAAGCTCTCCTCCATTGCACCAGCGTTTGACGGATGACTCGTGCACCCGGAGGAGCGATGCTGCCTGTTTGGTGGAAAGAAAGACGTTTAAATCGCTCATTTCAATAACTCTGATCGGTTTGAACCAAAGAAGAAAGGACAGTCTTGTTTTTTAACGTTCGAATGAATATAATTGGTCGTTACCACAACGTCAAGCCGGCCTACTTTATCATTAAATCGTTTATTTGAACCTCGATGAACGTTTCAACATCTCTGCTACCCACCATTCTAATCACCCGGAAAGTCCATTTCA
>ERZ1046876.541-NODE-541-length-28685-cov-3.968844_pt1 | contig 28685 bp, 20 predicted proteins | sample MGYA00383094_ERZ1046876 | MGnify/ENA primary metagenome ERZ1046876 (study PRJEB29581, sample SAMEA5548364) | metagenome | biome: marine; feature: coastal; material: water | depth 50 m | study: Short-term variability in the microbial, nano- and picoplankton...
GATTCAAGATAAAGATGCTGCTGATCAAGACATTAGATTTTACCGTATCCTGATCAATAACACCGTCGTGCAAGATGCTAGTAGCATCAAAGAAACGATCATTACGTTTCCCGACGATTTTGTGAACGAGTGAAAATAAAAGGTTTTTGCTGAGGTTGCAAAGTCCGATTCAGTATGGTCGAAGCATCTATTTAAGCTATTCTTCAGCGTAGATTGCAGCATTTTTTATCTGAGAGATCCTCTGGATACTGCAGCAAGTCGTTTTGAGCGGGTAAGGAATTGCCTTTGTTTGAAAAAGATCAGAAACGAGCTGTCAATTAAGCTTAGAGAGAGACAACAGGACTTACCACGTCACCAGCTACGTCAGTAAGCCGGAAATCACGCCCACCGTATCGGTAGGTCAACCTTTCATGGTCAACTCCCAGCAAATGTAAAATGGTTGCATGTAAATCATGAACATGAACCTTTTGACGGGTCGTATAATATCCATAATCATCCGTCACTCCATAGCTGAAGCCAGGGCGCACACCTCCTCCAGCCATCCACCAAGTAAATGCATGAGGATTATGATCTCTACCATCTTTCCCTTGAGCAGTAGGTGTCCGCCCAAATTCCCCCCCCCAAATTACGAGTGTTTCATCCAGCAAACCTCGACCCTGTAGATCCTGCAGCAGTCCAGCGATCGGGAGATCGACCTCGTGAGCCAGCTTGGAATGCTGCTTGGCCAGGTTGCTGTGCTGATCCCAATAGCCGTGAGTACACTGAACAAACCTTACTCCGGCTTCCGACATGCGTGCCGCCAGAAGGCATTGCCGTCCAAAGGAAGCAGTCCGTTCATCATCAATCCCGTAAAGTGATTTGGTAGCTTGAGTTTCTTTGGCCACATCAAAAAGTGGGGGAGCTTCCATCTGCATTCGAAAAGCCAATTCAAATGATTCGATCCTTGCCTCCAGATCTGCATCAGAACCTGTCTGATCGAGTCTTAACTGATTGATTTTCCGAAGGTAGAAAAGATCGCGCTCTTGCTCTACTGTATCCGAAAAGGATGAAATCAAATCTGGAATCCCAACATCCGATATTGATGCGTCACGATGCCCCATCCGGACTCCCTGGTGCTTTGAAGGCAAAAAAGCCGTACCGAAATTTTGCACACCTCCGTGACCAAGTGTTGGTTGCAAGGTGATAAATGCAGGCAAATTCTTATTTTCCGTTCCTAAACCATAACTGATCCAAGCCCCCATGCTCGGCCGGACAAAGGTATCCGATCCTGTATGCATTTTAAGCAATGCTCCCCCATGCGCTTCATTAGAACCGTGAATGGACTTGAGCAAACACAACTTATCGGACTGTTTTGCTACTTCAGGAAAAAGTTCACTTACCCAGTGACCGCTTTGTCCATGCTGCTTGAATTCCCAGGGACTGGCCAAAAGGTTCCCTGTCTTCGCAAACTGCACTCTGGGTTTTGCAAATGGCAAGGGTTTACCATGATCTCGCTTCAGCAGTGGCTTATGATCAAAAGTATCAATGTGCGAAGGCCCCCCGTGCATGAATAAAAAAATCACCCTTTTGGCTCTGGAGGCAAAATGTGGCAATCCGTTTTGTGAATCATGGATGCTAGCCATGGCTTCCTCGGCCATGATAGACCTCAAGGCCAAGCTTCCAAATCCAGTCGCAGCCCCCATCAGCATCTGACGACGACTCAGTGGCAATGGCATTCGGCGCTGGCAAAGTTTCGATATCATTGGGGAAGATTATCAATCCAGATAAGTAAATTCATTGGAGGCAAGTAAAATGCGAATCCACCGCCGCAAGCGGTCCTGTTCCAACCCATTGCGCATAGAATGGCCATTTTTTTGCACATAATCGAGTGCCAGCTCGCGTTCTTCGACTGAAGGGTAGCGCGCAAAAAGAGTCAGATACCAATGCTTCAGTTTTTCATTGAGACTGGTCGAAGACTCCCCTTCAGTCGCCTGAACCATTGATCGAGCTACTTGATCGATCAGCTCATTGTTCATGTAAAAAAGCGCCTGTTGAGGCATCACTGTCTCAGAACGTTTCTCCAAATGAGCTGACGCATCCGGGAAATCAAAGATCGCAAACATGTCAAATACCCGGCTCCTCAACACTGGCAAATAAACTGAACGCACAGGAGATTTAAAAATCTCGTCCTTTCCACTGTAATAGGACTTGTTACCTTTGATCGCCTCGGTCAAAGCATCCCCGTTTCTCAGATCCAGCATACGCCCTGCTTGCAACAGGGCATCTCGCATCGGCTCCACCTCAAGTCGTCTTCGATTCTGCCTCCAGAGGTAGCGATTCTCTGGATCCATATCTGACTGATGAGAATGGGCGAAGGAATCTCTTTGATAGGCGGTAGATTTCATGATCAACCGATGCATCGCCTTGATCGACCAGCCCTCGTCGATGAAGGTACGGGCCAGCCAATCAAGCAATTGAGAATGCGTCGGCAGGGCGCCTCGTCTTCCAAAGGTGGAGGGAGTACTGACCAGACCGCTTCCAAAATGCCCCTTCCATATCCGGTTCACCATCACACGAGCTGTCAGTGGATGATCAGGGTGACACAACCATTCGGCCAAAACAAGTCGACCGGATCTGTGTTTTTCCATCTGCGGCATTGGAACGACAGAATCAAGCACACCGAATGTGTCACGGCGCACCCGCTCTTTCGAAGGGGTAAGGTGGTTACCTCGAAAATGTACCGGCAGGTCTTGGATTTCACCATCCTGAACCGCCATTGCTTGAGGTAAACCCGACCCGCTTTCACTCAAAGCCTTCAACTCGGTCTGTAATTGCTTGAGATCTTTCTTTGTTTGCTCGGATACTGCGGCACTTTTCAGTGCGAGAATGGCAGACTCCAGGGCTTTTTTCTTGGCATCAAATCGTGCTCGCCGTCCGGAGTTATCCGGATGAGGCAGCACCCTTTCCACCCAACGTGAAACATGATCGGTATTCGCCATGGTTGCAGTGCTTCTGAACACACCTGCAAGCGCGTAGTAGTCAGCCTGTTCAATAGGATCAAATTTATGGTCATGACATCGCGCACAAGCCACGCTCATGCCCATGAAAGTACGAGAAACAACGTCAATTTGCTCATCGACCACATCCATCAATAGCTTCTCTTTATCCTGCTCGGCCAACATCTTGGGCCCCATCACCAGAAATCCCGTCGCAATGATATGATCGGCATCCTGCTGGTAATCGGAGGCCTCAGGCAGCAAGTCCCCAGCTAATTGTTCGAGAATAAATTGATCGTAAGGCTTGTCCTGATTAAAGGACCGGATCACATAGTCCCGGTAACGCCATGCATTGGGGTAGACCATATTTTCATCAGCACCGTTGGTGTCCGCATACCTTGCCAGATCCAGCCAATATCTTCCCCAACGCTCCCCGTATCTTGGTGACGCCAGCAGACGATCAATCAGTCGATCATAGGCATCAGGCAAAGGATCATTTACAAATGACAAAACTTCATTGGGCAAGGGAGGTAAACCAGTCAAATCGAAGGTAGCTCGCCTTATCAGAGTATAGGGATCTGCCTTTGCGTTAGGCTTTAGGTTTTGCTTTGTTAATTGAGCTTCGATGAATGCATCGACCGAGCCAGAGCCAAGCCTTTCCATGGAGCGAAAGGACCAAGGCATGGCCTCATCGGTCTGCCCCGAGACCAGAGACGAGGTGAGCTGCAGCAAGACTAAGACTGCAAAAACAAAAATACGCGATGTGCGAATGGATCCCTTGTGCGATGTCATGTGGCAGGTCATCTTTATGAGGAACGCTTGGATTTTACATCGCATGCACAAAATTTCCAGTCACAAATCGAACCAGCTTTTTTCCGTTTCTATGAAAAGGCATATTCATCTTCAGAGCACAAGAATCAGGCACAGCTACACTCCATTCCGAGCCATCGCATTAGCTGAGGATATTCCTATCAAATCCCTTTAATACTGTAAAAACCAACATGGAAAAATGCAAAGATCCCACATTTTTCACAAATGCGGGATCTTTTCTGAATCATCAATGGATGACTGTCAATTGATTGTAAACAATATCAACTCTTCTGGTAGACATCAGCACCTTTGTCCGCGAACTCTTTGGACTTTTCATCCATACCTTGCTTGAGAGCCTCATCTTCACTGAGCCCCTGTTTGCGTGCATATTCCCTCACATCTTCGGTGATCTTCATTGCGCAAAAATGCGGCCCACACATGGAACAGAAATGTGCTGTCTTGGCGCCGTCCTGAGGCAAGGTTTCATCGTGATAATCACGAGCAGTTTCGGGATCCAGACCGAGATTGAATTGGTCTTCCCAGCGAAATTCAAAACGTGATTTGCTCAAGGCATTGTCGCGATACTGAGCCGACGGATGGCCTTTGGCCAAGTCTGCTGCGTGTGCCGCAATCTTGTATGTGATCACACCCTCCTTGACATCCTTCTTGTTGGGTAAACCCAGATGTTCCTTGGGAGTCACGTAACACAACATGGCACACCCGTACCAACCGATCATGGCTGCGCCGATACCGCTGGTGATATGATCATAGCCAGGAGCGATATCGGTTGTGAGGGGGCCCAGAGTGTAGAACGGTGCTTCATCACACCATTCAAGCTGTTTGGTCATATTTTCCTGAATCATATGCATGGGGACATGCCCCGGACCTTCGTTCATGACTTGCACCCCAAGTTCCCAAGCGCGCTTGGTTAATTCACCCTGTATTTTCAGTTCTGCAAATTGTGCTTCGTCATTCGCATCAGCTATTGATCCCGGACGCAGCCCATCTCCAATACTGAAGCTGATATCATACGCTGCCATGATCTCACAGATATCATCCCAATGAGTGTAAAGGAAATTTTCTTTGTGATGCGATAAACACCACTTGGCCATAATCGAACCGCCCCTTGAGACTATACCCGTTGCTCTTGCAGCGGTCATGGGCACAAACCTCAACAAAACGCCGGCATGAATGGTGAAATAATCCACACCCTGCTCAGCTTGTTCGATCAAGGTATCTCGATAAATTTCCCAAGTGAGGTCTTCGGCACGCCCGTTGACTTTCTCAAGCGCCTGATAGATGGGAACTGTCCCAATCGGCACAGGCGAATTACGAAGGATCCATTCGCGAGTCGCATGAATGTTTCTTCCCGTGGAAAGGTCCATAACGGTGTCAGCTCCCCATTTTGCGGCCCAACGCATCTTTTCAACTTCTTCCTCGATACTCGAAGCCACCGCAGAATTACCGATATTAGCATTAATCTTCACCAGAAAATTCCGACCAATAATCATCGGTTCCAATTCTGGATGATTGATATTGCTGGGGATAATAGCCCGACCACGAGCAACTTCATCGCGTACGAATTCAGCTGTGATTTGATTGGGAATCTGAGCCCCCCATGGCTGCCCCGGATGCTGGTGATCCAGGGAATTTTTGGGCTTTTTAGCCGCATCTTCAATAGCTTTGGCTCGCCCCATGTTTTCGCGGATGGCAATGTATTCCATTTCAGGGGTGATGATACCCTGACGAGCATACCACAATTGGGTCACAGGGTGTCCCTTGGAGGCACGCACAGGCTTACGTTTCAATCCGGGAAATTGCTTGAGTGTTGCCCCATCTTCACTGCGGTGAGCTAACTCCTCATGTTTGCCGGACAAATAACCATTGTCCAAAGGCAAGACTTCACGACCATCATAGGACTCAACGTCATCACGTTGAAGGATCCAATCACGCCGCAATGCCGGCAAACCTTCGCTCACCTTTCCCTGGAAGGAAGGATCCCCCCAGGGTCCACTCGTGTCGTAAACTTGAACAGGTTCGTTTTCAATGGTCTCACCGGAGACGCTATGGGTTGGATGCAACCGTATTTCACGCATTGGCACTTTGAGATCTGCGTGAATCTGGCCTTCAACGTAAATTTTACTGGAATTAGGCAAAGGCTGATTGCTCGACGGCTCGGTCTGATCTTTATTGGCTATCATGATATGGGTTATTGATAAAATTTCTTGAGCTGAAGTGCCAAAGGCGTCGAAGAGGTTGGGCAAGCACTCCCTTCGTCGGCATTATCCGCACAGGTTCGATGGGTCATTCGTATTCCAAAACGAAACTCTCAGCAATTCTTGATACACTTGTGGATGCATCATGGTTCACTCCCCAGATGATGGAAATCTAGTTTGTGCAGGGGAGACGGTCAAGCGCAGATGGTAAGACAACTGACATCCGGATGCGGTGCCGACCTTTAAGAAACTTGCTACTACCCATGCGCAACGTAACTTGAATGCAAGCTTCGCTAAATTGAGGCTGAGCTGGCATCCAATTCTGTCCAGATTCGGGACTCGGTCCAAAAGGATTTGCATTACAGTCTCTGGAATCGATGGCTCAGAAGCATGCTCAGGATGCTTGCTTGATTGTTTCCAAGCCTGCTGCCCTCTGGAGCAAAAGTTGCCTGGCGAGTTGGTTGATCTCAATTTCCCAATGCGCTAATTCCTGCAGAGCACTTTGCACATCAACTTGTTCGACAACGAAAAAAAATGTCATGTTATCTGAGAATTAATATCGGATAGTTGATCAGGTGACATCTCAGGAGTGCCTTCAGTATGAGTGTTAAATGCCGCAGCGTTTTTGAAATTACCAGTCACTTTCGACAATACGCTTTCAAGTAAATGCGTCATCCCATTGAGTTGGCGCATCTGAATGGCCAAATTCCACAGTGGCTCAAACTTTTTCCATCCGCTCGTGTAAAAAAAATGTTTCAACTGATGTTTGCGCGTCCCATGAGCCAAGCTGCCATGAAAAACATTCCTCCAGGAGTAAAAGTCGCGGTAGGCTTGATCGTATCCATTTTTCAATTCATGTGTGGACATACATTGAGGCTCAAAAACCACTTGGCGCGTATCGTATCGATCCCAGTCATCCGTGAGCAATCTGCCCGCCTTTTTCATTTTCTCGTAAAACAAAGTCCCGGGATAGGGGGTAGCAATATGATACGTGGAAGTCGTGATCCCCTGCTCTACTGCCCAGTCAACGGTTCGCGAGAAGACGGAGGCATCATCACCGTCCAAACCAAAAACGAAGCTACCGTTGATCATGATGCCCAAATCATGAAGCCTTTCAATCACCCGATTGTAGTCCCTGCCAAGGTTTTGGTTTTTATTGCTCTGTTTCAGGTTGGCTGGATCAAGACTTTCAAATCCAACAAAAATACTTCGCAACCCGGCATCTGCTGCCTTTTCAATCAGATCCCCATCCAATATTGAATCCACCGTTGCTGCCCCCTGAAAGACGCGTCCCATGGTTTTCATACCATTGAACAAATCACTTGCAAACCGTTTGTGCCCTAGCAGGTGATCATCCAGAAAATAAAGATGTCGACCAGGTAATCGATCGATCTCGGCAAGTGCGTCATCCACCTGCTGGGTATAAAATGATCGACCGTTTTTGAAAAAAGCATCCTTGTAACAGAATTCACAATGGTGAGGACATCCACGTGACACGACAATCGAATTGGGAACCAGATAAAGCCGTCTCTGGATGAGTTCTCGGCGGATAGGTGGGATTTTTTGAATGGACCGCGTCTGGGATGCGTAGACACGCTGCATACGCCCTTGACGCAGATCTTTCAAAAATCTTGGAAAGGATTCCTCCGCGGGACCAGTGAAAATTACATCGGCATGTTTTGCAGCTTCCTCGGGTAAAGCGGTTACATGGAGGCCGCCGAGCAATACTTTGACGCCTCGCTGCCTGTATTGATCCGCAATCGCATAAGCTCGTTTGGCATTGGTAATGTATACCTGAATAGCGACCACGTCGGGATCATCATCAAGATCAAGCTTTTGAACGTGCTGGTCCACAATGACGGCTTCATCCCCATCAGGAAGGTAAGCAGCCAAGGTCGCCAACCCTAAGGGAGGAAACAACGAATACTTTATTGGCCGCCACAAAGGGCTCTCAGCTTCAAGTAGCGATGGCAAGATAAACTTAAATTTCATGAGTTGTTGAATAAAACCCCCAACCAAAAGGGTGTGTCAACTCTTTTCACTTTTCCCTGCAAAGTTATTTATTTTTAAAAGTCATTCTTAACACCAACTTTATTGATATTCAATTTTGACTGTTGATTTTTGTCAGAGAGGAGGGAAATCGTTCAAGCAAAGTCACCCCATCGCGTTTCTTCAGGGCTTCACAAGCCGTCAGTTGATGATTAGCTCCGCAAATAATCGAGCTGGCTGGAGAAATCCCCCAATATATGATGTTAGGAAAGAACAAGGATAGCTCAACTGGGATTTGAGGTATGATACGCTGATTCTCACAAATTATGATGGTGCATTCAAAACCCATTTTTTTAATTGCAATTGAGACGCATTCTCAATAGATTCGAATTGAAGTTACGATCATGGAATCAGCAGTAGACAGCAACCGTTCGGAATCCTGGTTACCCTTACCACAGATGGGCAAGGGGCAGAAGGTTCGCGTTCAGAAACTCGAAGGTCATGAGTCTGTTTGCAATCGTTTGCGTGAAATGGGGTTTTGCGAAGATTCCGAGGTGCGTATCCTCAATAACAGCAGCGCAATGCTTTGCCTGGTATGCGGCTCCAAAGTATGCCTGAGTCGACGAATCGCCGATTCAATCCTAGTAGAACCCACTGCCTCCTGATGTCGTCTTCATCCTGCTTGAGCGATTTGGAACAGGGCGCTTTTGCTGTCATTGGATCCATCCCCAGTGGTGACGCATCCATGACGCGCTTGCGTGAACTTGGTTTGTTACCCGGTACACGTATCCAGTTGATACGACGAGCGCCTTTGGGAGATCCCATTGAAATCTCTGTGCGCGGGTCCCTGATTTCAATCCGGAAAAAAGAAGCAGACCTCATCAAAATCAATTTATCCTGACCGATATTCATGCCTGATAAGAGCTCTGAGGATTCAAATACGCCCTCTTCCAAATCCAGTGAAGGAATGATATTCGCACTGGTTGGAAATCCCAATTGCGGAAAAACCACTCTCTTCAACACCCTTACGGGCCTCAAACAAAAGGTCGGCAATTATCCGGGTGTGACTGTTGAACGCAAGGAGGGCGAATGCTTTCTGACACATGGGGAAAAAGTCAGGATTATTGATCTACCCGGGGCCTACAGCCTGAATGCACGATCCCCCGATGAGGCTGTCCTGAGAGACGTTCTTCTGGGCCGTCGAAAGGACACCCCAAAACCTGAGCGTGTGATCATCGTTCTGGATGCAAGCAATCTCGAACGGCATCTGTATCTCACGACACAGATTCTGGAGTTAGGTATCCCGTGCATCCTTGCCCTGAACATGATGGATGTAGCCCGCGAAAGGGACTTGGTGATCGACTTTCAAGCCTTGTCGGAATCCTTCGGTGGCATCCCTGTGATTCCAATGGAGGCAAGCAAACGCAAGGGCATCACAGAACTCAAGCAAAGCATGGCTCAGGCAGAGATGCCGACATCCGAATTTCGAGTTCCCTTTCCGGAGGAAATCAAATCAGGGCTTAAATCTTCCTGGAATGCATTGAAGACATCCGGCGTTTTGGTGAATGAAGGGTCACTCCTGGAACCTCTCTATCTTTTGTCGGATCATGATCCGACACATTACGGCATCAAAAACAAGCAAATGGATGCCATTCACGATTGTCAGAACAAACTGGCAAACCAATTCCCTGGCTGGGAGGATAAATTGGTGGCTGCACGTTATGACGCCATCCATGACATCACACAGAAAGCGATTCGCCGACCCGATGAAATAGAGAGTACATTCACCGACAAGCTGGATGCCGTTTTTCTGCACCCCGTCTGGGGCTGGGCAGCTCTCTTACTCATCCTTGGCCTGCTATTTGGACTGATATTCAAGGTCGCAGATGGTCCCATGGGATGGATTGAATCGCTTTTCGCTTGGGCTGGAGACTGGGTCACCGGGCGAATGAATGAAGGTGATTTGCGCGACTTGATCGTAGATGGTGTGATCGCCGGAGTTGGCGGAGTTGTCATATTTCTGCCTCAGATCCTGATCCTGTTCTTCTTCATTGGGATGATGGAAGACACAGGTTACATGGCTAGAATCGCGTTCATGATGGACCGATTGATGAGCAGAGTAGGATTGAACGGAAAATCCTTCCTCCCCTTGTTGAGCTCGCATGCCTGCGCTGTTCCTGGGGTGATGGCAACTCGTACCATTGACAACCCAAAAGATCGACTTATCACCATTCTTGTCTCACCTTTGGCAGGTTGTTCAGCGCGCTTACCTGTTTATTTGTTGATGATCGCTGTCCTTGTTCCATCAGACGAGATACCCATTCTGACCAAAGTTTTCTTTCTGCTACTGATGTACGGGTTGGGCATCGGTGGTGCCTTTTTCTTTGCATGGGTGTTCCATAAACGACTACTTAAAGGTGATGGTGCCCCAATGATCCTTGAACTACCCGCTTACAAAAAACCAGCTTTCACTGCTGTTTTATGGCATGTGTGGGAACGCACGCGCATCTTCGTTCGAAGGGCGGGAACGGTAATCCTTGGTATTTCCATACTTCTCTGGTTCGCAGTAACTTACCCTAAGTCTGATAATCCAGATCCATCTGTGGCCATGGAATACAGCTTGGCGGGCAAAGTAGGAAAAATGATAGAACCTGTCATTCAGCCCATGGGGTATGATTGGAAAATAGGCATTGGTTTGATTGCTTCATTTGCGGCACGAGAGGTATTTGTGAGTACCATGTCCATCATCTATTCGGTGGAGGAGAGTGAAGGAATTGAACCTCTCAGGGACCGATTGCGTTCAGAAAGAAAAGCGGATGGTACTCCCGTTTACACAGCAAGGGTCTGTCTGAGTCTTATGGTGTTTTACGTATTTGCCATGCAATGCCTGAGTACGGTGGCCGTGGTCAAACGAGAAACCAATGGCTGGAAGTGGCCGTTGTTCCAGATTGCCTACATGACAATTACCGCATGTGTGGGAGCCTTGCTCGTTTATCAGATAGGTGGCATGTTGGGTTACTCTTAAAAATCACGATCTTATGGACCAAGAACTCCAATCTGTCCTGGCTCTGGGCATTGTTGCGACGACGGCATTGGCGTTTCTTATACGTTATTTCCTGAAGCGACGTTCAGGAGCTTGTTCGGAGGGATGTGGATGCGATCTCTCCGAGAAAACACCGAACCAAATTCATCGCTGAGGTGCTAATGATTGCTCGTCCGCAAATACTTGACGGCAATTCCAATCAGCAACGACCAAATCAGCACGGTGATCAAACTTCCAAGATTCAACCAACCTTTTTGAGCCTGCCAGACAATCGCATATCCAAGCGCTCCGGGTAAAAACGCGTAATAGATAAAAGCAGGCAGTGTTTTTCGAATCACGGCGCCCTCTTTGCCCAATAGTCCGACAACTGCCGACGCGGCCACCACATTGTGGACACAGATGATGTTGCCGGCTGCACCCCCCACCGCCTGAAGCGCAATGATCCACATGGGGTCAACACCTATACGCTGTCCCACACCGAATTGAAAAAGGCTGAATGTCATATTACTCACCGTATTGCTGCCCGCAACAAAGGCACCAAAACCTCCTATCAGGGGAGCAAATAATGGCCAGGCACCTCCGGCTATTTGAGCAATGCCTTCAGCAAGAGCATTGGGCATTTTTGCGAACCCAGCCAACCCTTCGTGGGAATTCAGAAAAATCTGAACCATCGGTACTGTGAAGATTACGGCAACCGAGGCTTTGATCACCGTTCCAACAGATCGTCCCCATGCATCTCGATAGCTCTTCCATGTCATTCCATGCAAGAAGAAAGTGGAGAGAGAAACGACGATGAAAATCGTTCCGGGAAGGTAAAGAGGTTCAACCGAAGCGGCAATTTGACTTCCAAAAATCTGCGTCCACTCGAGCTTGACGGAACGCAACCATCCAACAATCGGCAAAAATTTCAAACGCGTCAAAACCAATAACACCGCTACCAGAAGGTATGGCATCCAAGCTTTCCAAAGAACCATTGGGTTGGTTTCTGATGCAGGTTGATCTTTAATTTCAACCAGCCCCTTCCACTCCGGTTCCCATTTTTCAGGAGCCCCAAAGCCCCAGGGCTTTTCCTTGTCAGGCATCAACCACCCTCGACGTGCCACAGTCACCATGATGGCAAGTCCAACGAGCGATCCAAGCAACGAAGGAAATTCGGGGCCTAAGAATCTTGCAACCAGAAAATAAGGCACCGTCATCGCAAAAGAAGAGGCAATGGCAAAGCGCCAACACTTCAAGCCATGACGCAATGATCGGTCTGGACCGAAGAATCGTGTCAACAAGCTGACCATGATCAATGGAATCAAGGCGCCAGTCACTGCATGCAAGAATGCCACTCGCCATCCGATTTGAAACATCAATGCATAGGAATCAAAGCTGCCGTCGTTCTGGACAAATCCCTGAGCTATGGCCCAATCGGCAACGGCAGCATCGCCCGTCAACCCCGTTTGCACGCCAACCAGTATCGGAGTCCCCAAAGCGCCGAAAGATACCGGCGTGCTCTGAATGATCATTCCAGCAACAACGGCTGCCATGGCTGGAAATCCAAGACCTACCAGCAAAGGCACGGCAACAGCCGCGGGCGTTCCAAACCCGGCGGACCCTTCAATAAACGAACCGAACAACCATGCAATAATGATAGCCTGTATCCTTCGATCTGGTGAAATGGAAGTAAAGCCGTCACGAATCGATCGTATTGCCCCACTCTCTTGTAGAGTGTTCAAGAGAAGGATGGCCCCAAAGATGATGTACAGCAAACTCAACGCGACAATCAGTCCTTTGACTGTGGCTGCGGCAACCTGCACAGCACTGATCTTCCAAACCGCCAATGCAAGTCCGGCAGCAGTTATATACGAAAGTGGCATCGCACGACTGGCAGGCCATCGAAGGATGACCAAAAATACCATCACCACCAAAATTGGCAAAAACGAAAGTAAGGCAAGCAGACCTGTCTCCATGATATGGATCTTTCTTTAAGAATATTTTCTGGATCTAGCTCGAAGATGAAGGAAAGTCGCAAACGAGGCAATCCAAGAATGAGACAGCAAGTCCCACAGGACCGAATCAACATTTGGAAAACTTTGCGTTTTTCGTCACTCGAGCGAAGCGGGCGTGAGAAAAAAAACAACCCATACCCAAACCCTGCTCTATTCAGGACATCATCACGTTCGAAAGTGAGTTTTTAAAACGCTTGTAACTGATCAGGAAAAATAGCGAAGTTGGAATCATCGCTAAAAAAGAACCCGCCATAAGAACGGCAAATGGGAATCTAAGGCTGCTCCCATACAAACTGCTCAAGGCAAGGGGCAAAGTCTGATGATCTGGACTGTTTAATATCAACATGGGCACCAGATGTTCATTCCAGGCAAGGATGAAATGAATGAGCCCGTAACTTAATAAAGAGGAACCCAACATCGGCAATACCAACCGATACGTCCGCCACTCTCCTGCACCTTCAATGCGCGCCGCTTCCAGATAGGCGTTCGGGATTAATTTGAATACCTGAGTGAAATATAAGACTCCCAGACCACTCGTCATCCCGGGCAACATGACTCCCCAAATGGAATCGTACAGCCCCAAGGTATGCACCCACTGAAAGAGCGGAACGGCGATCATTTGACGCGGTAAAACAATCAGACACAAACAGGCCGCAAAAAGCACACCCCGACCACGAAAGGAGTGTTTGGCAAAGGCGAAACCTGCAAGAGAAGTAAATAGAACGGCACCGACGGATTGCCCAAGGGAAATCACCAATGAATTCAAAAGAACCTTACCAAAAGAAAACCATTCCGAGCTCAACAATTGCTGGAAAAAAGACAAGTCCCAGAACTCGGGCCAGAATTTCAAAGGCAAAAAAATCTGGCTGTTTTCTTTGAATGAAGAAACGGCCATCCATGCAAAAGGGTAGGCAAAGACCAAACCTAGCCCCCCTACCCATAGGGAAGAAAAAGTTTTACGTAAAATGGTTCTGCTTCTCCTTTTCATTGCCATTTCATACCTTTCACTCCCTGGCAAGTGACACTGTGATCAATCGCTTGTATCCCCAGAAACAAGCCCATAGCAGGAATAACAAAAACGGGGCCATCAAGACACTCATGGCTGCCGCGGTCCCGAAATTCCCAAATGTAAAAGCCGTTTGGTAAGTGTAAGAAACCATCAGCAATCCTGCGTCAGCGGTTCCTCCCGATCCGCCGAGTAAGACGTAGGCTCCGCTGAATAGTGCGAATGCATCCACAATCAAATACACGATACAAAACAAGATCACATGCCGTAAAAATGGAAAAGTAACCCAACGGAACCGATGCCATGAACGGGCGGATTCCACTTGAAGCGCCTCGTAATACATCTTGGGGATGGCCTCCATTCCAGATAGAAGAAAAAAGGTAATAAATCCAACCCATCTCCATACGCATTGAAGCACCAAGGCAAACAAGATGAAATCCGGATCTTTGAGCCAGTTCACGTATTTCCATCCAAAAGGCAGAACAAACCATTGATTCAAGAGCCCCTGCCTGCCATGAAAGACTAGTAGAAATAGGATTGCAAGGACTGCGGGAGGAGTTAAGCCAGGGAGTAGGAGAAGGAACTGAAATGCAGGACGTAGTTTCCCAAAAACTGATTTTAAACCATGCGCCAGGATCATGGCGGCAGGGAGAATCAGCACCAATGAAGAAAGCGTATAAACGGCCGTGTTCCTGAGGGCTTTGAAATATCTGGAATCCTTTAAAATCTCCCGGTAATTATCTCCACCGACAAAGCTGGCCTCTCCGAAAATTTCATTGGAAAAGAAAGACATGCGTAATCCCTCCAGAAGCGGGGCAATCCAGAAGAAGGCAAAGAAAAGAAAAAAAGGCGCCAGCAGTCCATACACTGCGTGGCGCCTGAGAAATTTCATGGGACTCTGATAACCTGGGGTTTGATGATCCGACCAAGAAAAAGCTATTCCTTCAACATCACACGCATCTGACGAATCGTTTCCTTGGGACTGATCTGTCCATACATCAGAGAACTGAAGAAGTTTTCCTGGAATAGAAAGACAGCTTGCGGGCGTTTGGGATGCATCACGACTTCGGGCACCTCAGGAGCCAGCCGAGAAAGTAAATCACCAAACTTCTGATTGCTGAAGTATTCGGTGGGCTGGTGGAGACGCTCATCTTCCCAGGCTGGCTGATAAGCTGGAAAACTGTTTCCACCCAAAAAGCGTTCAACATTGGCTTCTTTGTCTTTCATCACCCATTCAATGAATTTCCAAGCGGCATCCACTTTCTTGCTGTTCTTGTAGATCAGTAACCCCTGTCCGGCAAAAGTCGATGTACGACGCCCGGGAACTCCAAAGCGGTCCTTCCAGGCAGGTAAAGGCATCGCTCCCCACTTGCCTTTGAGTTCAGGTGAGAATTGCTGAATCATATCTAAACCATACCAATCGGCTCCGATGATGGTGAGCACTTCACCATAATTAACCATGCTGCTGAAAAAAACGGGATCGAAAATGCTGGCGCGCTCTGGGATCAGTCCGATTCCCTCATCATTGAGTGAATATAGCCAATCCATGACGGATTCAGCTTCGGACTTGGAGGGAAACATTTTTCCGGTCCGATCGAACCAGTCACTGCCTTTTTGTCGCAAAAGGATTTCAAAATAAGTGGGATCCAGAGCGATGAGCGCTTGGTTTTTCTTGGCTAGTTCACGCCCTTTGTCTACGAAATCATCCCAGGTAGCGATGTCCTCGGGAGCGATCCCATGTTCCTTGAACAGGTCCGTGCGATAATAGAGGACCATGGCACTGAGAGATTGAGGGATCCCGTAAATGGCATCACCTTGTGCAAACAGCTTCAAGCGTTGAGGAACGATTCCCTTGTCGAGTTCCGCTTCTTTCACTCGCTCGGCAACATCCACGAAGGGAACCTCACCGGCAAGGTAAGAGCCAAAGAGCACCTCATCGAGCTGCACAATATCCGGTGGGTTGGTACCTGTCTTGATGGCAATCGCGAGTTTGTCGGGCATCTCGCGGAATCCGAAAGCTTGGATGTTGGCGGAAAAATCCTGGTCCACCTTGACTTTATACTGCTCAACCATTTTCTCGTAGTAGGCCTTGTCCTGAAAGGAGCTGATCCAAAGGTTAACAGACTCGGCCTTGGCAGGAGCTGCATACAGTGCAGCAAGAACAAACGCAGCTCTGAACATCGAACAAATTTTGAATGAAACGTTCATACTTCGATCTTAAATAAATCTTTTCAATGAATGTAAAATTGACTAGTTCGAACCTACATCAAAAATATCCTCTGATCAACATTTGCATTTCCCATCAGGGGTCGGTCCCAACTATCGACACGCTTAGATTCACTTTGTAACGGGGTTGATCACGCACACAGAAATTGGCTTAAAGCTGATCAAGGTGTTAGGGAAATTCGTCTACTTCAGGCCAAAGCTGCTCCCTCTCTGAAGGCAACACCCCTTCTTCGGTCGTTTTCTCGAGCATGTAGTAAACGGTCGCCGATTGCACGCGCGATGTATTTCTAAGGTCAGATTCCCATCGGTTTTGAAAGTGGCGAATCACTCCTTCCCAAAGTTTGGCTTGATCAGGGTAATCAAACAGGCGCATGGTAAATTCCTTCCACCGATCTCCAGGAAAGGCTTCGATGACATTCGCAGGTTTACCCCATATGTCCTTACGATCGCAATCCAGCAAGTCCACCATACTGCCATCATCCAATTCGGCGGCAATGACATACCAACCGTCGAGGGTCATCGGATCAGGTGAAAACATCCCCCAATACTGATCCATACGGGAAAGACTGATGCCGTTCGCAACCCATCGCGGCATTTGAGCCTTGAGCGAATCGGGATAGTTCCAGGTCATCAGCACGTTCCAGATCAACATGAAAACAAGTAACCAGCCAACCAAGCGATGCCCTCCTTTCAAGTTGGATATTTCCGAGGTCAGGATGGATTCGGCTCCTTGTTTGGCAGAAGATCGCCGCGATGGAAAAGGTACATGCGGTAGCAAGGCAAGTATGGACACCCAAGGAAAGATTCCCAGGTCCAGACTACACCAGAGTAAGCACTGAAAGACCAGCAAAAGGCCTATCCCAAGCCATCGCCATTTTACTCCTCTCATCAACAGCAGGAAGGGAGCGAATAACTCTATCGCCAGTGCAGACCAAGTCAGGCATTGAAGCAAAAAATCAGGCATGGTTTTCAACCAGATGCCGAAGGGTGCAGCAAATTGGTCAATCTCCAAAACGTATCGCAATGCCGTTCCATCTAACCAGGTGGAACCACTTTTCCGCAGCACCGAAAACAAATACATGACACAAGGAAGCAATCTTAAACCCCAGCCTCCCCAACTGCTCAGGCGTTCAGGACCTTTCTGAATTGAGACTGAAGTCGATTTCGAAACTGCCCAGTAGCGGTCAAGCGGAAGAAAGCAACTCCACAGAAGCAAAAGGAAAAGTAATCTGTCTGCGGCATAATTAACCCAGGGATTCCGCGCTTGAATGGAATGCAGCAGGAGCAACATCACCGGTGCGATCCAACGGGTTTTCCAGCCGATCATCAATAGTGCAGCAAAAACCATCCCACTGAAAAAGCATAGTTGCTGCCAAACGACCGCGTCGGAAATTACGTTGATGGACAACCACCAGTCCCAGGTCAGGTGAGGCAGCTTAGCCAGAGCCTCCCGAGGAAGCACCCCTGATCCTGAGTAAAGGGATTCAATATCAAGATAACGAATGAATAAATCCGCTAAAAGGGTTAACCCAAGCCCGACTCGAAACATTGCAAGGGACCTTAGATCGACAGCAAGATGCTGATCTAACCTCTGCCGCAGCGTATCGAATATGGTATACGAAAAAATTTTCATCTAAGCATTGAGTCAACAGTAATCGTAATCAAGGACCAGCAGGCAAGCGTTTTCGACTACACTCCAGCCGGGTAAGCCTTGCCTGATGAGTATTCATACATCTCAACGGCTCTCTGGAACAACTAAGATTGAGTGATGGTGCTTTCTTGATTTTTAAGGATGCAAGCCTTAGAACAGCTCGGTGAAAAAGAACAAGCAAGAGCCTGAAAACAAGAAACTCACGACCAAACTAGCCCCTTTTCTCTATTTGACGGCAGCCATCAACGGTGGCGTCATTCTGATCGTTGAAATTTTAGGGGCAAAGATGCTCTCGCCTTTCTTTGGAACTTCACACTTTGTCTGGACGGCACAAATTACTGCAACCCTGATTTCACTTGCTTGTGGATACTACTACGGGGGGTGGATTGCCGACAAAAAGCCCAATCTTTCCCGTCTCTATTATTGTATGCTCTGCGCGGCATTATATCTGGCCTTTGCAACCCTGGCGCTGGAACCCGTGGCGTATTTCTTTTTGAAATTCAAACTTGCGATGGGATCCATTCTGATGGCCCTGTTTCTATTTTTTCCTCCACTCACTTTGCTGGCTGTCACCATCCCGTTTCTGGCACGAATAACGACAGAAACAACGCAAAGTGTTGGATTACAGGTCGGGCGCCTTTCGGCTATCAGTACGGTTGGAAGTGTGATAGGCACGCTTTTGATAAGCTATCTATTAATCCCCTTGGCTCCAAACACATACACGATGATCATGGTGGTCGCGCTGGAAATCGTCCTGGTGGCAGTCTATTTCCTTGTTTTTGAAAAAGGATTCAAGCAAACACCTGGAGTGCTCCCGGGCATCCTGGCTGGTATGGTCATTTGTGGTATTGCTGGGCGGGTTGAAGCTGTGAAAAGTCCTAGTATCGGAAAAGAATTGTTTCGAAAGAATTCAAATTTCGGATTGATGCAGGTTGTGGATTCCCCTTCGGGAGATGTTCGATATTATCTCAATGACTATCTGACACAAAACATCTTTGACCCCAAGGAAGATAAAAGTCTGACCGTCTTTACTTACATGCTGCGCGGACTGACCCATGCCTATCATCCAAGTCCGGAGAAAGTTCTTTGCATTGGATTGGGAGTTGGGATCGTACCCATGCAACTCGCCAAAGAGGGAAGTACAATTGATGTCGTCGAAATCAATCCAGGAGTTGTGGAAATCGGCGAAAAATTCTTTGGGCTGGATAAAAGTAAATTCAACCTCCACCTGGAAGATGGTCGCTATTTTTTGAACGCCTCCAAGGAAGAATACGACGTTGTCATTCTAGATGCATTTCTTGGAGATTCATCCCCCTCTCATCTCATGAGCCGGGAGTGCTTCGAAAGTATGAGCCAGCGAATGAAAACCGATGCCGTCCTGGTCATTAACGCATTTGGTCATTTTTCTGAGGGTGAGGATTTTTTCATGGCGTCACTGGACAAGACTTTGCGAGCGGTCTTTAAGTCTGTCCACATTCATGATGGCACGCGGGGGAATGTCTTTTTCGTCGCATCCAAAAAGGAAGGATTGGAGCCCCACCGTTCGATGGACATGAGCGAAGTCCATCCCAAGCTGATACCCTTTGTGGAAACTGCCTGGAAAAACACCATCGAAGCAAATCCCGAAAGTGGCATTATTCTTACCGATAATTACAATCCAGTAGAATACTATGATTCAAAAATACGGGAGGAAATCCGCTTGAATTTTGCACTTAACATGCGCGGCAAATGATCACCATCCCTCTATTTTCACAGGGTTCCAACCGCTTGTAATGGATGATGCCTCATGGAAAGCCTGAATTTCTGAAGTTTTACTCCAATAATTTGAAACAAAGAGATATCTCCATGGGCATGACATTGAGAATTAGGAAATGACAACTCAAGAAATTATCGGATTCATTATTGCAGAAGGATTCATGGTCATTGGAGCTGTCGGCAGCATGTTGCCTGCCATTCCGAGCACGCCAGTGGTGTTCCTTGCTGCCCTGGGACATAAGATTTACTTCGGAGACAACAGCATCAGCTATCTAATACTTGCCATCCTGGGAGTAATAACTCTCTTTTCGTTGATCATGGATTACATCGCCAGCCTGGTGGGAGCACGCAAATTGGGGGCTACCTGGAGAGGTGTCGCAGGAGCATTGATCGGAGGGATTTTGGGCCTTTTTCTTGGCCCTTGGGGGATACTGATTGGTCCTTTTATCGGGGCTTTGACATTTGAAATGATGGGAGGACGACAGTTCGAAGAGGCATCCAAAGCAGGTTTTGGAGCTCTGTTGGGTATCGTTGCAGGCACCTTGGGGAAATTCATCTGTGCGATAGCCATGGCCAGTCTGTTTGCTGCGAACATTATCTGGAGGGCATTTTAGGCTTGGCGGATTGACATCTTGAACGATTGCCTCATGTGGGTGTAATGTTATGCGAGATTACCTGATAGGCTAAAAATTATGACACGATTACTCTGCTGTATTATCCACTTTCTGTGCTTACCCCAGCTTTTGAGTGCGTCGGACTGGACCATGTTCAGAGGGCCCGATCACAATGGCATCTCAACTGAAACTGCCTGGAAAAAAACTTGGGGGGAATCTGGCCCTGGCAAAATCTGGGAAGCGGAGGTTGGCATAGGGTTTTCTTCAGTGAGCATCGCTGACGGCCGCGTGTTCACACTTGGCAATCAGGATAAGAAGGACACTCTCTTTGCATTCGATGCCATCACTGGCAAACAACTTTGGAAGCATTCTTACGACAGCAAACTCGGTGCAAAATTCTATGAGGGAGGCCCCGGCTCTACTCCAACCATTGATGGAGATAAAGTTTTTATACTTAGCCGGTGGGGTGATCTTTTTTGCTTGAATACGAAAACTGGGGACATCTATTGGCAACGACAATTGGCTGAGGAAGAGGGACTGAAATTACCTGACTGGGGCTTCAATGGTTCTCCGTTGGTTGCCGGAAATATGCTCGTGCTTAATGCAGGTGGAGCAGGCATGGCCGTGAACAAAAACGATGGCAAAACCATTTGGTTATCCAATGAAGAAGAGGCTGGATACTCAACCCCCCTCCCCTTCATGCATGATGGAAACCAGTATGTCGCACTAAGCTCTGGCAACAGCTTCCTGGCAGCTGATTTAAAAACAGGAAAAAAGAGCTGGGAAATCAAATGGCCCACACGATACGGAGTCAATGCTGCCGACCCCATCATTGCTGGCAATGAGGTGTGGATCGGTTCAGGCTACGGAAAAGGACAGGGGCTCTATACATTCGAAGGCAGCGAGGCGAAGGTCAAATGGACCAATCGAGAAATGCGCTCTCAACAGAATTCTCCTGTGCTCATCGACGATCATTTATATGGATTCGATGGAGATGGAGGTTCACGAGCCCCCTTGAAATGTATTGAACGCTCAAGCGGCAAAGTGGTGTGGGAGGCTGATGAATTTAAATACGGATCAGTAGCAGCAGCTGGAGGCCAGCTCATCATCATGACGGCTCAGGGCGAACTCATCATCGCCCCAGCATCACCCAGCGGATTCCAACCCTCTGCACGCTCCAAGGTAATGGATGGTAAATGCTGGACTGTGCCTGTCATTTCCAACGGCTTGATTTATGTGAGAAATTCAAAAGGTGGGTTAATCTGCCTGGATGTAAGATCTTGATCAAATCCAAAAAATGACGCGTTTAAAATGAAATTGACCCGCTTCCCCATCGTTCAACAACACACGAGGCGATCCTTCATGACAAAGGGGCTTCGGGCTGGATTACTGTGTGGAATAGCTCCGTATGTAAAAGCAGCAACACCCACAAAATATCGCACGGCATTGATCGGCTGTGGATGGTGGGGGATGAACATCTTGCGCGAGGCCATGGCGGCTGATCGCGCCAAAGTGGTGGGTTTATCTGATGTGTATGAACGCCCTCTTCTGGTTTCACAGGATGAGGTCAATCAGTTAACGGGAGACACACCCAATATCTACAAGGATTACCGCGAACTACTGAAGAAAGAGCGACCTGAGATTGTCATCATTGCCACCCCGGATCACTGGCATGCCTTGCCGTGTATCGATGCATTAAAAATGGGCGCACACGTTTATGTGGAAAAACCAACAAGTCATACCATTGATGAAAGCCGCTCCATGCTTCATGCGGCAGAGGCGGCAAATCGTGCTGTCCAAGTTGGTTTACATCGACGCATTGGCCCGCACCATCGCTCGGGAATGGACTTCTTGAGATCCGGTCAGGTCGGAAAAATCGGTATGGTCAAAATGTTTGTCACAGGCGGAGGATCAGGCCCCGAATCTCCATCGCCACATGGCAAGGCTCCCACAGGAATGGACTGGGACATGTGGTGCGGACCTGCCCCCCTCCGTCCGTACTGCCAGAAACTGACTCCAGGTGGCTGGCGCAATTTTCTGGATTACGCCAATGGAACGCTAGGTGATTGGGGCGTTCATTGGTTGGACCAATTACTATGGTGGACTGAAGAGAAATACCCCAAAAACATTTATTCAACAGGCGGAAGGCCCATCTTGGGGCCAGCCGTCTTCAGTAACGAAAAGGGATCCACAACGGATGCCCCCGACACACAGACTGTGACTTACGATTTCGAATCATTCACAGCCATTTGGGAGCACCGTAAGTATGGCGGATCAGCACAAGAAAAACATCGTTTGGGAGCCTATTTCTACGGAACCAAAGGCGTCTTTCATATGGGATGGCGGGACGGCTGGACTTTTCATCCCAAAGACAAAAGTAAACAGGAAATCCACAAAGATCCACAATTTGATAACGAACGTGATGGCCACAATATCACTCCTTTATGGAAAGATTTTCTCGATGCGGCTGACAATGGAGGATCAACCGTGGCCAACATGGAAGTCGCTCATCGCTCCAGTGTCCTGCCCATGCTCGGCATGATATCCTACAAGTTAGGGCGAAGCATTCAGTGGGATGGATCTTCCGAATCATTCCCCCAGGACTCCGAAGCTCAAGCACTGCTGCGCAGGAATTACCGTAAGCCCTGGTCCTATCCAAATGTGTGAGGTCCCTTGCACGCCAAACGACTGCATATAGATCCTTGCGTCAAGGCATCCTGAAGTCCGCTTTGCTTTGCGCTCACGCGCGGTTGGAAGCCGTCAGGATCATCACCAGACATCCGCTTTGCTTGAGGACACTCTACGGATTGTATACGTGCACGTCCGTGTCGCTCAGTTATCTTGAATGGAGCAAACAGTAAGCATTGAAGCCCCGGAAGGCGATAAGCTCATAAGAATGTCCATTCTAACGAGACTTGCCATCTTCCATCTCCATTCCTGATGTAAGCTTGATCCAATCTGACAGGGTGTTCAGAATGCATGCCATGACTCCATCGGATATTTCGCAAAAAGTGCAACCAAGACGATTGAAACCTTGCTTCTTTTCTCTTATCATTTTTAGCATCTTTATCTGGGTTTGTTCGCAGACCTCATTATCAGCTGACGCATTTCAAAAAGACTGGAGCTCACATATCAATCGAACCTGGATTGGGCCGGAATTCTGGGCGAATCGACTGCAGGACTGGGAAATTAAAAACGGCTTCGTTCAGTGCATTGAAAGTTCAAAAAAGGCCCCTCTTCGCACCTTGAGCCTCATCACGGGATCTACCATTCTCAAAGGAGATTCATTGAAATTAGCTGTTGAAATTCATTCAGAAAAGCCATCGAAGGCGTCACAGGCGCTGGCTGGTTTTCTTATCGGCAGTGGCGGATCGCACGTTGATTATCGCCTCTCAGCATTGACCCATCACCGGCCTGCGGAGGACGGTGGCATGCTTGCGGTGGTGAACATGGAGGGAAGGGTGTTCCTGTTTGACCATTCCAAACCTATTGGAAAAGACAACCTCTGGTCTATCAGTGGCAGTATTGCGGCTAATGATTTACCAATGATCGCCCAGGGTAACCGGCCCGATGTTGATATCGATGCTGCTGTATGGAACAAACTGACGCTCACTCTGAATATCCAAAAGACGGAACATTGCCTGCGGACGGATTTGGAATCAAGGAACTCAGGAACTGGCTCATTAATCAGCAGGCTGACCCTCTGGTCCACACCCGAAGCTTTCACCGATGGAGGTGTGGCCCTTGTTTCCCATCTATCACCTGATGCATCCGATAAGGGATTTGGCTTCAATCGATGGTCGATTGAAGGAGACAGGTTCGATCACGACTACGACAGACATTTTGGCCCCATCTTGACCACGCAATACACTTTAAGCCGCAATGTCCTCAGCCTGACAGCTCAAGCAGGCCCCTTGAGTGCTGCAGACACGCAAAGAGCCGCGCTTGAAATTTATGATGAAAACCAGAGTCAATGGCGTCCGATTGCTTACAGCGAATTACAGCCGATGAGCTACACGTTCCCTTTTCGAATCGAAGATTGGGATGATACGCGAGACACACCTTATCGAATTGTATATGATCTGGAGACATCCACGACAGATTCAGAGCGAACTTACTTTGAGGGCACTATTCGGAAAAACCCAACGGAAAAAGAAGAACTCGTAGTAGCTGCATTCACAGGACACAAGATTTTCACGGGAGGATTGAAGTGGAATCACCACGGAGTCTGGTTTCCGCACAATGATATCCTTGATGCAGCACAACATCATGACCCTGATTTTCTATTTTTCTCTGGAGATCAAATTTATGAAGGCGACATGACACCCGCCGTTTACGAGCCGTTGAACAAGGCCATGCTGGATTACCTCTATAAATGGTATCGATGGTGCTGGGCCTTTAAAGATCTTACGCGCAATCGCCCCGCAGTCACCATTCCAGATGACCATGACGTCTATCACGGTAACATCTGGGGCGCCGGCGGAAAAGCGACATCGGCAACGGGAAGCAATAATGACCGGCAGAACAGTGGCGGATATCGAATGCCTGCCAGTTTTGTCAATAGTGTTCACCGCACTCAGGTTTCTCACCTGCCACCGCGTGCCGACAAGGCAAGCATCCTTCAAGGAATCTCCACTTATCACGGTCGAGTCGAATACGGAGGCGTCAGCTTTGCAGTCATCGCAGATCGCATGTTCAAATCATCACCCACGGTTGCACTACCCGAAGCACAATTCGACAATGGATGGGCGCAGAACCCGGCATTCAATCCGGCCACTCAAGGTGATGTGACAGGGGCTACTTTATTAGGTAGACGTCAACTGGATTTCCTCAATTACTGGGCAACGGATTGGTCGGATCAGGCATGGATGAAGGTGGTGCTTTCACAAACGCTTTTTGCAAATGTTGCCACACTACCCGGCGGCGCCAATTCGGATGCCATCGTGCCAAACCTGCGCTATTTCGGGCCAGGTGAATATCCTGAAAATGATCAACCGGTCGCGGACGGTGATTCCAATGGCTGGCCGCAAACAGGGCGCAATCTCGCCCTCAAAGCGATGCGCAAGGGGTTTGCGTTTCATATCGCCGGAGATCAACATTTGGGATCCACCATTCAATACGGAATCGATCAGTGGGGAGATGCGGGCTACGCGCTTTGTGTTCCCTCCGTTGCCAACACCTGGCCGCGTCGTTGGTATCCTAGGGAACCGGGAAAAAACGTAAAATCCGGAGCCCCAAAATATACGGGAGATTTTCTGGATGGCTGGGGTAATCGTGTTTCAGTGGAAGCCGTTTCAAACCCCATGATCTCAGGAAGAAAACCTGCAGACCTTTATGACCGTGCACCTGGTTATGGCATCGCAAAATTCAATAGAACGAATCGTAAAATCAAAATTGAATGCTGGCCACGCTGGGAAGATCCGTCACAACCTGACGCCAAACAATACCCGGGCTGGCCCATCGAAATCTCACAAAAAGACAACTACGGCCGGGAGGCGGTTGCCTGGCTTCCAACCTTACTTGTGGAAGGTCTAATCTCTCCTGTGGTGCAGGTATGGGACGCTTTAACCGATGAATGCATTTATGCCGTCCGCATGGAGGGACAAATCTTTCGTCCCAAAGTTTTTGCCACCGGCAATTACACGGTCATGATTGGTGAGCCCGGCAGCACGAACATGAAAACCATTCAAGGGCTGAGAGCTGATAAAGCTCAGTCATCTTTGAGAAGAATCATTTTTGAAACAGCAAATTAAGCTTATTGATTGAATTTTTGAATTATCCAATTGTGCGCTGACCTCTGGCAATGAACATGGACGATCAAGAGATCAAAACATGGCGCGCCATACTGATATTAGAAATCCTCCCCCCCCTGCCCCACATGCCAATTTTTAATTCAGGCAGCAAACGACTCGTGAGGATCATATTCTGATAAAGCCCAGTCTCTTCCATCGTCTGCAGCATTTTCCGATCATGCAGATGCAAGACTTCAGGAAGCTTGTTTTTGAGATAGATTTTTTCATGCTCCGAAGTCAGGTCAGGCTTTTCTACAGGCATTTCACCGGTCCTCCATGAACGCTCAATGATATCCTTGATATCACCCAGAGTCAGGGCAGGATGCGAATCGGTGTAAGCATTGTTTTCCATATGGAACAAGCAGACATACAAGTCTCGCTCTTACTACAGGATGCTGGCCTTTTCAATTCAATGGGATGCAAGGTAATGACAATATGGACCTGTAGCGCAGAGAGGATCCGAAGAAAGGGGCTTCATCGTTACCTGCCGGTGAGGACTCAATAGTGTGTGCTCTGGAACTGGAGATAGCTTTTCCGCCCGGAGAAGATTGACGCAATCTGTTGATTTGATCAGCAGCATTTTCCTCAAGCAGATTCAACAACTGAAACAAGATCGACAATAACTGAACCGATTACTGATTGATGTCAGCTTGGATGTTCGTATGGGGTTTATGGACCAAAAACCGTGATTCGTCCGACCCTGTTTCAGAAAAAGTTTGATCGAAACAACGACGAAGCATGGCCTCGTCTCAGTCGATTTTTGAAAAAACCTGCATCTACAAGGAATCTTTTGGGGACGCTACTCAAGCGGGTGTAATTTATGTCATGGATTTACTTTGAAGAATACAATTTCGCAAACTAGCGCTCGACAATCTCATATCAATCCAAGCAGCGGTTAAAAAGAATCTGGAGTCCAAACCGAAGTCATCATGGACGTTTCTCAAGCTATACAAACAAGATCGCCTGCATTGCCAGAGAATCAGACATGGTCTTGAAAAAAGTATCTTATGAATGCGATCTCAATGAGTGACGGGGTCAATACGATAGCCCGGGAAGGGGTAGATCACGGACCGGAACGGCCAAGGATCAAATTCGGTAAAAAGGTCGTAAGAAAAGGGATATAGGTAATTAAAAGGACACTGATTGCCAATACGATGAGCATCGGTAGGGATGCCTTGGCAACCTCCATCACAGGTCGCTTGAAGCGGTAAGCTGACAAGAACAAATTCAAACCAACAGGCGGAGTGAGATAACCCAGCTCAAGGTTTGCCAGAAAGATGATGCCAAGATGGATAGGATCAATACCAAATGCCGCCCCCAGGGGGAGCAGTAATGGAACGACTACCACAATGGCTGAGTATATATCCATCAGGCAGCCCACGAGCAGCAGGAAGCAATTTAACGCAAGCAAGAAAACATACTTGGATTCAATATTGGCAGTCCCCCATTCAATGGCCAGATCTGGTATCATGGCAAATACTAGAAAGTCCTTGGTGAAACTCATCGCGACTCCAAGAATAAGTAGGACACCACCCACCAGCAGTCCGCACTCTGTCATAACGCGGGGGAGATCCTTGAAAGGACGTAATTCTCGATGGATAACAAGCTCAACAAACAAGGCATAGAGAGCGGTCAATGCTGCAGCTGCAACAGGAGTGCTGAAAACACCGCTGAACAAGGCAGTGATAGCCACCACAGGAATCATCAATTCCCATTTTGCTTCCCAAACCGCACACCTTGATTCCACCCAATCGAACTTTTTTCCCGCAACGGCTTCCTTCGAAATGAGTCTGCGACTGTAGAGCGTCATCATGCCGACCATTAGGATGCCGGGAATCAATCCACCCAGAAACATATGTTCAAGGCTTATCCCCGTTTGGACATTAGCATTGGCGACAATGAAATAAAGGATGATGGGCAAGGAAGGAGGAAAAAGAATTCCTAGAGCACCCGCACCTGTGATAAGTCCAAGTGAAGGTTTGTCACCATACTTTGCAGAGGTCAGCACGGGCATTAACAATGGCCCCAAAGCCAGAATGGTCACACCGGAGCCTCCGGTGAAGGCCGTAAAAAATGCACAGACAAAAATGGTAACAATGGCCGGCCCTGCTCTGAATTGCCCGACGAAGGACTGAAACACCCGAACCAAACGTTGCGATGCCTTGCTTTCAGCCATGAAGTAACCAGCAAGTGTGAACAGGGGGATCGTTGGTATGAGTGCTTCTGTGGACATGGAGTAATGACTGGTAGCCACTCCAGCTATGGGAAAATCCTCCCGCCACAGGTATAACAAGGTCGCCCCGCCCAGAACTGAAAAAATAGGAGCTCCCAGTAACATGGCTGTGATCAGCATAATCACTCCTGGAAGCAATATTCGATCGACAGGTATCCACCCTTCCCAAAGAATCCAGCTAGCCACCAAAACCACCATGGATGAGAGAAGCCTCACCCACCATTGTGGCCCGCTGTTCCATACTAGCCGAATCGCTATTAAACCAAAACCGATCGGCAACATTGACTGAATCCACCAACGTGCAACCCCGTAGGCAATTTCATTTCCAGCACCTCGCTCATCCAGCAAAAATAAATATCCGGCATATCCCAGCACGCCTGT
>ERZ1046876.548-NODE-548-length-28539-cov-6.078290_pt1 | contig 28539 bp, 26 predicted proteins | sample MGYA00383094_ERZ1046876 | MGnify/ENA primary metagenome ERZ1046876 (study PRJEB29581, sample SAMEA5548364) | metagenome | biome: marine; feature: coastal; material: water | depth 50 m | study: Short-term variability in the microbial, nano- and picoplankton...
TACCGTCTCCAAAAGTTAGTTTGCAGGATGAAAACGGGTTGTTTTTTGATGTTATCATTATTCATTACTCACTCTGTATCCTTTTTGAGTCTTATATACCAAAATATTTAAGAAAAGGAATTCGTGAATTTAGTGGGATAAAGGTTCAAATTATTCAAGATGAGTACAGATGGATTAATAAGATGATGAATGAAATGTCTTTCCTTGGAATTGACGCAATATTTTCGTCCGTAAATCTCGAAAATCTAAATCGGGTTTACCGTAAGCCTGAGCTCAATTCTGTGCTCAAGGTGTCCTGTCTTCCTGGATATGTTCCTGAGAGGTTAATTGGGGTGGATTCACCCCGCATATCTGAACGAGAAATTCACTTGGGTTACAGGGGACGAGAGTTGCCTTATTGGTTAGGCAGGTTGAGTTATGAAAAAACAAGGTTGAGTGATGAAGTAGGAAAACGAATTAAAAATTTACCTCTTAACATAGACTTAAGTTCAAAAGAGAAAGATCGATTGTACCGAGATGATTGGAAAGCATTTTTGAAATCTACAAAAGCTGTGCTCGGTCTAGAGGGTGGGGCCAGTATTTTTGATTTTGATGGGGAAGTAGAGAGAGCGGTATCAAATTATCTGGAATTAAACCCCAGGGCTGACTTTGAAGAGGTTAGTACCCAGGTCTTATCTCCCTATGAGGGTAATATTGTACATCAGACCATTACGCCTCGTTCCTTTGAAGCGATTGCTTACAAGACAGTGCAAGTTTTATTGAAAGGAGAATACCGAGGGGTGCTGCAACCTTGGAAGCACTACCTGCCTCTAGAACGAGACTTTTCAAATATTGATAAAATTGTAAGCTATCTTAACGATGATATAAAATTACAAGAAATTGCTGATCTTGCTTATCGTGAAATTATTGGTTCCGGTCTTTATTCAAGTTCAATTTTAGGGCAGGGTGTGGACGGGGTAGTGGACCTAATTAGAAATTTTAAAACGAAACAATTATGTGCGGAATAGCAGGTTTTTTTAGCCTTAATAATCAGCCTTTGCCTCAAGGTGCTCGCCATCTCTCCGTAATGAGCAATTTACTTGCTCACCGAGGTCCCGACGATTCCGGTTCATGGATTTCAGAAAATCATGCTGTAGGACTAGCTCACCAGAGACTTTCGATTATCGACTTGAGCAAGTCTGCGGCACAACCAATGCACGGAAATAATAGAACAAGCATTGTTTTCAACGGTGAAATTTATAACTATTTGGAACTTAGGAATGAACTTTCAACTTCGTGGGAATTTCAAACTAAGTCGGATACAGAAACCATTCTGGCGAGTTATAAGAATTATGGACTGGGTTGCTTAGACCACCTCAGGGGTATGTTCGCGTTTGCTTTGTGGGATGAAAGAAAAAAAAGGTTCTTTTGTGCCCGAGATCGGTTTGGAATTAAACCTTTCTATTACACCGTTGTTGGAGATATTTTCTATTATGCATCTGAGATCAAAGCTTTGCTTCCGTTTGTTGAAGACGTAGCCACTGATTTGGACTCGCTAAACGATTACTTAACTTTTCAGTTCACTTTGGGAGAAAAGACGCTCTTCCAAGGAATAAAAAAGCTAGAGCCTGGGCATATGCTAACGATTGAAAATTCTACGCTTTCGGTGAAAAAGTATTGGGAAGTTTATTACGATATCGATTTTAACCACAAGGAAAGTAACCTTGTGGAAGAGATTCGGGACTTAATGGATGAGTCCATGAACTTGCACATGAGAAGCGACGTCCCAGTAGGTGCCTATGTTAGCGGAGGAAGGGACTCCAGTATTGTTGCTTCTCTTGCTTCGCAAATTGAATCTTCTGAGTTTAAAGCATTTACAGGGAAGTTTTCTTACGGGGAAGGGTATGATGAGAGTATGTATGCTCGAGATTTGGCAAAGCAATATTCTTTTGATTTGCATGAACTTGATATTCAAAGTGATGATTTTGTCTCTTCCATCGAGAAGATCATTTATCACTTGGATGAACCTGTAGCGGGACCAGGATCCTTTCCCCAATACCAGATTTCTAAGCTCGCAAGCCAGCACAGAAAAGTAGTCCTGGGGGGGCAAGGAGGAGATGAAATTTTCGGTGGTTATGCTCGATACTTAATCGCATACTTTGAGCAATGTATAAAAGGTGCCATCGATGGAACATTAAATAATGGTAATTTTGTAGTTACTTATGAATCAATAATTTCTAATCTTGAGACACTTAAGCAATACAAGCCTTTGCTTAAGCAGTTTTGGAGTAAGGGTTTATTTGGTACCATAAACCGAAGGTATTTTGATTTGGTAAATCGTGCACCGACCCTTGAAAAAGAAATTAATTGGAATGAGATTGGGAAATCTTCTACGTACGATGAGTTTAGAAATATTTTTCTCGGAGAAAATGTAGGACATGAATCTTACTTTGATTTGATGACTCATTTTGATTTTAAAACCTTGCTTCCCGCACTCCTTCAAGTTGAAGACAGGATGAGTATGGCACATGGCTTAGAGTCCAGAGTACCTTTTTTGGATCATAAGATAGTTGAGCTAGCTGCTACCATACCAGCCGACATCAAGTTTAAAAATGGAGAATTAAAAAGACTTCTAGTCCGAACTTTTGATCCTATTCTTCCCACTTCTATTGCTCAAAGAAAAGATAAAATGGGCTTTCCTGTGCCTCTCAATGAATGGATGCAGGGCGAGCTGAAGGATTTTGTCTGCGGCATATTTGAAACGGGCCGTGATATTGGTAGATCATTTTTTAATTCGGACATCATATTAGAAAACTTATCAAAAGAAGGAAAGTTCAGCCGTAAAATTTGGGGATTGCTATCCTTGGAGATTTGGATGCAACAATTTCATGATAAGGCCGGTGAATTTAAAAAACAAATAACCCACGAAAGATAACTTTATGAAAACATTAATAACTGGAGGACTAGGACAAATTGGTTCACATATCGCGGAAATGATGCTTGACCGAGGAGATCAAGTCTTAGTCATTGATAATTTAGCAACGGGCCGAAAGGAACACTTGGCGGAACACGAAAACTTAAAGGTTATAATTGGCAGCATTGCTGACAGTAAATTAATAAACCAACTCTTTGAGGATTTCAAACCTGATGCGGTTGTGCATACGGCTGCATCTTACAAAGATCCCAATGATTGGTACAATGACTCCTTAACCAATTGTGTGGGTGGTTCGAATATTGTCCAAGCTTCGATTAATCATGCCGTCAGTAGGTTTATTTATTTTCAGACTTCACTTTGTTATGGGTTAAAGCCTCTTGAGCAACCAATTACACTTTCGCATCCTAAGTTTCCTGCTTCTACCAGCTATGCGATTACAAAGACAGCAAATGAAGATTTCTTGGAAATTTCAGGTCTAGATTTTGTAACTTTTCGTCTGGCAAATGTTATTGGTCCAAGAAATGTTGCCGGCCCATTACCCATTTTTTATCAGAGACTTAAGGATAAGAAAAAATGTTTCGTCACAAAATCAAGGAGAGATTTTGTGTTTGTAAAAGACTTAGCCAAAGTTGCTCTAATGGCTTGCGATGGTGTAGGGAAGGGGGCGTATCATTTTTCTTCAGGTTCTGATGTTGCCATTCAAGAACTTTACGACGCTGTGGTAAAGGCAATGGGTTTATCAGATTCACCCAAGCCGGAGATTAAAGAGTTAGGGGAAGATGATGTGGTTTCGATCCTATTAGACCCATCCAGAACCTTTCAAGACTTTGGTGAAATCCAATTCACTCCCATAGAGGAAACCGTTGACCAGGCTATTTCATATTTTAAGGAGCACGGCACCTTGGGTGAATATACCCATTTAAACCTAGACGAAGGAAAATAAGTGAGTAAAAGAATTTTAATCACTGGTGGAGCTGGTTGTTTGGGCTCGAACTTAATCGAGCATCTTTATTCCAATGGCCATATAATTTGTGCAGTTGATAATTTTGCTACCGGGAAAAAAGAAGTCATTCCCGAGCAAGATAGACTTCAGGTCATCGAGGGATCAGTTGCGGATGATGTTCTCGTTAATCATGTATTTAAAGATTTTAAGCCTGACTATGTTATCCACAGTGCTGCCGCCTATAAAGATCCAATGGATTGGTCTGAAGATAGCAGGACTAATGTTATTGGTTCGATCAATGTTGCTAAAGCTGCCCTTGAAAATGGAGTACAACGTTTGATCAATTTTCAAACCGCACTTTGCTACGGCAGGCCCACAAGCATTCCTATTCCAATCGACCATCCAACCAAACCTTTTACCAGTTACGGTATTTCAAAAACGGCGGGTGAGGCATATTTTATGAATTCAGAGTTGCCTACAATCTCTCTGCGATTGGCAAATATCTGTGGACCACGGCTTGCAATCGGACCCATTCCCACATTTTACAAGCGCCTTAAAGCAGGTCAGGATTGTTTCTGTAGCGAATCAGTCCGAGACTTTTTGGATATGAGTGATTTTATAAATCTAATCGATCTAGCACTCGATGAAAATTCACCACTTGGGTTGTTTAATGTTTCAACTGGGGTGGGGCATTCAATACATGATGTTTTTTGTGCAGTGTGTAATTACTTAGAGATAGAAACTCCTGAAGTCCCCATTGCTCCAATTGGTTCTGATGACATTGCAGAAGTTGTACTAGATCCGGCTGAAACTGAGGTGGCTTTCAATTGGAAGGCAAAATTTGACTTCCAAAGTACCATTCAAAATCAACTGCGATGGTATGATAAGTTTGGGATAAATGATATTTTCAGCCACCTTGCCGTGCCTGCAAAAGCAAAGAATTGATCATGAGTAAAGATACATTCCGGAATAGTAAAATTCTTGTGGTCGGTGGTGCTGGCTTTGTGGGTTCAAACTTGGTATTAAAACTTCTCGAAGAAAATCCAGACGAAGTTCTTGTTGTCGATAATCTTCTTTCTTCAGAAGCCTGTAATGTACCTGTTGCTTCCAATGTTCGATTTCTTTGCGGTTCCATAACAGATGATGCTGTGCTCCGGGCGTTGCCTATTGATCTAGACTATGCCTTTCACTTGGCCTGTTATCATGGGAATCAGTCGTCCATTGCCAACCCCATGGAAGATCATGAGAATAATACTTTGACTTCTCTCAAGCTCTTTGACCGCCTTAGTGAAGTGAAGAGTTTACGCAAAATAGTTTATGCGGCAGCTGGTTGTGCAGTCGCGGAAAAAACCTATGATAATGCGGTTGCAACAAGGGAGGATGCACCGGTTTCTCTCTTTCATGATTCTCCATATTCTATTTCTAAGCTTGTTGGTGAAATGTATGGAAATTACTACCAGCGTGCTCATGGTCTTCCATTTGTTAAAGCCCGCTTTCAAAATGTTTATGGACCCAGAGAGATTCTAGGAGCGGGAAGATGGAGGGGGACATCGCACACTGTGTGGCGAAATGTCACACCTACTTTTACTTGGAAAGCGCTCAACCACTTGGCTTTGCCGCTGGAAAATGAAGGGCTTTCTAGCCGAGATTTTATTTTTGTTGAAGATATGGCTAGAGGGTTAATGCGCTGTGCTCTTGCCGGTGTTCCTGCTCAAACTTACAACTTGGCTTCTGGAACAGAGACGACAATTGCTGAATTAGCTGCTGTGATCAACAAAGCCACAAGTAACCCAACTTTGCCCCAACTTTTCCCCGCAAGAGATTGGGATCGTTCTGGGAAACGGTTTGGGAGCACTCAAAAAGCCAAGTCGGATCTCGGGTTTTCCGCTGAGATTGATATCGCCGAGGGCATCAATATTTTAGTTGATTGGACCATGAAAAATCGTGAGCTAATCAAGACCTGTATGGAGCGGCATGCACCATTTATGGTTGAGTAGATTTGATAGGAATTAGTGCAGTTCTATAGTCAAAAATTTAGGTAATGAGTAGGGTAACAAAGTTGAATATTTTAGTGTATTGTAATCGACCTGAAGAAAATCAAAATGCAGGAACGGTTATTGATCATATTGATGCTTTCTCAAAATACTCTACTCATAATATTATAACCTGGTCATCCTTGAGTGGTTTACCAGATGGCAAAACTGTTGAGAATTTTGATTGTATTGTAATTCACTACACACTGTCACTTTTGTATAGTAATTACATACCAGCTGAATCTTTTAAAATATTACAAAACTTTAAAGGTATCAAAGTCTTGTTCATACAGGATGAGTACAGGAGGGTTAATTTTGTTTGCGAAAGGATTAAAAAGATTGGGTTGGACGCGGTCTTTTCCTGTGCTCCCCCTCGTGTGGCTCAAAAAATCTATCATTCTTTAGGCCGGGATACACAACTTTTGACTACCCTTACTGGTTATGTCCCAGAGGATTTACCCCAAAATAAGTGTAAGCCAATGGAAGATCGCACAATCGATGTAGGATACCGGGCTAGAAAGTGTCCCTTTTTTCTTGGCCGTAAAAGTCATGAGAAATATGAAATTGGCAGTCGCTTCTTGGCGCGGACTCATGCAACTGATTTAAATTGTGACATTTCATCCCAGGAGAAAGACAGGATATACGGTTCCAAATGGATTGAGTTTGTTTCCAACTGTAGAACAACCCTAGGTACGGAAAGTGGAGCCAGTCTGATCGATTTTACAGGCAAAATAGAATATGGGCTTAACCGGTGGCAGGCCTTTCACCCCTTTGCCAATTTCGATGATGTTCCAAGTCATTTTCTAGAGGAAGATGGAAGGATAGATTTGCAGGTTATTTCACCAAGGTGTTTTGAGGCGGCTGCTCTTGGAACAGTTATGGTAATGTATCCTGGAGAATATTCCGGTCTGCTAGAACCCGGAGTTCATTACATACCCCTCGAAAAAGATTTTTCTAATTTTGAAAAAGTTTTATCCCAAGTAAAGGACCTCTCTTATCTCAATGAAATATCTGAAAATGCCCGATTATCTTTAGTTGATTCAACAGACTTTTCTTACAGGAAATTTATCCATAATTTCGATAAGAAAATTGAAGATCTTTCGTTATCTAAAGATTGGGAACCAATAGGGCGGCAAACTGCTTTTAAAATAAATACTAAAACCCAAGAAAACTTCAAGAAACCACTCTCTTCTAAGTTAAAAGACTTTTTACAATACTACAAAAGATTTACCTGGAAGCATCTACCTGTTTGGTTCAAGTTTTTACTTTCAGTTACATTGCTTAAGAAATGGGTATATTTTCATCTCTTCCAATGAGAATTTCGTGGGATTCTTGGTTAAATAGTAGCCTTGATTTTATCGTAGTTTTCAGGGCTTGTTTGCTGTTTCTAATGAGTTTTAAAATTCTATCACTCTTATTTTGTCTGTTATAAAAGTTGTCAGTTCGGAATATCGGCCCATGCCAGCTGCCGCTGCTGCTAGGGTTGCTCCCTGGGTTGAGGAATTGTGCAAGCTCGGTCATACAGTTTCAGTATTTACTTCCAGTTCGGTTCTCGACCATGATGGGTCTGTCGTCAAATCTTACTTTAAGGTGCCTGATAACAAAGCATCGCTCGGAAAAAGATTTTTACAGGAAATTTTATTGGGGCTTGATTTAGGAATCCGCATATTGATGAGTAAGAAAAGCACAAGACTTTGCTTCATTACTTCGCCCCCATTTTTTATGGCTTGTATTTGTGCCTTTTTTGCCAAGTTCTCAAACATTCCCTATGTGTTTGATGTGAGAGATCGCTATCCTCGTGTGCTCTCGGATCTAGGTGTAATTAAAGCTTCGAGTTTTTTATTTAAACTGCTGGATAAATTGGAGTCTTGGGTATATCAAAACGCATTGCAGGTTACCACTGTGACTCACGGACTTGTGCAGGAATTAAAACTTAGGTTTCCCCATCTAAATATTTTTCTTGTTCGAAACGGTTTTGATGAACAAGTGTTTTCTGAACATCTTTCAAACTCTGTGAAAAGTTCAGCATTCACTGTAGTTTACCATGGTAGACTAGGTCGATTTTATGAGACCGAGGATTACATCGAAATTATGAACAATGTTTACGAAATGGATCCATCAATTCGTTTTCATGTAGTAGGAGAACTTCCACGGGAAATGCAATCCAACCTTCCAAAAAATTTAGTCGTTTCCCCAGCAATGCCTTTGGATAAGCTAAGTGAATTACTTGCAACTTGTCATTTGGGTATTTGTTTTTTGCGAGAATTACCTGCGATGGAAAATGCTTTTCCTGCAAAGGTTTATGACTATATCGGTGCCGGACTCCCTGTTTTGGCAGCTCCGAGTGGGGAGCTCACCAGAATCTTGAATGATTTAAAACTTGGGGAGACTTTTGCAAAAGTTGACCCTAGCTCCATAGCAAAAGCAATCGTTAGAATTAAGGAATCACCAAGTGTTTGGTCAACTATGTGTGCTGAGGTGAGAAAAACTCGATCAATCTTTGGCCGCAGGAAAATTGCCAACACTTACTTTACTAATCAGTTGGCGATACAGTTGAATGAATCGTAAAGAACATTGGCGGCTTAGTAAGCTTACAAAATTTGTCGTTTGCCAGTTTCTTGCGTCAGGGGCCTGCCTGATGGTTATTCTTTTCTACTCTCCCTTAAGTGAGACTTTACTTCAGGTGAATAGAGAGCGTCTAGTGTTATATTCCATGCTCTATGGGCTTTCTTGCTTGCTTGTTGGTGAAGTTATCGGACTTTTTGCAAATAATTATCGTGAGCTTTTGTGGAAAAGATTAGCCCTGTCTTTTGCATCTGCAACTCTTGGGTCTCTTGGTCTCATTCTTGCCGTTTGGACTATTGAATTTGAATTTGTTGGGAGACTGGCAATTTTTAAAATAGTTGCGGCTGCAAGTTTTGCAGTTTTTCTTTTTTTAAATTTTGTGAGTGGATTAAACCGGGGGAATCCATGGCGTGTATTGCCTATTTTCACGGGAAGGGCTCTGTCAAAAGTCAAACATGGAGTTAGTAATTACGCTGACCAAATTGATTGGTTTGAATGTGATGAGGATGTGTTGCAAGGAAATCTACTTGGGTTTACTAAAGCTAAGGGAATCGACATTGTAATTGTGGACGATGGAAGTAACAGGGCTGATGTTATGGGATTACTTTCATCAGGTGTAAGAGTTATGGGAGTTGCAGCGTTCTGGGAAACTTTTGGCCAAAAAATTCCACACGCCGAGATTGATAAAAGTTGGCTCACCAAGTTGGATTTAAGGCAACGGGATCCCTTGATACGTCGTATTAAGCGACTGACTGATTTGTTTGTTTCTTTTTCGGCTTTGATTTTAACCTTACCTATTTTACTTTTTTGTTCTGTGGCAATAGTTGTAGATTCTGGCTTTCCTATATTTTTCAAGCAGACAAGATCTGGATTCCTCGGTCGGCCTTATGTGCTTTATAAACTTAGAACAATGAAGAAAAATTCTGAAAGCAAGGGTGCTCAATGGGCAAAAGATAGGGACGAGCGAATTACAATAGTTGGGCGTTTCTTGAGAAAAACAAGGATTGATGAGATTCCACAATTTTGGAATGTAATAAAGGGCGAAATGTCTGTGGTTGGGCCAAGGCCTGAGCGTCCTGAACTTGAACAGGAAATTACCCAAAAATTACCGTATTGGAATTGTCGTTATTTATTGAAGCCTGGAATAACCGGCTGGGCTCAAATAAAGTATAAATATGCATTCGATATTGAATCCTCTGATGAGAAACTATCGTATGATTTATTTTATGTAAAAAACGCCTCGTTTTTTCTAGATTTAGAAATAATATTGTCTACCCTAAGATCTTTGATGAAAGGAAGCCGATGAATAAAATACTTGTTACTGGTGGGGCTGGATACATTGGCAGTCATACCGTCCTGGCTCTCTTGCAAGCGGGAGAACATGTGGTTGTTCTCGATAATTTCACAAATTCATCTCCAGAGTCTTTGAGGCGGGTAGCGAGAATTGCAGGCAAGCATCCGATTGTTATCGAAGGTGATATAACCGACCCCCAAACGCTTACTAAAGTTTTTTCTGAACATGCAGATATTTCTTCTGTTATACACTTTGCTGCCTTAAAGGCAGTGGGAGAATCTACCGAATTTCCGCTCCAATATTACAGAAATAATGTTTCTGGATCGATCATGCTACTCGAAGCAATGAAAAGCTATGGGGTGAATAATCTGGTATTTAGCTCTTCCTGCACCGTTTATGGGGAACCGAATCAGGTCCCGATTTCAGAAAGCTTTCCGATAGGTGCGGTTTCCAGCCCTTACGGGAGGACTAAATATATTATGGAAGGAATTATTTCTGATTATTCTAAATCCAACCCTGAATTCAAATGTGGAGTGCTGAGGTATTTTAACCCGGTTGGTGCCCATGAAAGTGGAGATATTGGAGAAGACCCCAATGGAATACCTGATAACCTAGTCCCTTTCGTTTGTCAGGTTGCAACCGGTAAATTGAAAAAACTTCGGGTATTTGGAAAAGATTATCCTACTCGGGATGGTACTGCCGTGCGTGATTACTTGCATGTTGTAGATTTAGCGGATGCTCATTTGCAGGCTCTTATGAAATTACAAAACTCAGAGGAGGGCTTTATTTGCAACTTGGGTACGGGACATGGGTCATCAGTCCTTGATGTTATCGATGCTTTTGAGAAAGCTAATGAGATCAAAATTCCGTATGAATTTGCAGATCGTCGAACGGGTGATGTAACCGAGGCTTGGGCTGATCCGACATATGCTCAAGAGTTGTTAGGCTGGAAGTCTAAGCATGATTTACAAGCAATGCTTCGAGATGCTTGGCGATGGCAAAGTCAAAATCCCAATGGTTATTCTGAATAGCGATTTATGGCAGGTTGTAGTCTGATGGTTGTAATCTCCGTTTCCGCAGAATTTCCGAAATTAATTTAAGGTCTATCCGGTCGCCTAATTGAATACCTAGCTTTTTATAAGCGTCCTTATTAAGTTCTAAAACAAATTGAACATCACGTGAGCGAGAAGGTACACCAGAAAGATCATGTGGCTTAGCCTTGTGGATTTCTACCAACGAGCCGTTAGATGAGAAATAGCCAATATCTAATGGAATTCTAGTGTTTTTCATCCAAAAACGCTGTTTCGTTCCGTTTTTAAAAATAAATATCATCCCTTTGCTATCATCCATTGATTGTCTAAACATTAACCCCTTTTCTCTTTCTCTCGGAAGGGCAGCCACTTCAACTTGTAGCCTAACCTTCCCAACCGTAAGATCAAAATATTCATTTGTTGACTCTATAAAACCAGGCAATTTATCATCAGTTGGCCCCTGCTTGCAGCCGTGCATTAAAAATAATAGGAAACAAGCTGATAAGAATTTTTTATTATTACTCAATATACTCACTGCCCATACATGAAAGAACTTTTCGAGCAAATCAAGAGCCTAAATATTCTAGTGATTGGAGATGTGATGCTAGACCGTTACATAATGGGTGAAGTTAGTAGGATTTCTCCAGAAGCACCTGTTCCTGTTTTAGCCGTTCAGGAAGAAAGATCAGTCGCAGGAGGAGCGGCCAATGTTGCTCTCAATCTTCGTTCATTGGGTGCTTCTGTTGAAGCCATTGGCTGGTTTGGGGATGATGATCAAGGGGATCAATTAATCAAAATGCTTGGGGTCGCCAATGTAGAAGTTGATTCAAGCTTTCGGTTTTCATCTGCACCTACAATAAGCAAATCTCGAGTTACTGCCTCTAACCAACAAATATGCAGGGTTGATCGTGAGGCGAGAGCTTGTGATTATCATCCAGCTTTGGAAGATATTGGGTCTGTCATAACGGAAAAAATAAAAAAGGCGGACGCGGTAATAATATCTGACTACGGTAAAGGTTTTATAACCAATGAATTATTAGAACTGGTGAAGGTACATGCGAAATTTATATCTATTGATCCAAAACCAAGCCGGTTATTGGAATATGCAAAACCTAACCTTCTTACCCCAAACCGATTGGAAGCCTTAGAGCTTGCTGGGCTTTCTCGTGAAATACGGGAACCATTCCCTCAAGGCGAAGTGGTAACTCGGATATTCGAAAGATTTGCTCCTCAAATGCTGGCTATTACTCTGGGTGCAGAGGGTATGCTGCTTGCACAAAATGGGGTTATTGAATGCATCATACCCACTGCCGCTCGTGAGGTGTTTGATGTTTCAGGTGCTGGGGATACGGTTATCGCCTCTTTGACCATGGCTCTCAGTTCCGGTCAGAGCTTTGCCCGTGCTGCTGAATTTGCAAACTTAGCAGCGGGTGTAGTTGTTGGCAAAGTGGGAACTGCTACCGCTTCGCCTCAGGAAATTCTTGCCCTTCTGTGATCAGAAAGAACTCCCAGAAAGCTTTATTTCTCGATCGGGATGGTACCCTAATTCAGGATGCTCATTATTTAAAAGACCCTGATAAAGTAGAAGCTATACCAGGTGCTGGTAAAGTGCTGAAAGAAGTAAAGAAAGCCGGCTATCACCTTTTTATGCATACAAACCAATCCGGGATTGCTCGCGGGTATTATGATTGGTCGGATGTACATGCATGTAACATAAAAATGCACCAAGATTTTGGCTGGCCAGATAATTTTTTCTCCGAGGTTTGTATTGCTCCAGAGTCTCCAACTGAAACAGGAGGTTATCGAAAGCCATCCCCACGATTTGAGCAAGAGATGACCCAGAAATATGAACTTGATCCTTCTCAGTGCTGGGTAATCGGGGATAAGTGGATCGATGCACAGACCGGTCTAGATGCAGGAATGGGTGCTTGTCTGGTGCGTACGGGCAAGTCAATTGACGAACCCCTTTATCGGTTAGCCGAACAAAACAAAGTTCCAGTCTTTCAGGACATAAAAGAATTTGTGCGACAGCGTGTTTTAATAAGTGAGTAAAAAACTTCCAAGCAAATGGGATCTGCAAGAAGATCACTTACATTCAGATTGCCGGATATTTGAGGTGCATAAACGAATTTTTAAGCGAAAGTCAGATGGGGTGGTGGGAGATTTTTTTGTTCTTGATACCAATGATTGGGTCAATGTTTTGGCAATCACTCCAAAAAGTGAAATTGTTCTAGTTCGTCAATTTCGTTACGGAACGGAAGAATTTTCCTTAGAACCTCCAGGTGGGGTTATTGAGCAGGGTGAAGATCCAATTATTGCCGGTTTGCGTGAATTGGAAGAAGAAACAGGCTACATGGGAACCAATGCAAAATTAATTGGGACAGCCCGACCAAATGCCGCCATCCTTTCCAATAAGTGTCATTTTGTACTTGTGGAAAATGTAAAAAAGACCGCTGAGCTTGCCTTTGATGAACATGAGGAGCTTGTTACTGAACTGCACAAGGTTCAAGATTTGAAAGCCATGGTGGAGAATGGAGAGATCACTCACTCGATTGGATTAAGTGCAATTTTTCGACTTCTGTTACATCTCGGTATCTAGGCTTTGATTCTTTACCTAAATATCAATACCTCGTATGATACATCTTTTTAATTATGAGTAATTTACTCGATATCCTTCAAGAGACTGCGGATCCAAATCCTGCAAAGCTAGCGAAAATCCTCGATCTTTCGGTCGCCGATGTGGAATCCCAACTCGAAACACTTCGTTCAGATGGTGCCCTCATCGGTTGGGTTCCTTTAGTCCATCCATCCAAAAAAGATGGTAATCTTGTCCGGGCAGTGATTGAGGTGAAGATTAGCCCAGAAAGGGAAGGTGGCTTTGATCGTTTGGCTCACAGAATTTCAAGATTTGAAGAGGTGGAAGCCTGCCACCTTATGTCAGGAGGTTATGACTTGATGGTTATTGTGCAGGGCAAGAATTTACATGCCGTAGCTTCATTTGTATCTGAGCGACTATCAACGATTGAGGGGGTCTTATCCACGGCAACTCACTTTTTGCTTCGTTCTTACAAGGAGCATAGCCACTTGCTTTCTAAGGAGGGTGAGAATTCTGAAAAACCGCCAATCAGTGCATAGCTAAATGAATCCATCTGATTATGTTGCTGATCATGTAAAAAGTCTCCCCCGGTCCGGGATACGTGATTTTTTTGCCATTGTTTCTGAAATGCCACAGGCAATTTCATTGGGTATCGGTGAGCCTGATTTTATTACCCCTTGGAAAATCAGGGAAGCATCGATTTTTGCTCTCGAGCAAGGAAAAACATCTTACACTGACAACCGTGGTTTGCTTAGCTTACGAAAAGAAATATCCACCTATGTTGCTTCCTTTTTCGGTCCGGAATACGACCCTCAGTCTGAAGTTCTTGTAACTGTTGGAGTTTCCGAGGCTATTGATATTGCTTTACGGGCGATTTTAAATCCGGGTGATAAAGTTTTGTATCATGAACCTTGTTATGTCTCCTACGCTCCTAGCGTCACTCTTGCTCACGGAGAAGCGATCCCGGTCGGTACAGTTCCAGGGAAATCCTTTTCCCTGGATCCAGAAGCCTTTGAGCAAGCATGGGAGCCAGGTTGTAAGATCTTGCTGCTCAATTTTCCCACCAATCCAACTGGGGGCACGGCTGATCGTTCCAAGCTTGAGCGATTAGCGAAATTTGCGGTCGAAAAAGACCTGATTGTCATAAGTGATGAAATTTACGCCGAGCTTACTTACGAAGGAGAGCATGTCAGTATCGCTGAACTGCCTGGGATGAAAGAAAGAACCATCCTACTGCATGGCTTTTCCAAGGGATTTGCGATGACTGGCTTTCGGGTTGGTTTTGCATGCGGCCCGGATTGGCTCATTGAGGCGATGATGAAAATTCATCAGTATTGCATGATGTGTGCCCCGATTTTAAGTCAGGAAGCGGCTTTGGAAGCGCTCAGGCACGGAACGGATGATGTCATGAGAATGCGCGATCAATACCAAAAAAGAAGAGACTTTATTGTTCGCCGTTTTAACGAAATGGGGCTGGATTGTCATTTGCCTCGTGGCTCTTTTTATGCCTTTCCATGTGTCCAGTCACTGGGCTTGAATGAAGTCGATTTTTGCCACCGATTATTGCGGGAGCAAGAAGTGGCGGTTGTCCCTGGCACTGCATTTGGTTCTCATGGTGAAGGTCATGTGCGGGCTAGTTTTTCTACTTCCTATGAAAAATTGATGGAGGCGGCTGATCGTATAGAGAGCTTTGTTGAAAGTTTATCCAAAGAGCGGGTGGATGAAGCTGCCGTCTAAGCTTAGACCTTCCCCGCCCTTTAAAAAGCTAGAATTTTAAAAGATGGAAATTATAAGTGTTGCAATTGTAGGTCGTCCAAATGTGGGCAAAAGTCGCCTTTTTAATCGTTTAGTAGGGCGTCGTATATCGATTGTTCACGACCGCCCTGGTGTTACCCGCGATGTGGTCGTGGCTGATTCCCCCGAAGGTTATGTTCTAATGGATACCGGAGGGATAGGTATGCAACCAGAGATGACCTCCGTTGAAATCCAAAACGCCACGGAGCAACAGGCAGACTTTGCCATCCGTGCTGCCACTCTCTTGCTCTTTGTAGTGGATGGACGCGAGGGTTTGATTCCATTGGATGAAACTCTTGCAATAAAATTCAGGAAAATGGGCAAGGAGCCTATCTTAGTCCTTAATAAAATGGATGATCCTGAGCGTGGTTATTCTTCATCTGAATTTGCCAAATTAGGTTTTAATACCGTTGTCGGTGTTTCTGCCGAGCACGGGCATGGAGTGGATGATCTTATTGAGGAAATCGCAGGCAAATTACCCCCTGTTTCAGCCTTGCCAAGTAAGGATCAATCAAGTCGAACAAAGATCGCTTTTATCGGTCGACCAAATGTTGGTAAGTCTTCCCTTTGCAATCGTTTGCTTGATATGGAGCGACTAATCGTCAGTGATGTCCCGGGAACGACCAGGGAAACCGTGGAGCTTGATTTGGATTATCAGGCTGAAGGCCAAGAAAAACCTTGGTGCTTTCGCTTGTTTGATACGGCTGGTCTTAAGAGAAAGAATCGCGTGGATACATCCCTAGACTATTTCTCTGCGGTTCGTACAAAGCATGCAATCGAAGCAGTTGATGTAGTTTTCCTGGTTCTTGATGCTCGAGAGGGGGTCACCAAGCAGGATAAAATTCTTGCTGGTCATGTTTTGGACGAGGGGAAATCACTTTCAATCTTAGTTAATAAATGGGATCTTGCCCTTGAAAGTTTTCGTAAAGACCCGTTACCCGGATACGAAGATGAAAAAGATTTTCGTAAAAGTTATATAAAATCAGTTCGTAAAGAACTTTTCTTTATACCAGATTCTCCTATTTCTTTTGTATCTGCACAGACAGGGTACGCCGTACAAGATTTTCTGAAAGTAGCGAGAGACTTGAATGTTCGAATGGACCAAACTCTTTCCACATCTGCTCTGAATAAATTGATCGCTGAAATGTGGGAGCACCGCCCTCCTGCAAAAATTGGAGGGAAAAGATTTAAGGTTTTTTATGCAGTGCAGGTGGAAACCCGACCTTTCCGTATCAAGTTGTTTTGTAATCGCGAGGAGAAACTTAACGATCAATATCGTCGTTATCTTGAGAAGGGCATTCAACAAAGGTTTGGTTTAGCAGGTTGTCCGTTAAAGTTTTCACTGGCTGGTAAAGAAGCTAGATACAAGGAAGAGCCAACCACTTAATACTTTTTTTACATTAGAACTTTTAAAAGCCGCAAATCTGCGGCTTTTTTTGGTTTATAACGTTGTCCAAGCCAAATAAATTTTTGAAAGTAGGTTTCTTTGACTATGAGTATCACCCCCTATAAAATTGGTTTTCTTGGTTCAGATGAAATATCCATTCCATTTCTTTCTAACCTAATCGAAGATCCCCGCTTTGCCCTGACTGGAGTTCTAACGCAACCAGATAGACCTGCGGGTAGGGGGAGGAAGCTACGGCCAAACCCTATTAAAGAATGGACCACTCAGCATGGTTTTCCGCTACGTGACCCAATCAAGCCTGGAGTTGAGGAAGTTGACTGGTTCAGGAGTCTCGGAGTCGATATTTTTTTGGTTATGGCTTACGGCCATATTCTCAAGCATGATATGCTAACGGTTGCACCAGTTGGTTGCTTTAACTTACATGCATCCCTTCTGCCTGCCTATCGAGGAGCTTCTCCGATAGAAACTGCATTGGCTTATGGGGAAACTGAAACTGGAGTGACTTTGATGCGTGTTGTCCCTCAAATGGATGCGGGACCAATTGTAGATGCGGAAAAAGTGAAGATTGATAGCTCAACCACCGGTCCAACCCTAAGGGTTTCACTGGCGGAAAGTTGCATTCCTCTTGTGCAGAGAAACCTCGTGAAACTTTGTGAGGGAAATCATAACGAAACAATACAGGATGCAAGCCTTGTTTCGTATTGTAGGAAATTAAAGAAAACAGATGGATTGCTTGATTTTGCTAAACCAGCCCATGACCTTTCTTGCAGGATTCGAGCCTTTCAGGGATGGCCTGGTAGTTTTTTTGAACACCGGGGGAACCGGATAAAAGTTGGTACTGCTCATGCGTGTACAAACTCTGGCTTAAAATCAGGAGAAGTCGGGAAAACCGTTGATGGTCGCTTATTTCTAGGTACAGGAACCACCGCATTAGAGATTAATGAGCTCCAGAAACCAGGAGGAAAAATGATGTCATCAAGTGATTTTCTGAGAGGGTATGCTTTGGAGGAAGGCGAGCTTTTAGATTTTGTTTCTTCCGAGTCTTTACTTCTTTAGATCAGAGAATTCTTGAAATTATCCAAAAGATATCTTGATTCTCACCCTAGAATTTCTAATGGTTAGGATGTGGACGGGTTGGGTAAATCATTATTTTTTTGGCACGCTAAAGTATTAGCAGTAATCTTTGCATTGAGTGTATTGCCTCCGCTGCATGCAAATGTCCAATTGGCCAACATGAAGCAGGATCTTGAACTTATTGCTCGTGAGGTTGCTGGATTAAGAACAGAAGTGGAGCTTCTAAGGCGTGAAAATGCTCAACTGCGAATTGCTCTGAACCAAGTTTCCCAAGGTGCTAGCAACCGCAATGAAGATTCACAGGGAATTTTGGTCCAGGTAGATTCAAGGGTCAGGAAGCTTGAAACTAGAATTACATCCAACGAAAGTAATACCGCTAAACTTCAAAATTCTTTTGACGAGAAAATACGGGAACTGATCAAGCAGATGAATAAAAATTTTGAAAAAGTCACCTCTTCGCCTGCGCATACCGCTACACCCAGCTTTTCCACTGATTATCCTCAAAATGGTTTTGTGCATAAAGTAGAGAAGGGGGAGACGGTTAGCAGTATTGCCTCGAAGTATGAGTCGAAGGTGAAATGGATCATTGATGCAAATCAAATCGTGGACCCGACCAAAGTCTTCATCGGTAAGGAATTATTCGTGCCTCAAAAATAATGATATGGGTAAGGTAACTTCAAGACTGGGTCGTGGCCTTGGAGGGCTAATTGCCGGAGGTGGTCCGAAGCCCCAAATGTCACAGCAGGATACTCCTTCTCTTGCTCCTACGCCTCAAGATCGTCCTTTGGTTCAAAAGCCTCCTCTTTTAGCCAAAAATAAGGACTTGGAAAATGGTGAGCAGCTCAGGGAATTAGTAATCAAGCAGGTAACTTCCAACCCGTACCAGCCCCGCAAATCAATCGATTCCTCCACCATTGAAGAACTTGCGGCAAGTATTCAGTCTGAAGGCTTACTCCAACCCATTGTGGTGAGGGAAAAAGAGGGAGGCTTTGAGTTAATTGCTGGAGAGAGGAGACTGCGTGCCCATCAAAAATTGGGTAAAGAAAAGATTCTTGCCCGGGTTGTCTCAACATCCGACCTTTCTTCAGCCAGTTTATCTTTAATTGAAAACCTGCAGCGCGAAGGGCTGAACCCAATAGATGAAGCCCTTGGGTATAGCTCCTTGGTGAATGACTTTGGCCTTACTCAAGCAAAGGTTGCAGAAAGGGTCGGGAAGAGTAGGGTGTATGTCACCAATTTACTCCGTATTCTCAAGCTTCACGAGCAGCTAAAATCTTTCCTCTCTGAGGGTAAGCTGAGCACCGGACACGCTAAGGTACTATTAGCTGTGGAAAACCCTGTAGATCAGTTGAATCTTGGCAAAAGAGCGGTTGCAGAGGGATGGTCTGTTCGAGTTTGTGAAAAAGAAGTTCAATGCCTACTTAATCCAACTTTGTCTAGCAGTATGATTCCTCGATCCAATTTACCCGGTCCTTTCTCAAACCTGGCTAAAAGAGCGGAAACGAAGTTGGGAAGGTCTGTTCGGATAGCCGGTTCTGCATCTGGGACGGGTAAAATCACTCTGGGATTCAAAGACTCAACCGATTTAGAAAATTTACTTTCTAATCTTGGCTTGTAAGCTTTGATAAACGGGTTGCTTTTTTCTTGTAATCCACCAAAATATTCACTTTCCATCCACATACTATGATTGTTTTTCTTACTACCGTTCTTGTATTACTTTGCTTACTAGTTGTTCTGCTCATTATGATTCAGAGGACATCTGGAGGCATGGGTTCCGCCCTTGGTGGAGGTACTGCAGACCAAGTTCTTGGAGCTGGTTCAGCTGCCCAACTTTCTAAATTTACTGTATACGGTATTCTTGGTTTTTTTGTTTTATCTTTCATTCTATATGCGTTCTACCAAAACGAAGCCGACAGTTCCCAGGGCTTGCTTCGTACCGGAGCAACACCTGCCTTGGAGGCAAACCCCATGGCTCCAGCAAATGTGGAGCTTCCCCCAGTCGAGAGTGTTAAAACTCCCCCTGCTCCTGTTGTTCCAGATGAACCTGTTACCACGCCAGCTCAAGAAAAGCCCGTGGTTCCTGCTTCGAAGGAATCAAGTCCAGCTGAGTAATATCTCCTCCCCCAAGGCATTGAGTGCCCACAGTACTTTATGTGTTTTCCTTTTATTTTTCTTAGGAGTCTCACAGACTTGGGCAAGTAAGCCATTTCCCGCGAGGGGCTTTGCTCGGATTTTAACACCAGCTGAAGCGAGTGAAAGGCTTCTTGAATACCGCACTTTTTTTTCGAGACCTTTGCCCAAGCAAAGTTTCCACCAAGCATACTCTTTTAAATTTATGCTTCGTCACATGCCCCGCCGGGGACAAGAAAAGCAATGTTTTGGTGAAATATCTGGTCCGGGTTTAGGTAGTGGAGTTTTCCGTATTTCAATTTTTCCGAGTGGATCTGCCTCGCAAGCAAAATTGTACCTTGTATTGAATCCCGTAGACCCTCAAATTTGGCAGTCAAATGCTCAAGATGATGGAGAAAAGCTTCCGGTTGGGCATTTGTTACACCCCATTGTAAAGGGTATGAATCAAACATTTTTTGACTTACTTATGCCCTTTGTTTTCTGGCCCGACGAATATCTTAGGTCTGGTAAAGTTGCCGGTCGCCCCGCCCATATTTACGACTTTAGGAGTCCTGAGTGGATAACTAAAACCAAACCTAAATGGAGAAGCGTGAGGGTTGCACTCGACAACACTTACCAAGCTCCCTTGCGTGCAGAAGTTTTTTCAGATAGCAACCAACCCCTGCGGTCCACTACTCTCAGAAGTTATAAAAAAGTGGGAGATGATTGGATTGTGAAGACCTTTGATTGTCTTGATCATGAAAATCGTTCCAATACTAGGCTTGAAATTTTGGGTTCCGCGACCAATTTGGATTTAAGTTCAGATTCGTTTATGAGTGAAAAGTTTATGCTTCCTTTATCTATACCTGATTCTGCTTATCACTATTTTAAATAATTGATTACTTTAAAACGGAATGGACTTGAAGAGAATTATTTTTCTTCTCATTACTAACATACCAATGAACTTAGAAAATATGCTATCACCCTGGGCTAAAAATGTTTCACCTTCTCCAACTCTCGCTGTGGATGCGAAAGCGAAGGAGTTAAAAGCTGCTGGAGAGGATGTCTGTGGCTTTGGGGCTGGTGAACCTGATTTTGATACCCCTTCCTTTATCAAAGAAGCTGGAGCCAAGGCTTTAGCCGAAGGCATGACAAAATATGCGCCTGCCGGCGGAATCCCTGCTTTGCGCAATGCTCTCGCCCAACAATACCATGATCTAGGAGTGCTGAAAGAGGTAAACCCTGCTCAAATTGTGGTCAGTCCGGGGGGGAAGTACTCATGCTATCTAGCGATCCTTGCAACTTGTGGACCGGGAGATGAAGTTTTAATCCCCGCACCATACTGGGTTAGTTATCCCGAAATGGTAAAATTAGCCGGGGCTACGCCCAAGTTTGTCTTTGCCGGAGATGATCAAGGGTTTAAGGTCAGTGCACAGCAAATTAAGGAAGCTCTTTCTCCCCAGACAAAATTAGTTATTCTTAACAGCCCATCGAACCCAACAGGTTGCCTTTACAGCCAAGCTGAAATGGAGGAAATTGTGGCCCTGGCCTGCTCCAAAGATTTCCTTTTGATGTCTGATGAAATCTACGAGTACTTGCTTTACGATGGGGCTGAGCACTATCGACCCGCTTCGTTTGGCGATGATGCAAGGGATCGTGTAATTACAGTTTCTGGTTTCAGCAAAACCTTTTCGATGACAGGATGGCGACTTGGTACGCTTGTGGCCAACCCTACCATAGCAAAAGCTGTGGCATCTCTTCAAAGCCAAACCACTTCAAATGCAACCACATTTGCACAGTATGGAGCCTTAGCGGCTGTCGAAAATTGGGAGAAAGCAATGGAGGCAGTAACGGAAATGCTCGTTCATTTCGATCGCCGCCGACTCAAATTGTTAGAGGGATTGCAGGGTATTGACGGGGTTTCCTGCCTTCGTGCTCAGGGTGCTTTTTATCTTTTCCCTAATGTTTCAAGTTTTGGTCTCAGCTCAGAAGAATTTTCTGCCCGTTTATTGGAGGAAGAAAAAGTGGCGGCAGTATCAGGCCATGCTTTTGGTGCGGATGGGTATGTTCGCCTAAGTTATGCCACCTCCGATGACATCATTGAAAAAGGATTAACCCGGATAAAATCTTTCTGCGAGCGTCTTTAATGAGAAGCATTTATGTGAGCTATTAATTTATTTGTTGATTGTGTGGTAATTGGCATAAATCCTCACTCTAACACAGTTGAGCACAACTTTCTAATTTTCAGGACGGCTAAGACTAAAGTTATGGGAAGAAAAGCCCGCCATGAAAACTATCGTCAAGTAAAGAAATTCAATACAGATGATACCAATACATTACCTTTGGACGAAGCACCCCAGTCTTACACTGTTAGGCGCAATGGTAGGGAAGCGACCAAGATTATATCATCTGGTAACATTACTCCGTTTGTAGCAGATACAGCCAAAGTATTTGATACATCCTCTGGTGTGCGAATTTTAGATATGGATATCCCGCAAGACTCAGGAAACGGGAATGCGTCTTTGGAAGCTCTGGAGACTAAGCTGAATGAACTTAATCGTAGAATCGACGCTCTGAAATAATGTCTTTGACAGAAGGAGATTCAGCTCTCCTTGTATAGGTATATTTTACTGAGCCGTCATGATTGCAAAATTCGGGCTACAACCCAATCTTATTTGCTTCTTCAGGGCTTTTTCTCATTGCCTGTTCAAACTCTGAAATATCAAAGTCGGCTACCACAAAATCCCCGTTTTTGAGCGTGGGTGTTTTAGATTGACCGCTGATTTTAACTAATTCTTTCATCTTACTTGAATCGGTGATGACATCGATAACTTCCAGTTGGATGTTTTTACTTTTAAAATACCCGAGGGCATCAATACACCATGGACATCCTTGTTTTATGTATAAAATTGGCAAACTCATACCATCCTACCTACAATATAGGCATGATGAAGTAGAGCGAAAAAACTAAACCATTCTTGGCATTTATCAAAGGCTAGGCATCATGTGAAGTAGATGGCCAAGCAAAAAACAAAGAACCTGACCGCGGATTCATGTATTCGGGTTAAAGGGGCGTGCGAGAATAATCTTAAGGATATTTCTGTCTCTTTCCCCAGAGGAAAATTGATTGGTGTGACAGGGGTCAGCGGATCGGGAAAGTCATCCTTAGTGTTTGATGTCCTTGCAGCCGAAGGCCACCGAAAGTATGTGGAAAGTCTGTCTCCCAAAGCCCGTCAGGCTTTAGAAAAGGTCAGACGCCCAGAAGTGGATTATGTGGAAGGATTATCTCCCGTGCTTTCCATAGAGCAGATATCTGCCGGTTCATCTGGGCCCCGTAGTACCGTGGCTACGGCTACTGAGATTGCGGATTATGCACGCTTGCTTTGGGCAACGGCAGGGCAACCTTATTGCCCTGAGGATGGAGGGAAAGTCGAAAAGAAAACTCTAGATGACGCCATAGAAGTAATCATGACTAAAGGTACAGGCAAACGCATGATTTTACTCGCACCTTACATCACTGCAAAAGCAACTGTTTTACGAGAAGAATTACCAAGTCTTGAAAGACGTGGCTTTCAACGAATTCGGATCGATGGGGAAATGAAAAGGTTGGATGATCGTAATGTCATTCCTGAAAAATCCAAAGGACGAGAGATAACAGTCGACCTAGTTATCGACCGGCTTCGTCTCGATTCCACTTCCAGAAGTCGTTTAGCTGACTCTCTGGAACTTGCTTTCAAAGAAGGATCCGAAAGAGCCATTGCCTTAATTGAAGAGGAGGGGGGATTTGAGGAAATTAACCTTTCCCAGAGTTACTCTTGTGAAGAATGTGGATCAAATTACCCCAACCTTACCCCACGCTTTTTTTCCTGGAATCACCCAGATGGAGCCTGCGAAAATTGCTCCGGATTAGGTCAAGTGCTTAGCTTCCGTGAAGACTTGGTCATTCTCGACCCAACTCTTTCATTGAGTAAAGGAGCGATCAAGCCCTGGCGTTTTGGATCGCGTAAGATGATGACGTTGAGGAAGAATATATTAAAAGCACTTGCTGAGCAGTACCCTTTTGATCTCAAAACTCCTTGGGTAGAATTACCTGATGACATCACGAAATTTTTGCTTCATGGAGATTCGCAAAAGGTATTTGAAATCAAGTTACAAGTTGGAAGAGGTAAGGCAAAGAAGCAAGTTTTTCCAGGGGTTTTTCACGATTTGCAGGAGACGATGCGAAATACATCGAGTGAGTCATTGCGTGCAAAGCTTCTTACCTGCCAGTATGGTACTCAATGCCCTGAATGTAACGGGGGGAGACTGTCTTCATACGCCCGCAATGTAAAGCTTGCTGGAACCTCAATGGACACCTTTCTATCTTTGCCTATAGCAAAAGCTTGGAAATTTATAAAAGGTAAAGCATCTCGTGATGATCGTTGTCTACAGGTAGAGGATGCCCTGATTGGGTTAAGGCAAAGGCTTGGGTTTATAGAGCAAGTTGGTCTTGGTTACTTAACCTTAGATCGCCCATATCGAAGTCTAAGCGGAGGCGAAGCCCAAAGGTCCCGTTTGGCGACTCAATTGGGAATGGGCTTGGTCGGAGTAACTTATGCTTTGGATGAGCCTAGTGTTGGTCTACATCCAGCAGATCATGGGAGGTTGTTACAGGTTTTGGAGGGATTGAGAGATAAAGGCAATACGGTTATTGTTGTCGAGCATGACGCGGATACCCTGAACGCCTGTGATCATCTTATTGAGATTGGCCCAGGTCCAGGAGAGAATGGGGGCAATCTTTGCTTCGAGGGCAGCCTTTCATCTTGTCTAAAGGCAAAAAACAGTAAATCCGGTCCGTTTCTTGCCGGTACCGAGAAAGTGCAAAAAGAGGTGAAGGATAAAAAGCCGGGAAAGCTTAAGCTTTTAGTAAAAGGTGCGAGAGCTAACAATCTACAAAACATTGATGTTTCCTTTCCTCTAGGACTCGTAACCGTGGTTTGTGGGGTATCGGGTTCAGGCAAAAGCTCATTGGTGAATGAAGTTTTAGCCAAATCAGCAGCCCATGAACTTCACCGTTCTAAGCAGTTACCAGGGGCACACGGGGGGATCAACGGTTTTCAGCACTTCGAGCAGGTCGTTCGTGTGGATCAATCACCAATTGGTAAAAGCCCGAGATCAAACCCCGCCACCTTCGTAAAGTTATTCGATCTCCTCAGAAAGCTTTTTTCACAGTGTTCTTTAAGTCGGGTTCGTGGCTACTCTCCGGGCAGGTTTAGTTTTAACCTTCCGGGTGGTCGCTGTGAGAGATGTAAGGGAGATGGCTTGGTTAAATTGGATATGCAGTTTTTGGCTGATGTTTTCGTTGAATGCGAAAGTTGTCAGGGTAGGCGATATAATCGTGAAACCCTAGAAGTTCGATATCGGGGAAGGAATATTGCTGAAACTCTCAATATGTCAGTATCAGAAGCCAAGGAACTATTTTCTAAGCATCCAGCGATTCTAGCAAAGCTTGAGACCTTGGATGCGGTGGGTTTGGGTTATCTTAAGCTTGGGCAGCCTGCTAACACCTTGTCAGGCGGAGAGTCGCAACGTATTAAGCTCTCCCTGGAGTTGAGTCGTAGGCAAACGGGAAAAGTACTTTATTTATTAGACGAACCGACCACGGGCCTCCATTGGCTGGATGTGCAAAAACTTATGGATTTGCTGTTTAAATTGCGAGAAGCAGGTCATACACTGGTTGTGATTGAGCATAACCTGGATGTGGTCCGGTTAGCCGATCATGTCATTGAAATTGGCCCTTCTGGGGGCGAGGAGGGGGGGGAGCTTGTTTTCCAAGGATCTCCCTTAGATCTATCTCTTGAAGATACGGCCACAGGAAGGTTTTTAGGAAAGCACCTTGCTTTGCTTCAAAAGAATGACTAATCAGAATCATCATGTCTGATGATTATTCTCTAGGCAATTCCTCTGATCTTTTATCCTCTAAGCGGAAAGATTTTTGGAATCTTTGGAAGCGCAGGAGCTTGCTAATTATTGCTCTTCTAGTTCTTTTAATTCCACTGTACGGAACCTTCAGCCCTCTTTTTGAATTTATTCTTTTTGCAGTCTCTCTTGCAGCTCTTACCTATCCCGTTTTTTTCCGGCCTATTGAAAAACTTGGAAAAAAAGTATTTCCATCTTTTGCCGAGCAAAGAAGATCAGAAGTTTGTGCCGTACTTTCCACCCTTCTTTTATTACTCGTGATTTTGTCTCCTATGTTTTTACTTTTGGTGGAAGCATCTGATTCACGCCGTAGTGTGCTGGATATGGTTTGGTCTATTGCATTAGGTGAAGGAGATGGTCGGGCGTTTTTACTGGATAGCGTGGCAAAGAGAGTTCGTGAAATGCAATCTATTTACCCCAAACTTCCCATTGATGAAGAAATTGCTGTTCAATTTGTTTCCACCCTCGTGGGGGATACTAGGCAGTTCTCGGGTACTTTTATGGAGTTTTTGTTTAAGGGGACGCGTGGCTTTGTTGCCGAACTTGCTTTGGCTTTAATCGCCCTTTCTTTTCTTTATGCTCATGGTAAGCAGTTTTTGCATCATGCTCTTAAATTAGGAGGATTTCACTCGGATGAGATTCGTGGCTGGTTTGATCTACATCGTAAAATAACATTCCGTTTATTGAATGATACTGTACTCACATCATTAATAAGAGGATTAGCTCTGGCCTTGGTTGCCCACTTTATTGGGGGTTTCTTTTTTCTTCCTGTTTTCTTACTCGGTGCCTTCGTTGGATTGGTGCCTGTGGTCGGAAGTGCGATGGTATGGCTGCCTTTGTCTTCATTAGTTTGGGGGCAGGGAAAACCAATTACCGCAATTACCCTCGCTATTCTGAGTTTATTATTAAACTATATTATTAGTCGAGCTCGTGCGGGTATGGGTAAAAGATTGCACGACCAAGGTGCCTGGCTGAGCTTTCTGTTATTCTTGGGAATTATTGGTGGTATTCTTTCCTATGGCCCTCAGGGGTTTGTCATAGGTCCCATGGCGGTTGTTTTGGCTTATGGACTTGTGCGGTTCCTTGGAAATCAATCGCAGGGTAAACCCATGGGGTAAACATTTATAGGATAATTCTAGATTGTGTCGTATATTTTTACCTTTTCCCACAGGTGAGAACAGTTTTCAATAAAGGCTTTATGGATAGGATCGATTTGATACGCATCATGTCCAGCGAGATCATTAAGGATCACGGTTAAGCCGCAACCATAGCTTTGGTCCACCACCTCGCGCGGGGGGGTAGTGGCCGGTCTGCCAATGTAGAATGCCTTAACTGATTTTATATCTGCTAAAGATTTTACCTGATTAAAAAAGAAATCAATATTTTCTTTTGTGGTGTTTGGTTTAAGCCAAAAGTAAACGGTGTGGACTAACATAATACCCTTTTCTTTCAAAATCTAAAAAATTCTCAACATTAAAGTGTTGCCAAAATTACTTCAAACTTGTGATTTACAATACTGACCAATTACCATTACCCCCTTTTACTATTATGAAAAGCTTCTTCTTAACTGGTGTAAGCATTATGTTGCTGTCAATCTTGCCTTTGAAAGCAGGCGTGAGCTATAGAGTTGTATCCCCGAATCAACTTAAACCTATCATTTTTGGCTTCCTTGAAGACAATAAGAACCTCTCTGAGAAAAAGACCACGGATCGCCTGAAGGAATTTTTAATCAAGCAGGGCTTTACTTTTGCACAAGTTTCTATTTCTGAAACTGCAGGTGTTTCGACATTGGAGGTAAAACCGGGCTTTATGGGAAAAGCTAAGGTAGCAGGCAATGAGTACCTGGGAGAAGAAAGCATTCTCGATAATTTAAGTTGGAATACTGGGGAACCATTTAATTATTCAAAATTTCACAGTCAATCTTCCCGTTTAAATAAATATCGTTTCGTACAAGTTGATTCTAAGTTGAAGCCCGTTCGTGGCCATAACGGAGAGGTCCAAGTTGACGCCAATTTTAATGTAAAGGATCAATACCCAATTAGCCCGTATGTTAAAGTGTCCAATGATGGCACAGATCAGTCCTCAGGCTGGAGGTCAACAGTGGGCTTTGAGGTTTGGGAGAGTTTTCTTGCCAATGACCGAATAAATTTTTCTTACACCTTGGACCCAAAGGATGCGTCTCAGCTTTCATCTTACTTTGCGAGTTATCAATTCAGTTATGATGGTTTTAGTCACAGTTTATACGCTGGTTATTCGGATTCAGAGTATGAAAATGTTACTTCATCTTCTCTTGATATGGATATTGCAGGTGATGGTTTTTTTGCCGGATATTCAGGGCTATTCTCCTTGGATGCAGATAATCCCGACTCATTGGCCTTCAGCTTTGGGGTGAGTTATTTGGACTTGAGTAGCCAAATATACCTTGGAAGTAACAATTTGTTGGCAAGTGATGAGGATTTATCCCTGTTTCTACCTAGAGTTGGTTTTCAAGGAAAATTTTCCAATCCGGGTGGTCTCCAAGGGTCCAGCTTTTGGTCAATTGGCGTAATTTCTGATGTAAGTAGCTCTGATGAGCAAGAACTCATTGTTCAGAATCCTGAAATAAAAAAAGGATTTTATGTACCTCGCATCTCATTGGTTGTAGTTGAGCCCATCACTATTTCGGATCAAAATGGTGGGATTAAGCTAAAGATTGATGCACAATCTTCCAACAAGCCCCTGCCCACAAGCTTAAAAAAGTCAATTGGAGGCATGTCTTCAATTCGTGGATATCGAGAGCGAGAAGCATACGGGGATAGTGGAATAAGCATGAACTTTGAGTAT
>ERZ1046876.556-NODE-556-length-28234-cov-17.745342_pt1 | contig 28234 bp, 17 predicted proteins | sample MGYA00383094_ERZ1046876 | MGnify/ENA primary metagenome ERZ1046876 (study PRJEB29581, sample SAMEA5548364) | metagenome | biome: marine; feature: coastal; material: water | depth 50 m | study: Short-term variability in the microbial, nano- and picoplankton...
CAATATGTTCGACTTTGGGCTTGTCGGATTGACCTAGGAACTGACGGGCATAGGCCGAAAGTGATTCAACAAAACGGCGCTGCCCTTCTTTGAAAATAGTATCAAATGCCAGCGATGATTTTCCAGATCCGCTTACTCCGGTAAAAACAGTGAGTGTATCACGTGGAATATTGAGACTGACATTTTTCAGATTATGTTCTGAAGCGCCATTTATGATGATTTGTTCTGCTTTTTCCTGAGACATTTAATGGAACGTGATACTTTGGGACGGCGTGTTATTGTTCTGTTTTGAGTTATTTAAACGGTACCTATTATGGCAGGATTATTATAGTGCAACAAGACTGAACTGGGAAAGCTTTGAAAGATAAATGTCTTTTAATCATAAATTATTTGGATCGGTCAAATATATGATTGACCCCGCTTTCTCAAAGATGTAAAAATGTTCTGTACATAATACTTTTAATACTCAATCATTTTCTACTGTTCCAGGAAAACTTTATGAAATCCTTACCAAATCAAGCTCGAGTCGTCATCATTGGCGGCGGGGTAATCGGCTGCAGTGTAGCGTATCATTTGACAAAACTCGGCTGGACCGATCTGGTTCTCCTGGAACGCAGGGAATTGACCTGCGGTACAACCTGGCATGCGGCTGGACTCGTGGGACAACTGAGGGCCACAAAAAATATGACCAAACTTGCACAATACACAAGTGAACTTTATGCGACTTTGGAGGAGGAAACAGGTCAGGCGACCGGTTTCAAACAAAACGGGTCAGTCAGCGTTGCTAGGGATGCAGGACGTTTTGAGGAACTCAAACGCGGTGCATCGATGGCAAAATGTTTTGGACTGGAGGTGGAGGTAATTTCTCCCCGTGAAGCAAGGGAGTTACATCCATTCTTAAATATTGAGGATCTAGATGGTGCGGTGTTTTTGCCTAAAGACGGACAGACTAATCCGATTGATGTGACACAGGCCATGGCTAAAGGTGCGAAAATGCGTGGTGCTAAAATATTTGAAAATATAAAAGTTACCGGAATAATAGTCAATGACGGACGCGTAACCGGAGTGAAAACCGTGCCTTCAAGTTCCAGTTCTGGAGAAAACGAAGAGGCGGAATCCGTAGATATATCAGCGGAGATCGTCGTTAATTGCGCCGGACTTTGGGGGAGGCAAGTTGGAATGATGGCGGGTGTGCATGTACCTCTGTACGCCGCGGAGCATTTTTACATTGTCACTGATGAAATTGGTTTACCGCCAACTCTTCCAGTGTTGCGTGACCCAGACAGTTGGATTTACGCTAAGGAAGACGCAGGAAAAATGCTCGTCGGCTGTTTTGAACCAAAATCGAAACCTCGTTCTTTAGAGACAATTCCGGAAGATTTTTCCTTTGGTCAGTTTCCGGAAGACTGGGATCATTTTGAGCCTGCAATGCTTAATGCGATTCACCGTATTCCTAAATTGGAAGATGCGGGAATTCATACATTTTTTAACGGTCCAGAAAGTTTTACTCCAGACGATCGCTACATTTTGGGGGAAGCTCCGGAACTCAAAAACTTTTATGTTGCTGCTGGTTTTAATTCGATTGGTATTCAATCAAGTGGAGGTGCGGGTAAAGTACTTTCGGAGTGGATAGTGAATGGTCATCCACCGATGGATTTATGGGACGTAGATATTCGTCGCTTTCATCCGTTTCAAGTTAACGCGCGTTATTTGAAGGAACGCACCGAAGAATCTCTGGGTTTACTTTACGCTATGCACTGGCCTTTCCGTCAGCCCGAAACAAGCAGGGGTGTTCGCAAATCTGTTTTGCATGACCGGCTGCAAAAATCAGGGGCGTGTTTTGGTGAAATGTGCGGATGGGAACGTGCAAACTGGTTTGCTACGGAAGGTATGGAAGCACGTTATGAATACAGCTACTCACGTCAAAACTGGTTTGAGGCTTCCGCTTCAGAACATCGTGCGGCACGTGAAAAAGTTGCACTGTTTGATATGTCGTCCTTTGCGAAATTTATCGTGCAGGGTTATGATGCTGAAAAAGTGCTGAACCGAATTTGTGCCAACGATATTTCCGTGCCTCCCGGGAAAGCTGTTTATACTTCATGGCTCAATGAGCGCGGAGGAATTGAATCCGATTTGACGGTTACGCGGTTACGTGAAGATGTTTTTCTTGTTGTTACTGCTGGTGCGAGTCAAATACGTGACATGGCCTGGTTGCACAAGAATATTCCTGACGAGGCACATGTGAGCATAACCGATGTTACTTCCGGGTATGCCGTGCTGAGTGTAATGGGGCCGGAATCCCGTAATTTACTGGCCAAATTAACTCCTGCCGATTTGTCGAACGATGCGTTCCCGTTCGGCAGCGCACAAGAAATTGAAATCGGTTATGGCAATGTGATCGCTTTGAGGATGACTTATGTTGGAGAATTGGGTTGGGAAATTTATGTACCGACTGAATTTGCCCAGGACATTTACGATAAAATTATTGCTATCGGAAACAAGCACGGTTTGCAACTCGCTGGAATGCACGCTCTAAATTCACTGCGTTTAGAAAAAGCTTTTCGGCACTGGGGGCACGACATTGCTGATGAAGACACTCCCCTGGAGGCTGGTCTTGGATTTGCGATTAAGTTTGACAAACCAGGAGGTTTCATTGGTCGCGATGCACTGTTGCGTCAAAAAGAAGAAGTTTCCAAATCGAAAAACGCAGTCTTGAAAAAACGTCTAGTGCAGTTTGCCCTTGAAAATCCTGAGCCTCTTCTTTACCATAACGAGCCGATTTGGTGTAACGATAAAATCGTTGGAGACCTGACTTCAGGTATGTATGGTCACACAATAGGAACTTGCCTCGGTATGGGTTATGTTTCTCATGAAGACGGTGTGAGTAGAGATTTGTTGGAATCAAGTATCTTTGAGATAGAAGTTGCTGGAGAAAAGCATCGCGCGCGGGCCTCTTTGAGGGCTTTTTACGATCCAAAGAGTGAACGCGTGCGAATGTAAAGACTCTCGATATGACGGTTTCAAAAAATCTTAGATCCACAAATTGTTATTCCGGCCTTGCTCACTACGACCATGCCCAATATGCCAAAAACAATTGATGCTTTACATAAAGCAAATTTTAAAGGAAAAATAATTGTTGGCGGCGCACCGGTAACTCTTGAGTTTGCAGAAACAATTGGCTCGGACTCTTATGCGCCAGATGCTTCTGTAGCTGTGAGTCTTGCTAGAGAAATGCTTGGAATTGATTAATATTTAAATAATACCGCCATGTGCTAGAAGGTCATAAAACTCTAACAGTTCAGGTCAGAGATTAATACTACTTACCAACTGAGCGCCACGTGAAGCCATGAAATACAGACCCATGTAGTGGGTGATTCCCTGTGGATGGCTTGCACTGGATGGAAGACCGATTTCCTCAACAATATTCCTGGGCAGGTCATAGGTTGAGCAGCCCTTGTCATAAACGTGCACCTCTTTCAGACTGGGAAGCATCCCGTGATTTCTTGCTGAGAGCAGGGTCAGCGCAAAATCCATTACACAGATGTCAGTACAGATACCTACCACCAGAACATTTATCACTTGATTCTTCATGACCCAGTCAACAATGGTATTTGAGCCGTCAGGTTGAAACGCTCCGATGAAACCGTTGATGCAGTCTTTACGAACCAATGTCGCATGAGGATCATTTTCTAACCACTTCAGTTCCGGAACTAGATCCTCTTCACCGGTTCCGCGTTCACAATGAGGAGGGTAAGGCGGCTCCGGTTTTCCGGGATCATGTGTGTCCAGAAATGCTAGCACAGGCATGTCCTGTTTGATGAAAGCCCTGGCCAGTCGGTCTGTTTCTGAAACCATCACAGAAACTTGTTCATTTGGAGTTTGCGGCGCAAGGTTTCCTGCGCCTACAGTGGCAAAACCGTTGACCTCGTCTACAATTATCAGACCGAAACCTTGTCCGTTTTCCTTTAAATCAAGCCCTCCTTTCGAGAGTGGCATTGATTCAGTTAATTCCTGGAGAATTCTTTCTGTAGACATTATTTTACCTCACCAGTTATTGAAATTGATAAGAATTTTTTCTTGGGCTAATTCGAATTTGAATGCTAATCGATGCACTGCAGTGCAATCAAGTTAAAAGTGTTTTCCTCAAAATTAAATGTACTATTCATTTAAGATTATTCACATAATTTCAGGATGACATGAAGAGAATATTGACACAGGAGTTTTTACCATAGAATAAATATTTTGTTTAACAGTAGAAAGTAATATTTAAAATTGTAAATTATTAACTTGACCTCAATAAAAGGAAATTATAACATCCACTTTTCGTTAATTAACTCTTAAACTTTATTGGGGGAGATGAACATGGTTAAAAAAGATGTAGAAAAAATTGACCAAGCAGGTGAATTGAATTTGACGCGTCGGAATGTTTTAGGCGCGGGCGCTTTGGTTGCGGGGGCAGGAATACTCGGAAGCCAGATGATTGATCCAGTTGCCGGTACTGCTTATGCGGCAGGAAGTGATGCACCAATCAAAATCGGCTTTCAAGCCCACCGCACTGGAATTGGCGCGCTTTACGGCAGATGGTATGAACGTACTACAAACGCCGCCGCTAAGTACATTAACAGCATCGGCGGGATTGCAGGACGACCGATTGAAATCATTACAGAAGACGACGGTACTGACCCTAAACGCGGTGCCGATGTAGTAGAAAAACTTGCCACTCAGCACAAAGTTGATTTTGTTTTTGGCACCTTGTTTTCTCATGTTGTGATGGGATCCGCACCACGTGCTGGTGAACTGAAGATTCCATATTTTGTGGTCAGCGAAGGTTACCATGTTGCTAGTGGAGCATTGAACCGTTACGTATTCCAGCCTTGTATTACAGATGTCCGAGCTCAAATTTCGGCAGTTTCGGGCTGGATGTTTAATAACCTTGGCAAGAATGTAACCCTCATATATCCAGATTACGCTTTCGGATATAATCACCGTGATTATGCTAGTGCTGCCGCAGCAAAACATGGAGGTAAGATTGTCGCGAAAATTGCAATTCCGCCTACTGAAAGTTCTTTTACGCGTTATTTTGTCAAAATTCCAAAAAATACCGATGTGATTTATCATGTCATGGTTGGACCCGGGGTTTTGACTTTTGTGCGGGAACTAGGTGAACATTTTGGGCCTAATCACCCTCAACTGTTCGGATTTATTGACTCACTGGAAGGTGTTAATATCAGTAGTCCCGGACTCGACTTTCTGGATAGCTCCTATTTCTGGGAAGCTATGCCGCGTTATGCTGATGGATCAGATACAGCGGGCTCACGTTTCTACCGTAATGCGGTAGGTGTCGATAATTCCGGAGCAAGCAAATCGGATTCGAAAGATATTTCTGCCTATTCCCATATGTTTGGTTGTTGGGAAACGCTATTTGCTATCAAGGAAGCTGTAGAACAAAGTGGATACAAGAGTAAAAAAGATTATTCAACTTTGATTGAAACAATGGAAGGTTTCACAGGGTTCAACGAAGGCATTGCTCATCCGCAAGGTGCAAAGGCTTTCAGTGGTAAAACTCATCAATGTTACGGTCAGCAATTTGTTTCAAAAGTGGGTAACGGAAAATTAAACGTGATTCACAAAACATCGATTGCAGACGGTATGTACGAGCCGGAAACCGACTACACCAAACAGTCTCTATAATAACTCAAATCTTCCGGAGGAGATTCTTTCCTCCGGATAACCTGTCTCTTTCCCTACCGGATCGTGTCTTCTTGGATTAATGAAAACGGGCCTTTATTGTTTTTGGCTTTGTTAGATGGAACAGTTACGGCCTTTGTTTTAGCATTGATTGCTTTAGGTCTGTCACTTGTTTTCGGAGTTATGCGGATCGTCAATATCGCGCATGGGGAGTTTTTCATGCTGGGTGCGGTTTTTTCCTGGTTTGCATTTGATTTAACAAATGATCCTCTCTGGGGTTTTTTACTTGCTCTTGTACTAGCCCCGGCTTTAGTCGGCGGCATTGCTGTTTTTTCTGACCGCTTCATCCTGCGTAAGGTCAAGTATCATCCTGAAAGTACGATTGTGGCGACCATTGGTTTGCTCTACGTGATTCAGTCCGTTACGCTGATGGTTTTTGGTCCGGAAGCACGGGCAGTTGAAGCGCCTTTGTATTTCCGCGTTCAGTTTCCCTGGTTCGGTTATTCTGGATATAAATTGATAGTAGCCGGAATGTCAGCGCTTTGTCTGCTTGGTGTCTGGCTGTTGATGATTCGCAGTAAACTCGGACTCTACATGCGTGCAACCCAACAGGATCTTGAAATTGCAAAAACCTATGGAGTACCCACCCAGAAAATTTATGCGTCCGTGTTTGCCCTAGGCGGTGGATTAGCCGCAATGGCCGGAGTGCTCGTAGTGCCAATTCGTCAGGCAGATCATCTGATGGGATTGGAACCGCTTCTGCTTTCATTCATTGTTGTAATCATCGGAGGCCTTGGAAGTATCCGCGGAACTATTGTAGCGGCATTTATAATAGGTATCAGCGACGGTATTATTTCGGTTTTTTATGAACCGACTTTAGCCAAAATGCTGGCGACGTTGTTCGTGGCAATGGTACTCGTCCTGAAGCCAAGCGGACTTTACGGTGAGGAAGTGGTATGAGGAAAAAACCCTTAGTTTACTCACTGTTTTTTCAGGGCGGAATATTGCTGCTGCTTTTTATTCTGCAATTCTTTCTACCGACTTATCACCACAGTAGCGTTTCCAAAATAATGGTGCTGGCTTCTTATGCAGTCGCCTATAATTTTTTGTTGGGCTATACAGGTTTAATGAGTCTGGGACATGCAATGTTTTTTGCGGCTGGAATGTATGCGGCAGGATTAGGGATTTATTATCTGGAACTTTCCGCCCTCGGGGGTTTACTTTTTGGGGCAGGATTTACGCTGGTGCTTTCACTGATATTCGGGCTGTTTGCCCTCAGAACCAGCGGTGTCTCTTTCCTGATAGTAACCCTGATGTTTGGCCAAACATTCTATTTGTCAATTCTGTATTTCAATGAATTCACATTCGGTCAGGATGGTTTTTCACTGGCGAAATATATAGGAAAATTAGTTATTTTTAACAAGGAATATCTTTATAGCAATCCTGACATACGCTACAATTTTGCGTTGATTTTATTGACAGCCTACTTATTGATTTCAACCTTGATCATGTTTTCACCAGTGGGACGGATATTAATCGCAATCCGAGAAAATGAGTCACGGACGCAACTTTTAGGTTACAACGTCTTTTACTATAAATTATTTGCGCTCGTGCTTTCAGGCACATTTTCCGGAATAGCAGGAGCGACACATGCGTTGCTCTTTACTTACGTCGGTACGACATTTGCGGAAATTCACCACTCAATTTCACCAATTCTGTGGACTCTGCTTGGCGGAGCAGGCACGGTTATTGGTCCGTTATTTGGCACAGGCATAATGTATTATCTTGTTGATATTATAAGCGGAATTACCAGTAACTATCAACTGGTGGTGGGGGTGGTATTGATTTTACTGATCATCTGGTTTCCAATGGGAATCATGGGAACCCTTAGACAAAAATGGATGAAATGGCTGCCGTAGAATTACTAAGTACACACGGATTGACTCGGCAGTATGGAGGACTGGTCGCGGTTGATGAGGTGGATTTCGAGCTCTATCCGGACAGGATTCACGCTATCATCGGTCCAAACGGTGCCGGAAAAACTACACTCGTCAGTCTGATCTGCGGACGTACTACTCCTTCTTCCGGGAGTATCCGCTTCAAAGGCAACGACATTACAGGACTTTCCTCCGCGAAACGTGTGCAGTCCGGCATTGTTTATACATTTCAGGTTACCAGTGTTTTTAGTAATTTGAGTTGTTATGAGAATGTTGCTCTGTCTGTACAAAGAAATTTGAGAGCACAGCAAAAAGGAACTTCACCGCTCGGAAAATGGAGCATGGTCAGTGAAGCTGATATTGAACAGGCAGTTTCTAAATATCTCCTTGAAGTAGGGCTGGAAGGTGTCGAAACGCAAATCGCCGGAACCTTACCTTACGGACATCAAAAGCTGCTGGAGGTCGCCATGAGTTTGGCTGCCGGTCCAAAATTGTTGATATTGGATGAACCAACACAGGGTCTGGCTGAAGCAGAGATTGAAAATCTGACTCAACTGATTCGTGAAATTTCAAAATCTGTTAATGTGCTGCTGATTGAACACAATATGGAGGTTGTCTTCAATTTGGCGGAACACGTTACTGTCATGGATAACGGCTCAATTCTGGCTGAAGGGACACCGACAGAGATTGAAAATAATCATGCTGTCCAGGCTTCATATTTAGGAAACTGATGCTGAAAATTGATAGAATCTCAAGCCGCTATGCTCAGGTACAAGTTCTGAACGATGTTTCCCTGGAAGTCAGGGAAGGTGAAGTTTTAGGCCTTCTGGGACGTAACGGTGCCGGGAAATCAACGCTCTTGAAAAGCATCATGGGGCTGGTTGATGTTAATTCGGGCAGCATTTCAATGGATGATGTCATTTTAAGTGAACTGCAGGCACATCAAATTCCAAAAAACGGAATCGGTTATGTTCCACAGGGCCGTCGCCTGTTCTCTGAACTGACGGTCGAAGAAAATCTGAAAATGGGACTTTTGGTGCGTTACAGTTCCAAGGAAGTTTTGGAGTGGGCACTTTCACTTTTTCCTGTGTTGAAAACCCGCATGTCACAAAAATCGGGAACTTTAAGTGGCGGTGAACAACAGATGGTCGCCACTGCCAGGGCTTTGTGTATTCAGCCTAAATTACTGCTGATGGATGAACCAAGTGAAGGCTTGATGCCAAGTATGATTGAAACAATCTTTGAAACAATCGAAAAACTCAAAAAAGAAAAAGTCGGTGTTCTACTGGTTGAACAGAAAATAGAAGGAACTTTGCGCGTTTCTGACCGTATAGTATTTATGGAAAATGGCTTTATGAGAGAAGAATCGGACCCTCAGGCACTTGTCAACAATCCGGAACCTCTTGCGAAGTATGTTGGTGTGAAAGCACATGTGCAATGATTGAATTATTATTTCTATCTAAACAATAATGGGACTTCAAAAAGGCAGAATTTTTTTATTGTCAGCAATTTTTGCTTCCTTTTTTCCAAAACTCGCCTTTGCACATGCCGGTTCCAGAGGGCATGTTTTGCTTCTACCCACACAATTATATATCGCAGGCGGTGCAGCGGTTGTTGCTCTTACTTTTGCGGTAATGGTATTTGTGGTTCGTAAGCCTTTAGCAGTTCAGTATCAAATTTCGCAAAATTATGAAAATGAGGCTAAGCCGAATTATTGGTTGAGTTTCCTTTCATTGCTGACATTGTTGTTATTGATCTGGATAGGATTCACCGGTAATCCAGACCCTATACAGAATCTGCTACCGTTGACAGTCTGGGTGTTCTGGTGGATTGGGTTTACGATGCTAACTGCGCTTTTTGGAAACTATTGGGCAGTAATCAGTCCGTGGCCGATTCTGCAGAAACTGGTCTCGCTTATCATTGGTGTTCAAACAGGTAGAAAAAGATCATTTGAAAAAGCTGAACGCTGGTCATATTGGCCGGCTGTAATTCTGTTTTTTGGCTTTGCATGGTTGGAATTGGTACATCCTTCACCGATGGATCCGGAAACACTGGCAGGATTTATTTCACTCTATGTGTTATTAACAACTTTAGGGATAATAATCTTTGGTGGAGAATTTTGGCTAAAAAACGGGGAGCCTTTTTCAGTATTTTTCCGTATGGTCGGCTGGCTCTCTCCGTTTTATCTGAAAAGATCTGCAGCTCAACAGAGATTGGTGAGTATTAGAATACGCTGGCCCTGTGGTGGATTGCTTAGATCAGATAGTTTGCCGACAGGAGGAATTGCCTTTGTTTTGCTGGTGCTATCCACGGTTTCTTTTGACGGTTTGTTGAAAACATTTTGGTGGTTGTCGCTGGTGGAAAAGAATCCGCTGGAATTTCCCGGACGTACTGAAATGATTCTGCCCAACACTATTGGACTTGGCATTACATTCCTGGTGTTTTTCAGCGTATTTTATGTAGTACAGAGACTTGCTTTATGGCTGAATCCTGAAGCTCAGCAAACAAGCAGTTTTATCTACTCCATGATTCCGATTGCTTTCGGCTACCACTTTGCTCATTATTTGCCTACATTTATTGTTGATATTCAGTATGCTTTTATTGCGCTTTCGGATCCTTTTGGAATTGGTTGGAACCTTTTAGGAACAGCAGATTGGGTTGTCTCATCGTCCTATTTGATGAATTATGATTCTGCGATACTGATTTGGTATCTTCAGGTTTTGGGGATTGTACTGGCACATGTTGGAGCGGTTGTTGTGTTTCACTTAATTCAACTTTTTCAAGGTTGTAATTTAAAAAAAATTTTGATGGGGCAATTACCAGCAACGGTGTTAATGATTGGTTATACAGTTTTCGGGCTTTGGTTGCTTTCTACGCCTGTGGCAAGCTGATGCACCTGTTTTATATAAAGTATGATGCATTTTAAAAATGTTCCGCAACGATGTAATTACTTACACAGCGAGAAATTTTTTCTAAATTACGGGATTAATAACATTAAGATTTTGACCTACGGTCGGGATGAAAAATTTTGAGTTTAAGTTTTTTTACGAAACCGCTAAGAATAACCAAGCACAATGTTCAGTATGTATGTGTTAAATCATAAAATATTAGTTTTTTAATAAAAGTTTATTTATGACCCAAATAGTTGGTGTTGACGTTGGGGGGACCTTTACGGACCTCGTTCTTTTTGACACAGAAACAGAAAGCGTTAAAATTTCCAAAGTTCCAAGTACGCCTGAAAACCAGTCCTTTGGTGTGATGAAAGCGCTTGATTCAATCAGTGTTACCCTGGAGAGCCTCGATGCGCTCATTCACGGTACGACAGTAACGACCAATGCTTTGCTGGAACGTAAGGTCAGTCGAGTCGGTTTAATTACGACCAGAGGTTTTCGTGATGTGCTGGAATTAGGACGTCGCACCCGTCCTAAACCATACGGTATGACCGGTAGTTTTGAGTGCATTATTCCCAGAGAATTACGGCTCGAAGTTGGAGAACGTGTTGACTGCGACGGTGAAGTCGTGGAGGAATTGAATGAAGCAGATGTCCTTACAGCAGTAAAACAATTGCTGGAATCAGGCGCAGAGGCGCTGGTGATTCATTTTCTTCATTCATACAAAAATGATTCTCATGAACGCAAAGCTGAAGAAATCACCAGAAAAACCTGGCCGAACTCATTTGTAACCCGCGGGAGTGCTCTGGTTTCTGAGTTTCGTGAGTATGAACGTGGAACGACTGCAGCCATCAATGCGGGCATTCAACCCGTGCTTCACCGTTACATCGAGCGTCTCCAGAAGAAACTCAAAGAAGGTGGGTACGGTAAAGATTTACTGGTCATGCAGGGCAACGGCGGTACAGTTTCCTCCGGCATAGTTGCGGAAGACGCGGTTAAAACCGTAATGTCCGGTCCGGCTTCCGGTGTAATGGCTGCGGCTTATACTGCTTCACAATCCGGATTTAGCAAGGTGATTACTTATGATATGGGCGGAACGAGCTGTGACGTGGGGCTGATAGTAAACGGAATTCCACAGGTTACTTCCGAACTTGAAATTGAATATGCAATGCCGATACATATTCCAATGGTTGATGTCCACACCATCGGCGCGGGTGGCGGAAGTCTGGCTTTAGTCAATGATGCAGGTTTACTGCAGGTCGGTCCGGAAAGCGCGGGAGCACAACCGGGACCGATTTGTTACGGACGCGGGGGTAAAAAACCAACCATTACGGATGCCAACCTCGTACTTGGCCGTTTGAATCCGGAAGCTTTGTTGGCCGTCGATAATCCGGTTTCTCTGGGAACGGTGCGCAACTCTTTGGTTGAAGAAGTCGGAGCAAAATTAAGATTGAAGAATGCAGAAGAAATCGCAGCTGCAATTATAAGAATTTCAAATATGAATATGGCAGGAGCCCTGCGGCTGGTATCACTGGCTAGAGGTTACGATCCTCGGGATTTTGCGTTGTTTGCTTTTGGAGGTGCTGGGCCTTTACATGCGGTTGCTCTCGCACGTGAACTTGGCATTCCCAAAGTTCTGGTTCCGATGCGTCCCGGAATTACAAATGCGGTCGGCTGCGTGGTTGCTGATGTTAGGCACGATTATGTGAACTCCATCAATACCCCGTTGTCACAGATGGAAATGAATCAGGTTGATGACATCTTTTGCAGACAAATTGAAGCAGGGAAGAAGATCATTGAGACAGAAGGCGTTGAAATAGAGGAATTGCTCGTAATTCACGATGTTGATATGCAGTTTCAGGGGCAAACACACATACTCAACTTTCCTGTGCAGGAAACTAGACTCAGTCGCGAATCATTACAGTCTGCGTTCGAAAAAGCCTATTGGGACCGCTTTAACGTTGAACTTCCGGAAATCCGTGCGGTGCTGGTTAATTTACATACTGCTGTTATCGGCCGACGAAAACCGGTGCCTTTGGCTACCTTGATGTCAGCAAAAGAACAAAAAAATACAATTGATGACTGCCTGTCAGGAACCAGGCGTGTCTGGTTTGAATCAGGCTGGAAAGAGACTCCTATTTACAAAAGGGAGTTCCTTACGGTAAATGCAAAATTCAAAGGACCGGCGGTAATTGAGCAGTTGGACACGACAATCATTGTTGAACCGGAAAATCAAGTTGAGGTCGATTTAGAAGGAAATTTGATTATTACGCTTTAGACCTGTAAATCAGACTTTACATTAAATAAATAACAAGATGACAAATTTAGATCCTATTACCCTAACGGTTATTCAAAGCGGTTTGCAACAGGTCTGTAACGAAATGGATCTGGCCTTCGTGCGTTCTGCGTTTAGTCCTGTAATATCTGAAGCACTGGACCGCTCGGACGGGATTTACCATAAAGACAATGGTGAACTAATTTCCCAAGGTGAATTAGGCTTGCCGGTTTTTGTCGGAACAATGCAGTTCGGAACACAATGTGTGATTGAACGTGCTAAGAATTTACAGCCTGGAGATGTTTATATCGTCAATGATCCATATCTAGGAGGAACGCACCTGATGGATGTGCGTTTTGTGAAACCGTTTTTTTACCAGGGAGAATTATTTGCGTGGTTGGCTAACACCGGACACTGGCCCGATACTGGTGGTGCGGTTCCCGGCGGATTTTCCGCAAACGCGACTGAAGTCGAGCAGGAAGGTCTGCGTTTACCACCGGTTAAACTTTATAAAGCAGGTGAACTGGATGAGGAAATTCTCTCGATTGTGCTTTCCAATATCCGCATTGCGGACCAGCGAATTGGAGACATTAAGGCACAGGCCGCGGCGCTTTCTGTGGGCGAAAAACGTTTCACCGAACTGCTTGACCGTTATGGTGCTGAGACAGTAAAAAGTTCCATCAAAGAATTAAAAAGCCGTGCGGCACAACAAATGCGGGCACGGATTAAAGAAATTCCGGACGGACTTTACGAAGGTGAGAGTTTTGTAGATTCTGATGGCGTGGTCAACGAACCTCTCCGGATTGAGATGAAAATTCTCAAAGAAGGTACGGAACTTTTTTTCGATATGTCTGGTTCGAGTCCACCGTGTTTAGGACCGATGAACAGTGTAATTGCTACAACAAAATCTTCTGTCTATCTGGCAATAAAACATATTTTTCCGGAAGTGTCACTCAACTCAGGAACCTTTGAACCTTTACATATCAAGGATCCGGAAGGAACATTTCTATACGCAAAATATCCGCGACCGGTTTCCGGATGTGCTGCGGAAGTTAGTCAGCGTATTGCAGAAGCAGTTTTTTCTGCATTGGTCAAAGCAATTCCGGAGCAACTATTTGCCGCGCCCGCGGGAACAAGCGGAAATCTCTGTATCGGCGGATATGACCCAAAGCATGACCGGAACTATGTGATGTATGTTATCAGCGGTGGGGGTTACGGTGGCAACTCAAGCGGAGACGGACTCTCAAACGGTTGCTCGACAATCGGAATTTCCAAGACAACTCCAGTTGAAGTGATGGAACAGTTTTATCCGGTATTGTTTGAAGAATATTCTTTACACGAAGGTTCCGGAGGTTCCGGAAAACAGCGTGGCGGATTTGGCGTAAATTATAAAATAAAACTTCGCAGAGGTACCGCAAAAGTCTCGATGGTGATGGATCACGGCCGTTTTGGACCACAAGGTGTTTTAGGAGGAAGTGACGGTGGGGTGAATCAGGTCCATGTTGAAAGAAACGCCGAAACCTACATCCCGCCGCATCTTTCAAAAGATCAAAATATCCTCGTTGAGGTTGGAAATACGATTCATGTTTCAACTCCGGGCGGCGGTGGTTACGAAGATCCATTTCTCCGCAATCCGGAGCTTGTCCTGCATGATGTCAAAAGAGGATACTATTCCGCTAAGCAGGCTCAGGAACGCTTTGGGGTTGTACTGAATACGCAGGATGGAGTAGATATAAAGGCTACAAAAAAGTTCAGGAATAGCTAATAGAAAATGTGTCCTAACGTAATCCGTCATTAGCTGAAATTTGATCTGCTTCCAATCCTCCAACACGTGCGTGCGTGCGTCCTCCGGTTGTCATGACTAGTCCATAAATAATTTCATTTGCTCTTGGTGCGTCCTGAACATAAACTTCCATTGCGTCGAAATGACTGCGTACATAGGATGCGTTTATATGTCCGATTGGAATGTCCAAACAGCAACCGATTCCGCCGACTTTTTTTGCAGAAGGCACAATGGACAGAGCGCCGCCCAGAGCTTCACGCATTGCATATCCACCCGGAACATGCCAGAGCGCACCGTGTTCAAGTTCTCCTGCCTCGCCTACAATTGAACCTTTACCGTAGCTTTGAATCTGTTCAACTCCCCCAAGTAATTCGATGAGTTGGTTTGCCGCTTCAAGTCCAATCGGTTTCAGAGCTTCCATCATCGGTGTTATGTCTTCAACATAACTTCCAGCATACGGATTTTCCAGTACAATCAGTACCGCACCCTTTTTGATTGGTTCCTTGTGAGCCGGGCCTCCTTCATGAAAAATATTTTCGACGTGTGTTACAATTTTACGAACTTTTATTAAATCATTCATGGAATATTTCCTCCGTTGTCTTTGTGTTAAGTTAATTGTTAATTATCGCTCTTTCAATCTTATCATCATTTTCAATAACAAGTATCTGCTTTTGCAGTGAAAGATAGGCGGTATTTATTTTCCCGGTTTTAATGAATTCTCTCGCAGTTTTAGCTCCCTTTAGTAATGCAAAGGAAATCTTATCTTCGGGCAAGTTTGGAACAGCAACTGTTACCGGAATCATTCCTAAATCACTTTCATCTTTTACTTCTGAAGCCGGACGTTTCTCAATTCCCGGAAAATCCACATTCACTTCATTTGCAATCAAAGTTGCGGCAACATCCGCGCTTGCAGCGGACTTGGCCAAAACTGTGACTGCATCAGCAATGCCTAAACTAAGAGAACGACCGCGCCAGCCCGAAGTCGCAATTCCCCGCACCGGGCTTTCGTAAGTTAAATTGGCTTTCGTGTTCAGTTCTGGAATTTCCAGATTATCCACTACTCCAATAGAAAATGACTCTCCGGCATTTAACCAGAATGCAATGTCGCCTCCGTTATTAACATACATTCTGCTGATATGATCAACACAAGAATCGGGATTTTGTGATTCCAAAAGCATATTTTCCAGCATATCATCTGCTACTGCTCCTGCCACTGCGGCCATCGGCGTGACAAAAACTACAGAATCAAACACGGCCCTGAACATTTTTTGGGCAATTCTGCCGTTGGGAGCAACGTGGTCGGCACTCCAAGGTAGTTTCAGCAAGTCCATTTCGGCAACCAGTTCTTCCAGGACTGTCCTGAATCTTTTTTTCGCGCAGGAATATAAACGTGCCCTAATATCTTCCGATGCGTCAACATGAAGAATAAGATCTATCGGGCCATGCTGTAAATGTAATCGATCATCTGCCATCGGCGAGTAATTATTCCGGAAATGATAATCTTTTCGTAGTTGAATTTTACAGTTTTACAGTTGAGACAGTGGCATAGTTCGCGAAAGGAAAACCTAAACCATGTCTTTCAAGTTCGGAGGTTTTTATTAAATTTTTTTGATGTGACTGTCTTTGAAATAGTTGTTATGAGCGGTTTTAAGCGAAAGGCCATGGATTGTCTTCATTCCAGTTTGAGATTCTTGCTTCACTTTTTTGAATCATATCTTCAATACGGAGCACGTTAGCCATGTGCCCTCCTAAAAGTTCATAGTCTTTGAGTTTCATAGTGAATTCAATTGGCGCGACAATGGCAGGAGTGGGCACGCTGCCGAAAGAATTTTCAGGCATTTTGGTTACATCCACCATCACCGTGATTCCGCCGCCCGGCCAGACATACGCGGGAGCGCCTCCGCAGGTCGTCCGTGTCAGCATACTTCGTACAGAACGGGTCAGTCGCACTGGGTTTTCTGTAACTCCAGCTCTTAAACTTCCTCCGGCTCCGGCCATGAACAATACGCTACAAAGCGCCGGTTCACAGTTTTCGCCAATGCGGTCCACCACTTTTTGCAGTACTTCCGGAATATTTTGTGCTCGTGGTTTCAAATCTTCATCCAACTCAAAGTAAGCAGCATCCTCACCGGTAGTACTGACCATCAGCATCCTCAAACCGGGGTAGGCGACTCCTGCTTTGATTCGATCAATGATTTCAAGCGGATCAGCTACATCAGTTCCGCCCCAGCCGTGCCCGGGATTTGCTACCTGAAAATATCTTCCCGGAGTGGAGCGTCTACCGCGGACACGTATCCCGGAAGGTTCCATTCCTAAAAATCTTCCGGCCTGGTGTTCAGAAAGCATTCCGGTGATGTGTTCGTCAACCACAATTACTTCATCCACATGTCCATACCACTGTTTCGCAAAAATCCCGATAGTCGCGGAGCCGCAGCCCACACGCATTCTTGCTTCTTGATTTCCGTCAATAATCGGTGCGGCTCCTGCCTGAATCGTCAATTTTGAACCAGCATCCACCTCAAGTTCCACTGCTTTACGGTTACCCAAATCCATCATCATTTGACAAGTCACACGCCCTTCCTGTTTACTGCCGCCGGTTAAATGATGAACGCCGCCGAGAGAGAGCATCTGCGAGCCGTATTCTGCAGTAATCACGTGGCCTACCTGCTCTCCCTGACAACGGACAGAAGCCTGTTCCGGGCCAACATAGCGATCGGTGTCGATCTTAATTTTATAGCTGCAGTAACTGAAAATACCTTCTGTTACAACCGTTACCATATCCACTTCATTATGTTTGCTGGCAATGATAAAAGGAGCAGGTTTATAGTCAGGATATGTAGTTCCGGCTCCGACCGCAGTTGGAAAAATTGATTCCGGATTAAGCGGAACGTCCTGCGCAAGCAAAGAACCATCCCATTGCTGAGCTTGTTCTCCAAATGGAACAAGTGTCTGATTTTGTTCAATTACTTTTTGCGTGAGAATCACAGGATCCATGCGCTTAAGTTTCCCGTCGATATTCCCGTAACGATCACAGGAACCTGTTTTTCCTGGACTTATTCTGCATAGAATCGGACAGGCATCGCAATTGACTTTTTCTGTGGACATATTTTTTGCCATAGAACTACCTATTTTATTTTCCTGCTTCCTGAAGGGCAGTAAAAACTCGATCCGGGGTTGCCGGAACATGACGTATCGAAATTCCTATGGCATGTTTGATTCCCGCAAGAATGGCAGGAGCAGTTGGAATCAAGGCATGTTCGCCGATTCCTTTTGCTCCGTATGGCCCTAGGGGTTCCGGATCTTCAATCAGTATGATCTCTATTTCTGGCATATCACCCACTGTCGGCATCAGATAATCGTGCAAATTTTCACTAACGCATTGGACATATTCTTCCATCAAAGCCATTCCCAGGCCTTGAGCGATACCGCCCTGAATTTGTCCTTCAACCTGAGTTGGATTGATGGTTTTCCCTACATCATGCGCGGCGGCCAGCCTCAGGACTTTGGTTGTACCAAGCAAAGCATCCACTTCAACTTCCGCAATATGCGCTCCAAATCCATAAGTCGCATAGGGACTGCCTTGTCCATTTTCATCAAGCGTGGTGGTTGGCGGATCGAACGTTCCTTCCCCGGTGAGTACATCACCGTTTGTCTGAGGCAGGATGTCCGCAAGGACAATCACATGCTCCCCGGACTCATCTTCTACGATTAGTTTCCCAGAGCCGACAGATCCGTTTTGCTCAAGGTAGAGTGTAGCATTTTCAGATGCTTCGGCAAGTTGGATGATTTGTCCCCGCAAATGTTCACCGGCTAGTTGAGTTGCTTTTCCGGAAACAAAAGCCTGACGTGAAGCAGAAGTTTTTCCGGCATCCGCAGTCAAGTCTGTATCACCCATCACATACTCAAATTGTGAAGCCGGCAGTCCCAGAGCATCCGCGCAGATTTGAACCATTATCGTATTCGCGCCCTGGCCGATATCCATTGCTCCGTTGTATAGGGTTAATTTCCCTTCACCGTTGATGCCTACGCGTATCGTCGAAGGATTTGAAAGTGAGGTGTTTCCGCAACCATACCAGGTACTTCCGCAACCGACACCCCTTTTGACGTTTTTGTTATTTTGATTGAAATCCTCGGCTTGCTTGCGCCATTTTACCCAGCGACTTTTGAGAGATTCCAGACACTCAACCTGTCCCACACTATTTTCCAGCAACTGGTTGGTGGCAGTTCGATCTCCTTTCCGCAGAGCATTCTTGATACGGAACTCGAGCGCGTCCATGCCGATTTTTTCAGCCAGCACATCCAGCAGTGCGTCATTTGCAATTGCTGCTTGAGGTGTACCGAATCCACGGAAAGCACCGGAAGGAGATTCGTTGGTGAGTAATGCCCGGGATTGTGAGAGCACATTAGGCACAAAATAGGGTCCACTGCAGTGAACCGGAACCCGATCTGCGACTGTTGGTCCCCACGAAGCATAAGCTCCGGTATTGAAATCACCATGATATTCATAGGCCGTTAATTTTCCATCTTTGCTGCAACCTGCTCTGGCACTCATTTGTACTGGATGTCTTTTGGTGGTCGATACCATTGATTCCGGGCGAGTGTATATACTGCGTACCGGTCGACCCAGAATCCAGGCTGCAAGAGCCACCAGAGGTTGTACAGAAATATCCAGTTTCCCACCGAAGCCCCCCCCTACCGCAGATGTTATAATTCTAACTTGTCCAGGCTCAATTCCCAAAAATTGGGCCACTTCAGTTTGATCCATGTAAGGCGACTGCGTACAGACAAAAATTTCCAGTCGCTGACCAATCTTTGTGGCATAACCCGCTTCGGGTTCAAGATAGCCGTGTTCTACAGCAGAAGTTGTCCAGACTCCTTCCGCCACCGCGAAAGATTCCGCAAAAGCTTTTTCCACGTCATTTTTTTTCAGAAAACCCTCAGCCAGAATATTGTCCACGATTTCAGACTGTACAGGCTCCAATTTTCCGCTCAGCGCTGCATCACAACCACGAATTGCTTCGAGCGGTTCCCATGTTAATCCCAAATCTTCTTCGCTCACAGATTCTACATTTTCACGCTCACCGATTAGAGCAACGACGGCTTCTCCGCGGAAACGAACATGGTCTTTTGCTAAAACGGGTTGATCTTTGATATGGGGGTAAATTCCGAAACCGTTATTTCCGGTAACATCATCCGCCGTTAAGATCTTGATGATTCCCGGATATTTTTTCAAAACTTTTTCAGGTTGCGCCAGTGTGAACTTAGCCCGCGGATGCGGAGAACGTATGGCACGCAGCCAGAGAGAATCTTTCGGTGCATAATCTGCAGAGTAAATTTCTTCACCGGTGACTTTCTGTTTTCCATCAACTTTCACCATGCGTGAACCAACAGCGGATCCTGATGGCGGAGTTGGTTCTGAAGAAGAAGTTTTTCCTGCTTTGAGTACAGCTTCAACAATTTTTGTATAACCTGTACAGCGACACAAAACCCCGCTGAGTGCGTCAAGTACCTGCGGCTCTGTGGGGTTTGGAGTTCGGTCCAGTAAAGACTGTGCTGCCATCAACATTCCCGGTGTGCATATACCGCACTGCGCCGCGCCTTCATCAAGAAACGCCTGTTGGAGTGCTGTCAAGTCGCTGTTCTTAGCAATTCCCTCCACCGTACGTGCGTTGTGTCCTTCCAACTGTCCGACTGCAGTTAAACATGCATAACGCTGTTCACCGTCTACAAGGATGGTGCACGCACCGCAGTCTCCTGCATCGCAGCCGACTTTTGTTCCGGTCAAGCCTAAATCTTCACGGAGCACATCCGAAAAACGGCGCAGCGGATTAACAGTAAGAGTTTGCGGGAGATCATTTAAAATAAATGAAACAGTGGTTTTTTCAGTTGTACTCATAGTTTAAATAACTCCCTTGATTGCACGCAGTAGTAATTCAGGAACAACCTTTTTTCGGTAATCCGCAGTTGCGCGGATATCATCAATTGGTTCCAAAGATTCAAAATGTGCAGGTAGAATTTTAATTGATTTTAGTTTTTGACCAACAGCTTCCTGCTCTAGCAATCGCAGCCGCTGAGCTACAGGTGAGCACGCGCCAACCGCGATTTTTAAATTCAATATTTCATCACTTTCATTCAACTCTGCGACTACTCCAACCATCACGATTGAAATGACGAGGTAGGCTCGTGTCCCTAATTTTTCAAAATTAGCAAGTGCCTTTTCGGCAGGTTGAGGAATGAAAATTCCGCAGATGAGCTCGTCTTCTTTTTTAGCGGTTTTACGGTTGCCGAGGATGAATTCTTCTAAGGGCAGCATTCTTGTTTCCCGCACAGACTGCAGTTGAACTTCAGCCTCAAGTGCTAACAAATTTGGTACACTGTCCGCAGCAGGAGATGCATTGCAGATATTACCGACAAGCGTTCCCGCGTTTTGAGTCTGCACTCCGCCGATTGTTTTCGCGGCCTGTTTTAAACCATCAAAAGCAGGCGGAAGCTGGGCCTCAACAATATCAGTCCAGGTGGTTAAGCCACCCAACAGGAAACCGTCCGCTGTTTGTTGAATTTTGCGGAGCGACTCGATTCCGCTTAAATCGAGCACATTATCCGTAATCGGCTTGCCGACATGTGCAGGAAAGAAATCTGTGCCTCCAGCCAGCAAAGTCCGGGGATGTTCATTCAACGCAGAGAGTGCGTCTTCGAGATTGTCCGGTCGTAAATATGGAATCATTGAAAATTTGTTAATGAAATAGTAAACAGAAAAACAATATTAATGTGTCAGGAAAAAGTCCTGAAAACGTGTCATTTCGACCATAGGGAGAAATCAATTTAAATTTACTACACTAATATTATTAAGATTTCTCCTTATGGTCGAAATGACATTTATTGGGCTTCAGAGTTTTTACAAAGACATCAATATTAAACATACTTTTAATGGATTTGTTTAAGCAATAGGTTATCTCAAGAGAGCCCGGATAACAACTTTAAAGAGTTAAGAAAATATATTTGTAAAGTTATATTTTATTTATCTATCAAGCTTATAACGAGGTTCAATTTATGGTGGAAATTTTCAAAGCAAAAACAGATAAGAATCTTGCCCGTAAAAAGTATTTCATGTAGTATGCATGCTTATCCCACTTCCAGCAACAATCCGTAAAAGCATGTTCACCCACCTCCATCTTCATACTCAATATTCTTTGCTTGAAGGAGCAATCCGGATTAAAGATCTGGTTGTAGCGTTAAAAAGTAAAGGTTTTGAGTCCTGTGCTATTACCGATCACGGCAACATGTTTGGTGCGGTGGAGTTCTATCATGCGTTGATAGAATCAGACTTGAAACCGATTATCGGTGTGGGTGCAGCTGTTATTGAAGGTTCTTTCTCAGAGAGCGGGAGTGCATCCGTGAGGAGCAGGATTAACGCAGGACAGACACAGTTTCTTTGCCAAAACCGTCAGGGTTATCACAATCTCGGTTATTTGGTGAGCCTCAGTTATACAGAAGGTAAAGTTGATGGGGTGCCGTGTGTGAATCATCAACTGCTGGAAAGATATCACTCAGGCTTGATTGCGCTTAGTGGTGGAATGAATGGTGAAATCAGTCGCCATTTTATTGAGGGACGCCCGGACGACGCACGTAGAGTTGCGATTTGGTACCGTGATGTTTTTGCTGAGCGTTACTACATTGAACTGCAAAATACAGGACTGCCGGAACAAACGGGATTGAACGCGCAACTGGTACGCCTCGGACATGAGTTGGGAATTCCTCTTGTTGCGACAAACGACTGTTTTTATCTCACTCCGGAAGAAGCGGAAGCGCAGTATATTCTCTGGCTGATGGGCCTGCAGCGTAGAGTGACAGATGATCAGGTGCCACTGCAGTCAGGAAACCAGAGTTACTTAAAAAGCGCGGAAGAAATGCTTTCTGCTTTTAAAGAACTTCCACTGGCTGCCTTGGAAAATACGAGTAAAATTGCAGAGCAGTGTGAACTCTCCCTCGAAAATAAAAAAATCTTTCTACCGCAAATTCCTATAAGAGAAGATGAAACGGTCGATTCAAAATTGTCTGAAGATGCAAAAAAAGGTCTGGAAAAACGGATCGAGAAACTATACGAACTTTATGCACCGGAACTTTCTTTTGAAGAATTTAAACAGCCTTACACTGAGCGTTTAAATTTTGAGCTGGAGGTTATTATCCAAATGGAATTTCCGGGTTATTTTTTAATTGTTTCCGAGTTTATCAAATGGGCAAAAGATAACGGAGTTTCGGTAGGTCCGGGAAGAGGTTCCGGAGCAGGTTCACTGGTCGCCTATGCCCTAATGATCACTGATGTTGATCCGCTGCGTTATGGGCTGCTCTTTGAACGTTTCCTGAATCCATATCGTGTCAGTCTACCGGATTTTGATATTGATTTTGATGTAGAGGGCCGTGAAAAAGTAATTGAACATGTGCGTGAAAAATATGGTGATAAAAATGTCTGTCAAATTTCCACCTTTGGTTCACTCAAAGCTAAAGCTGTAGTTCGCGGAGTAGCGCGAGTGCTGGATTTTCCATACTCAGAAGCAGATAAAATCGCAAAACTTGTGCCGAATGATTTGAATATTACTCTGGATCAGGCACTTGAAAAGGAACCGGAACTGGCAATCCTTGCCGCTGAAGGCAGTGAAAATGAACAGCGTTTGATTAAGTTCAGTCGGCAGTTGGAAGATTTGAATACTCACCTCGGGACTCATGCTGCAGGTGTAATCATCATGAATCAGGATATCCGTGAGGTGATGCCTGTCTGCACCGGGAAGGAAGGGACACTGCAGTCGATGTATCCCATGAAATATGCTGAGGATCAAGGCGCGGTCAAGTTTGATTTCCTCGGTTTGCAAAACCTTTCTACCATCGACAATACACTTGATTTGATCAGTACAAGCCGTACTGATTCAGCGAAGGTAGACATCACCCGCATTCCAATGGACGATTTCTTAACTTTTAAATTATTTTGCCGTGCTGACACAATAGGGGTTTTCCAGCTCGAATCTTCTGGGATGAAACGTCTCGTGTCCAACATGCAGCCCTCCGCATTTGAAGACATTGTGGCGATTTTGGCTCTTTATCGTCCGGGACCCTTAGGTTCCGGAATGGTCGAGGATTATGTGCAGTGCAAGCATAAGCGGAAGAGAGTTGTTTTTCCACATCCGTTGATGGCGGAAATATTGAAGGAAACGTACGGAGTGATGGTCTATCAGGAACAGATTATTCAAAGTGTGCAGGTACTGGCGGGGTTTTCACTGGGACATGCGGATCTACTGCGTCGTGCGATTGGCAAAAAGACGATTGAGATATTAGCGGAGCAGCGGTTACAATTTGTAGAAGGTTGTTTGAAAAATACAAAATTTGTGGAGCAGTGTCCGCAGGAGAGCACTCCTGAAGTCAAAGCGAATGAGATATTTGACACGATTAACTATTTTTCCGGATACGGATTTAACAAGTCCCACAGTGTTGCTTATGGCTTGATTTCCTATCAGACAGCATATCTGAAAGCGCACTATCCGGTGCAGTTGATGGCTGCCTTGTTTAATGGTTCTGTCAATAACCAGGACAACGTCATTAGTTACATCAGCGAATGTAAAGCAATGGGGATCAAAGTTTTGCCTCCGGATGTAAATCTCAGTGCAAAAACTTTTACCGTTACACCCACGGAGTATAGAATAACTGATATAACCTTAGCGCATTTTGATCGTGATTTTGCCGGCAGCAATCCGCTTAGTGAAGCAGTTCATCCGGACTGGCTGGAAGCTCTACGTAAATCGTTGAAAAAATTAATAAATAAGGATTTCAAGGATGAGACAGAATTGCTGGAAATAATTAAACAAAACACAGAAGCTGAAAGCGAAGTCGAGCAAACATTTCTGTTAAATTCAAACTCCGCTTTTGCATCATGGCTGCGTAGTGAGGCACGGGTAGAAGTGATTCGTTTTGGGTTGAATGCTGTTAAAAATGTAGGTGGTAAAGCAGTTGATGCTATTTTGGAAGTCAGAAGAGTGCATGGAGAATTAACGGATTTCATGCAATTCATGAAGAAAGTTAACTTAAATGAAGTTAACCGACGTATGCTGGAAACTCTTGTCAAATGTGGTGCGTTTGATTCAATGCATGAAAATCGTGCTCAATTATTTGCTGTTCTCGATAGCGCTTTTCATTTAGCCCAGGAATTTCAGCGTGCGGAAGAACCATCGCAGGATTCCTTCTTTTCCTTGATGGATGCAGGTGATGCAGAAGCGACTGAAACACAGCTTGAGTTTCCGGAAGTACGTAACTGGCCTAAGCGGGAACGACTCAAGCAGGAAAAAGCGGCACTGGGATTTTATGTTTCAGGGCATCCACTGGACTGTTATACATCTGAAATGAAACTGCTGGCTACTACCACGGACAAATTAAAAGAAGGTGCGCACGCGGAAAAAAACAAAGTTTCACTGATCGGAATTATCGTCAATAACACAGTACGATTGAACCAGAGCAATGCAAAATTTGCCATTGCTACTCTGGAAGATACACGTGGGACTCTAGAGTTTCCCGTCTTTGCTAAGGTTTATGAAAAGGATGGAGAGTTGCTCGAAAGTGATGAACCGCTATTGATTTCGGGAAGGGTAAATTTTCGTGATGAAGAAGTGGGAATGTTTGTGGACAACATACGCCGCTTGAGTGAAATCAGAGAAACAGAAGCAAAAAGTATGTCGATCAAAATTGGCTCAGATCTCCTGCCTCAGGAAACTTTAAGTTTGCTAAGAAGTACACTACAAAAACATTCCGGAGAAAAACCGTTCACTATTTCAGTTCAGGCACCTGAAGCTACCTCTGTGAGCATCACTCCGGAAGAGCGGATAAGTTTCAGTTCTGCTTTAATTGAGGAACTTGAAGAACTCTTGCCCCTCCAGACTTTGGAGTTCAGCTATTCATCACAGAGTAAATTGCATTAACTGAGAGAAAATATCTCGTTTTTTGAGCTTGTTTTTAGTATGCTAATGCTGGTGAAAATTCAACCTCAGTGCCTTTTAAACCACTTTATGAAAGATTGATAGTTGTTAAGTTTTAACTACAAATGCAGTCAGTGCTCAGCAAGCTATGAGATAGTTCCGGAATTAATGCTTTGTCCTGAGTGCTCTTCAACGCACAAATCAGGACAACCGCTGAACGGTGTGTTGGAAGTAGAACTTAGCGGAACTTTGGAGGGTAATGATCCGCTGGATTTTTTACCGGTTGAACGTCAGTATTTTCCTGCAATTCCTGTAGGTAACACTCCACTTTGGCATCCGGAAAATTTACAGAAAAAATGCGGTTTCCCGGAATTGTATTTGAAAGATGATGGAGTTAATCCAACAGGATCTCTGAAAGACAGAGCTTCTTTTTTGGTGGCGGCGTTTGCACGTAAACACCACATCCGTGAAGTTGTGGTCGCTTCTACCGGCAACGCCGGATCTTCAATGGCCGGTGTCGGAGCCGCTGCCGGGCTTAAGGTTAAGCTCTTTTTACCAAAAACCGCACCTCCGGCGAAAATGATTCAGGCGCTGCAGTACGGTGCAGATTTAGTGCTGGCAGATAAAAATTATGATCAGGCATTTTCACTTTCACTGGAATACTCAAATACACGCGGAGGGATGAACCGTAACACAGCCTACAATCCAATGACGATTGAAGGTAAAAAAACTGTCTCTATCGAACTTTTCAATCAGCTGAAAAAAGCACCGGATCATATTTTTGTAAGTGTGGGAGATGGAGTGATCCTGTCCGGAGTTTACAAAGGTTTCCGGGATCTGCTGCAACTGGGCCGAATCGAAAAAATCCCTGTTGTTCACGCGGTTCAGGCTTCCGGAAGTGACGCTATTTACCGTGCAATGGAGTCAGGAGATTTTGACGGACAACCGGAACGTCCGGTGCGAGCAGCAAAGACAGTTGCAGATTCAATTTCTGTCGACACACCAAGCAACGGCCACCTTGCACTGAAAAATTTAAAAGCATTTGGCGGACATTGTTTTACGGTGACTGACGAAGAAATCCTGTGCGCGCAAAAAGAACAGTCTTCCACCTGCGGTCTTTTTTCGGAACCGGCAGCGGCAACTGCTTATGCAGGATTTTTGAAACAGAAAGCAGCTTTGGATTCAAACGAAACTTGTGTTGTTTTACTCACAGGAAATGGACTCAAAGATATTAACTCTGCAACTTCTAAAATTGTTGTTCCGGAAAAATCTGTCAATTCCCTTGATGAACTTTAGTAGTAGTTTAAAATCCAAATTGCAATAGCTGTAGAGTTACACTGATTAGAACAGAAAAATAGGATTCTTTTTTTAGTGGATTTTCGAATATTAACTTTATCCAAACTGAGTAAAAAATATGATTGATTTAACAATTAATGAAGAAAAGATTCAGCAAAACGCGAAGCACTGCAAGTCACTTAACATCAAACTGCCTACTTTGGGGCAGATGCAGAACCCGGAAACAATTGCGGATGAGATCAAAGACGAACTGAAAAATATCAGTTTGTGGGATTCGCATCCTGCAAATCTGTTTAGAATCACCTGGAAGAATGAACCGGTTGCAAAAGGCGGTGGTTTTGGCGGGGTAAATTATATCGTTATTCCACCTGAAATATCAGGAGTAAAGGCCAAAATAATTGCTCTCGTCGGCAAATGGTTTCCTACAGGAGCGCACAAAGTTGGGGCGACTTATGGTTGTCTGGCACCAGCTTTGACTACCGGGCAATTTAGTCCTGTGGAAACGAAAGCTGTCTGGCCTTCAACAGGCAATTACTGCAGAGGCGGTGCTTATGTTTCCTCACTGCTCGGTTGTGATTCGATTGCGATTTTACCTGAAAATATGTCACGGGAACGTTTTGAATGGCTAGAGAAAGTCGCGGGAGAAGTGATTGCAACTCCGGGTTGCGAAAGCAACGTTAAGGAAATTTTTGACAAATGTTGGGAGCTGAAAAACACACGCAGCGACATTCAAATCTTTAATCAGTTTGAAGAGTTTGGGAATCCTCTCTGGCACTATATGGTAACAGGCAAAGCCGCGGAGGAAGCCCTGCAGAAGGAAATGGGGCAGAACAGCAGAGTCGCCGGTGCAATTTCATCATCCGGATCTGCAGGATCAATGGCCTTTGGATATTATCTGAAGGATAAATTTCCGGGAGCAAAATTAGCAGTTGCGGAAGCGCTGCAGTGTCCTACTTTGCTGAACAACGGTTTTGGGGATCACCGTATCGAAGGTATAGGTGATAAACATGTCCCGTGGATTCATGATTGTAAAAATACTGATATGGTCATTGGAGTAGATGATGAGGTTGCAATTCGTCTTTTAAGACTTTTTAACGAATCTTTAGGTAGAGAGTGCCTCGTACATTATGGAGTCGATCGAGAATTTTCTAATCAATTAGATAGGTTTGGCATTTCCTGTATAGGAAATATGGTTGCAGCAATAAAATTTTCAAAATATTACGAACTGACAGAGGATGATTACGTAGTGACAATTCTCACGGATTCGATGGAACTCTATGGTTCACGTATCGAAGAACTGGCTGAGGAACGTGGTCAATACACAAACATTGATGCTCACAAAGACATGCAGTTACTGATGGACTCAGGAATTGATAATGTGCTTGAATTAACGCATTATGAAAAAAAGA
>ERZ1046876.558-NODE-558-length-28173-cov-7.574650_pt1 | contig 28173 bp, 48 predicted proteins | sample MGYA00383094_ERZ1046876 | MGnify/ENA primary metagenome ERZ1046876 (study PRJEB29581, sample SAMEA5548364) | metagenome | biome: marine; feature: coastal; material: water | depth 50 m | study: Short-term variability in the microbial, nano- and picoplankton...
GAAGAAGAATTAGCTGCCCATATATTATATTACTTGCATAAGTAGTGTATAATATAGTGTGAGGTTTTTGTTTTTGTTGTTAATTTTCTTTGGTTGTCAAACTAAGCATAACTTCAAACCTTCAGATACAAAATTTAAAGAAATCGAGCGAACCTGGGAGCAACTTTATGCTCGAGAACTACGTAACGCTTTAAATAACGAAGATGATGTCGCGTTTTATTTCTTTTGGCCTCTTTATTTACAAGAAAGACTATCTAATAAGTGTATAAAGTATAATGCTAAACACAATATAGATTGTATTTGTCTACAAAAATGAATTTCACTAATAAATTATCCGTCGTCCTGCTAGCTACTCAAAAAGAATACGATTCTGGATTAGTCAAAAAATGCCTTGATCGTTACTTCCAAACAGATGCGTCTACTGATAAGTCTATTGATTTGTTTATATTTTTTAATAATGGTGGAAAACAAAAATACATTGATTTATTAGAATATAAAAATTGCAAAAATGTAAATGAAGTAAAAATAAAATCACATAATTTACAAGGAGTTGATGATTTATACCTCAGAACGCCACAAGAATTACAGACAGCTAACCTTGATAAAATTCCTCCATTAGGCGGATCTAACGGTGCAAATAATTTATTTTTTGATAGCATGATTCCACTGATGCAGGAAGATTATCGCGACTTTTTAATGATTGAATGCGACACAAGACCGGTTCAAAACAATTGGATAGATGGCGTCATTCAATATTGTAATCAAAATGCCTTCATGATTGCGGGCAGTACATACAAAGGCAAACTTCAACTACCTGATTTTGAATTTTGGACTGGACACCTTAACGGAGTTGCAATTTATAGAACGTCTAGCAATCTATCAACTTTTCTTCAACTCTCTAAAAGAACCATTCAGCACCTAGTCTTGAATAATCAAAATCATTTTGTCAGTTTTGATGTCGGAATGCATCATTTTGCTCATACTAAAATTGGCAGAAAATATTTTAATGATCGAAATATTCAACAAAACAATTTAATTGATTCACCAATTATCTCAAACTATTCTGTCCCTGAAGATAGCGAATTGAGTATTGAAGATATAAAAAAAGAACACCCGAAAACAATCATCCTTCACAAAAAACCAAGTTTTCAAGATCAACAAACATTACTTCCAGTATATTATCATATCGCAAAAAATGCAGGAACATATGTATTGAGTGCAACTAGTTTTTTACTCGATCAATACTTGCAATCAAAAAACAAAAAAGAAAATTGGGGCAAGGTTCAAGCATCAATTAATTTTCCCAGCGGGAATAAATGTACTGTGTTTCTCGGGCTCAAAAATAGTGGAGTGAATTATTGGCACGAATTACATTATCATTCAAAAATTGCATCGCAACGAGCCGAGCAACTAGATATTGGAAACATATACCCAAACAATTCAAATTGGACAAACTTAGAATATGCAATTAAATTACGCGAGAATGCAGTCATCGCATTAAAAGAAAAATTTCCAGAAGTAAACACATACGAGGGCTACGAACGACTACACAAAGAAACAATTCCTCATGAAATCAGTAACATCACAGAACAAAGTTTGCCTCCAGAAGAATTTATATCTTTGATTCAGGACAAAGAAGTTTTTATTTTTGCTGTGCTTATAGAGCCGCGAAATAGTGGAAGTTCATTCACAAAAAGTCAACTAGTTGGATGGAATGATAATTTAGAATTTATTGATAAAATTTGTGAATTACATCATCGCAAGCCAATTAATTTCTTGACACTGCGAAAACCTTTCTCTAGAGCGAACTCACTTTTTTATTATCTTAAGTCCAGCGATAGCGATCATGAAATTGTTAGAGATGAAGTGTATTCCACAACATTCGAGGAGTACATTGACTCAAATGAATTACAGGACAGTTGGCTTATTAGACAGCTTTTATCTTTGGATTGGCATGAATCAATCAAACAAACTCACTACGATTTGGCTATCAAAAAACTTCAAGATTTTTATATTCAAGATATTTCTTCAGTTGACCCTTTGATAGAAAAGGTGTTTCTCGCGGCATATAATTTATCTTTTTCGCAAGTTCCAAAAAATTATTTAAACAAAAACCAATCAAGCAAAACCAACACACTTAAATTCGATCAACTTTCTCCCGACTTACAACAAAAATTTTTCGACAGAACCAGGTGGGACAGGAAAGTGTATAATCATTTTATACAATGAAAATCTATACATACTACGAAGAAATCAATTTTCCGCAGCAAAAAGAAATGCTCGAGCTTTGGCTCGAAAGCTGGGCTAAAATGGGTTTCGAGCCAATTATTCTTAATCAAGAAGATGCAAAAAAATCTCCAGATTATGATTTATTTGTTCGAAAAATGAAGTATATTTTTAAAGAAATTACAGACCAAGAACTCAGTTCCTATGGATTAAGTTGTTTTGTTAGATGGCTTGCTTACTCAACAGTCGAAAACAAGCAAGAAAAATTTCTAGCTTCGGATTATGATGTTATCAATAGCGGCTACTGGAAAACTTCAGATCCCTTAATTGACGGATTGCATTTATTTGACGATGCATGTCCATGTATGGCTTCTGGCACCGCATTAGATTTTAAAAAGTTGTGTGATTTATTTTTTGAAATTACCGTTAAAAGAATTGACGCCCTTAAAGAGCAAGCTAATCATTACCACGATCAAGAATTTTTTCTTTATAATTTCACACGAGCACATAATCAAAATGCAGATGAATTAAGAAAAGAGCATAACATCACATTAACACGCAAACGAAACGAAGATGTTGCTCCATTCTTTCCCAGCCCAATCAGGGCATATCATGTATCGCATCACAATGTTGATATTTTAATGGAAAAATATCCAGAAAAATATGGCTCGCTTAGTGAAGATCAAGCAAGAATTAAAATTATTCAAGATATAGTAAGCAATCAATAACATGAAAAACTACGAAAAGCTTTATCAATATCGCAATAAAAATATTTTTCAGGTTGCGATCAATTTACGGGACAATTTACCAAACCTTCTCTCTTCTAGAAAGAAAATGTTATCCCTAAACCCAGAATGGAATCATTTTTTGATTACCTCTCAACAAGAATTAAATCATTTCATGGAGTTTCATTTTCGCGATTCTGATGATGAATTTGATCGTAAAATTTATGATTGTTTTGAAGGTGTAAGGAGTCAAGTAGCAGCTTCTCCAAAATCTTGGGCACAAATACACGAAACTTTATTTCCATTTATTAGAGCTGCCAAAGCTCCTAAACTTGAAGATCTCGCTCAGACCTTGCCGCGTATTCTTGATGGAATTTCTTACTTTCAGAGCATTCATGAGGTTTGTAGGTTAGTTTCGCAGACTGATGTTTTTAGATTAGCTGCGGTTTTTAAGTTTGGTGGTATATACTTTGATTTAAGTAGCTCACTAGAATGTAACTTTAATGAAAAATTTCAGAATAAAAGTTGTGCGTTCATACAAACTCCTGCAGAAATCAGAACAAGTATGATTTATGGAAAAGAAAAACACAATGCTTTTATCAAAAAACTAATTCAACATATATACAATAATTGCTTTGTAGAAAAAATCAAAAAACAATATATACTAGCTGGACCAGGAGCTTGGACTAAATTTTTTAAAAGAATCTCGAATCCAGAAGAAATTCAAAATCTCAATGTAAAAATATTTCAAGAAAAAGATTTTAAAGAATGGATTATGGATGCAGAATGGAAGCAGGACTTGCACACTCCAGATCCAAATAATCCAAATCAACAAATCAACCATCACTGGCACTTCAATAATTATTAAAAAATGATAAATCATAAACATAAATTTATCTTCATTCATATCCCCAAGTGTGGAGGTTCCAGTATTGAAACTGCATTTGGTTATAATTTATGGGACAAAAAAAAATTCCCAAATAATTTTTGCGACAAGCAATTATTGCTTGGTAGGGATGAAGATACAGGAAAATATCTTCAACATCTTACAATCAGTGAAGTTTATAAAATTCACCCGCAATTAAAGAATGATTATTTTTCTTTTACTTTTGTTAGAAACCCGTGGGACAGAGCTATATCAGATTATTTTTATTTCGGCGGACCAAAAAAACAAAGTTTAAAAAAGTTCCTACTATCACCAACACACCTTGATCCATCTCACTCCGTCCCTCAATATGATTTTTTGAAAGATAATGAAGGTAATATGGCTGTTGATTTTGTCGGTAGATTTGAAAATTTTGAAAATGATTTTATATATGTGTGTAATCACTTGAATACGAAAGGATTTAAATTGCCACATGTAAACAAGAGAAACAAAAAACACTACACCGAATACTACGATGATGAAACTCGCGAGATTGTTGCGGAAAAATACGCGAAAGACATCGAGTATTTTGGATACGAATTTGGATCATAAATTATGATCATTTCCCATGACTATAAGTTTGTTTTCGTTGCTAACACAAAAGCAGCAAGCACTTCAATAGAAGCTGCCTTATCTCAGTTTGATAGCGGCAATTATGTCAACTTAAAGCCTCAATGGCACATCAAGCATGCGAGTTTATCTACAATACATACCCAGTTTCCAGCAATAGACAATTATTTCAAATTTGGCTTTATTAGAAACCCTTTTGATTGGATTGTATCTTGGTATAATTTTAGAAAAAAAGTCAACAATTCTAACAATACAAAAAATATAAAATTTAAAGACTGGTTAATGAATCCAGATTCTACAGCTTACAATTTTATTGGTCTTGGTCTTAATGTAAAACAATCTGACATATTGACCAGCCCGTTTATCAATTTAGACTTTATAGGTAAACATGAAAACATTGACTCGGATTTAAATCAAGTGTGCAATCAAATTGGAATTCCGCCTATTCAATTACCTAATTTCAATACAAGTAAAAATGTCGAAAGTAAAGATTATTATGATAGTGAATCTTTGGAATTTGTACAGTCTTTTTTTGCAAAAGATTTCGATCTATTTAATTCGTGAAAGCTATTGTTTTAAGTTGTGATAAATATCATGCTATGGCAGAGCATATGATATTAAATTATGAATTATTATGGCCTGACAATCAATTCACTTTCCGTGTTCCTTGGAATGAAAAATATCCAAATCATATTCAAGATCGTTTTGGCGAAAAAGTTGAACTTATCCAAACCGGGCTCAAGTTCAAGGATACATTTTCAGGATTGACCAGTGACTTAAATGATGATGATTGGGTTTATTGGTGTATCGACGACAAATACCCAATTGATATAGCCTCAAAAGAAGCTCAACAAGTTTTCAACTTTGTTCAATCAATTCAAAACCCTAACATTATTAATGTTTGCTTTCATTTTGTTCGGGCGATACGTAACACAGCAGAGAAAATGCAAAGAGAAGGAGTTGGACTTAATTTATTTTTTGATAATTTAAAATTTATAGAGCATAATAGCTATATCAACAGTTGGCTTCACCAATTTTTTAGAGTCAAGGCATTGCGTGAATTTTGGTTAAAAATGAAAGAACCAGAACCGCACAAAGCAAGACCTATGGACAATTACCTCGAACCCATAACTGGAACACGCTTGACATTAAACCATAACATTTGCACTTACGGAGAGAGCACAACAAAAGGAATTATCACGAATAATTGTTTTTCGAGTTGTAAAAATTTAGGCATAAGTGTCCCTGATTATTTTTTAAATGGTGAAGACCGAACGGTCATTATATAAAATCATGACTGGATACAAATTTGGAGAATGAAATTATGAACGTTAATTATGTATACAATACAGGCAGGCGAGGACTATGTTCTGAGCTCAATAACTTGCACGGATTCTATGAAGATATAATTAATAAAGACTGTCGAGCATATATAGATGCAAGTTCATCACAATATTTCAAAATTGTTTCCATTTATGATGTTTTTAAATTTCCTAATGTTTTTATTGATGCCCCACAACCCAATTCAACTATTGTCACTGGCCGACCATGGATCAAAGCCGCACAAACAGGGTATACCACTAAACTCACTACCCAACAATGCGCCGAGTTATTTTGTTACACTGACAAATTTCAAGAAAAAATCAACAAAAACATTGACAAATTATCAATACCTTCGAAATACAATTGTTTTCATATTCGAAGGGGAGATAAAGTGGGTGAAAAGAAAACTGGTGAAATAGAAGCTAAGAAATACAACTTTAAAGAATATCTAACACAATCAGACCGAAAAATCAAAACGATCTTTATCATGTCAGATGACCATTCATGCATACTAGAAGCACAGGAACATGGTTACAATATCAAAACATTAACAACAAAAGACCAAACAGGCCATTCGACACACACAGACTGGGATCACGATAGATCATACCTACTCGACGAGTTGATTCAATTTTTCTCTGAAATCGAAATAGCAAAACAATCACAACAATTCATAGGCACAAAAAGTAGCAATATTTTTCGATACATAAAGAATCAATGTGTAAATGATGTTGAGTTTATAAGTTTAGATTAAATAACAACAATATAAGGTATGATAATTTGGACAATAGGACTAGAAGGATGCGGGCATCACGGACTTGAAGCTATATTCAAAGAAGTGATAGGTCGCAAACATGACGAATATTATACAATGAAAAGAGGACTGTACCAAATTTGCAACAAATTTGTTGACCACGGTAACTCTACAATGTTTGACACAGCATTAAATAATTTCTTTAATGCCAAAAATCAACAATTAATCCATTATATTGATAGGAGTTTTCCTAGTGGTTTTAAAAAGCGCAGACTTATCGATCAGTGGCAAATATTAGAAATATATAAACATTTATCTAGATTTATGCCTGTCAAATTAATTCACTTAAAACGTAACATATTTAATACGATTAATAGTCACCCAAATTGGGACGGAGGAATTTTGGGTCATGCAAAAAAACTAACTGAAATGAACAGCTTCATATTAAATGAACTAAGTGCATTAAAAACACAGGGAGTAAAAATTATTGAAATCAACTATGAAGATATCGAGCAATTGTCAAATATTTTATCTCTAATAATAGAGAAAGATGAAAATCTTATCAGAAACTCAATTGACAAGTGTTTTAAACCTTCAAAAAAATGCCACAAAAACATTCTGGATAAAAAAACTATAGAAAATATTAGCAAAATTCTTAACCAATGATAAATCACAAACACAAATTCTTATTTATTCATATACCTCGTACAGGAGGCTCTAGCATTGAATCGCAATTCAACTACCAAGAAAACAAAGAAAAAAACAAACACTGGACTTTAAATAACTGGAAGAAAACATTAGGTCCTGAGATTTTTGACGAATATTTTAAGTTTGCCTTTGTTAGAAATCCTTGGGATTTTATGGTATCAAAATACAAGGATATTTGGTTCACAAGCAAACATCCAGGAGGACCAATTGGAGAACGAGCGGGCAAATCTTTGAAATATTTTCTTGAACACTACAAAACCCCAACACATGAAAGGGGCGAAACTTTTCATGATTACCTCGATCCAGAACAAATGGATTTTGTTGGTCGTTTCGAAAATCGTGAAAATGACCTACAATACATATCACAGAAAATTGGTGTAAACATTGACAGTAAAATTCATCAGCGAAAAATTCAAATGCGAAACAAAAACAAAAAACACTATTCCGAATACTACGATAATGAAACACGCGAGATTGTTGCGGAAAAATATGCACGAGACATTGAGTATTTTGGGTATGAATTTGGAGAATGAGAAATGATTAATCAAAAACACAATTTTATTTTTGTTCATATTCCCAAAACATCAGGTCGGAGCACAGAACGATATTTGCTAAATTTTAATTCCATTAGAGAGATTCAACCACATCACCCGATCACCGATTACATTAAAAGAGTAAAAAATTTTCATTCTATGTTTAAATTTTCATTTGTAAGAAATCCATATGAAAGATTATTAAGTGAATATTTTTATGCGAAGAGGATGGGAGGTTGTGAATGTGAATTTGAAGATTTTAAAATAGAGTACAATACATTTAAAAAATTTGTAATGTCTGATGCGTTAGAAAAATGTTGTTATAAACATCACAATACTCCACAAATTGAAATGGCAAATCCCAAATACATGAATTTTATAGGAAGATTTGAAAATCTCCAAGAAGACTTTGACACCATCTGCGACAAAATTGGAATTCCTAAAAACAAACTTCCACACATAAACAATACAAACCATAAACACTACACTGAATACTACGATGACGAAACTCGCGAGATTGTTGCGGAAAAATATGCGCGAGACATCGAGTATTTTGGTTACAAATTTGGAGAATAATACATGATAAACGACATATCTACAATACTAAATTTTAGATACGTAGAAAAGTTTTTATCGAAAAAATGGTATGGTGGTCAATATCCTGACAATTTTTCAGATTATAAAAAAATATTGCAAGAACCCCCTGCTATATACAATCACTTCCAATATATTTTATGTGGTAATATTCGCATCAACAAGCAATCGAAAAATAATGATGTATTTTGTCATACTGTTTCCATGCATTTATTGAAACAATTAACTAACAAATACCCTGACAACTTTAACAACCTAGTAATCATGGGAGATGACGTATTTTTATCTTTAAAACTTAATTTACTAAAATCTATCAAACATCGATTTAAAAAAATTTATTATGAATCAAAAAATGTAGAGTGTGATTGGGTTCAAACATTACCAATGGGCATGAATATGGCATACATGATCATAAATGGAGGTAGTGACATACTAAGACATTTTAACAAACAAAAAAACAAAACAAAACTCATTGCAAGTGCATTTGGAAGTCGTTTTCCATGGCTTACTGAAACAATTCCTGATAGATCAGAGCTAAAAAAAATCACATCTAATTCTGACTTTATTGACGATATGTTTTGTGAACCTACCGAATATTATGAAAATCTTTGCAATTATCGATTCTTCGCATGTCCTCTAGGTAATGGCATTCAAACCCCTAAAATTTGTGAGTGTATAATGTGTGAAACTGTCCCCGTGGTTACTGATCATGTTGCGCATCGTGAACTTAGAGATATATATAATCTTCCATTATTGATTGTAAACGAATGGTCTGACCTAACCGAAAAATTCTTAAACGATCAATGGAATTCAGTGTATTCTAAGATAGACTGGAATTTACAAAAAAGTCAATTTTTAGTTAAAAACTTTAATAATTTACTCAAGAACAACAAATGATCACATTAAAATACAGAGGAAGGTTGGGCAATAATTTGATTCAATATGCAGCTGCATATGTGCTTGCAAAAAAAACAGGATTAAGATTAGATGCACCTCAAATAGCAAACTATAAAAACACAGGGTGGGCTACAAAATCTAGAGATCCGCATAAAAACCTCGAAATCGATTTTGGATCGGTGTTCAATATTAAACCCATATCTGGCGAAAGTTTTAATGACTACATCCAACTAACTGATGATAACTACTATGAACATCTAAAACATCCAACTCCCAATAAAGGTTATTGCTTGAATGGTTTTTTTCAACACGAAAAATTATTAGTTGATTATCGCGAAGAAATTTTAAATTTATATCAATCACCTAAATCAGATTTCATTCCCAGTAAAAATGATGCTTTTATTGCTTGTAGGTTAGGGGATTGTTTGGTCACACCAAGAAAATATTGCACAATAGATTATATCGGCAAACAATTGAAAGCCAACCGAGATTCATACGACAAAGTTTATATCACTAGTGATACAATAGATCACCCCCCTTTGGTAGACTTAATAAAAAAATACGATCTTACAATTTATCAAAAGAAACCATTAGATAAAATTTTATTTGCTAAAAATTTCAATAATTTAATACTATCTGCTGGTAGTTTCAGTTACTGGATGGCATATTTAAGTGAAGCAGCTAACGTAACAGTTTTTAACAACCAACAAAAGTTAATCGTTAATCAGAAACTAGACCCATTACAACTGCAAAATGCTTGGGCATACAATCAAAAAGTGAATTTTTCCCATTAAATATAAACAAAAAAACTAAATCACAATGCCACCACTTACAATATCTACAATCAAGGAAATCTTAAAAGAGGAAAATTTAGAAAAATTCCCCAATTTTATAGAAACAGGTACTTTTCACGGTACAACCGTTAATAGGATGATTAATCATTTTAAAGAATTGCACACAATAGAACTCTCAGAGGTTTTACATAAACAATGCCTTCAAAAATATTCATCAGATAAAATCAAATTTCACTTAGGAGACAGTTCTGTAGTCCTGCCAAAAATTCTCCCAAATATAGTCGGTAAGTCAATTTTTTTCCTTGATGGGCACTATTCATCATGCAGCACCGAGCAAGGAGATAAAGATGTACCCCTTTACGAAGAGCTAGACGCGATCATGAAATTCCACAAAGAAGAGTGTATTATCATTATAGATGACGCCAGGCTTTTTGGGACCAAACGCAATGAAGATTGGTCATACATTAATTCTAAACAAATATTAAGCATATCTTCTTCAAGATCCTCAAGAGAATTTTATTTACCTAGTAAGTCAGATCCTCATGATAGGCTAATTATACACTTAAAACCCTTAGAACATTAATATGAGCGAATATAAACCCAAACCATTTACAAAAGAAATTTCAGAAGAAATGAAAGAGATCATGGAATCTGAATTTGATGACAAAAGAACCTTATGCAATGTATTAAAATTGGCATATAGATGCGCAAAAGAAGAAAGTTTTAACTTAGAAGCGACAAGAGCGTTACTTCTAGAAGGGTTATGGATGGGGCAAAGAATGTCGGACGCCCTAACAAAGAAAAGAAAAGAAAATTTCAATTCCGAATTGTCTGGTCAAGATGAAGAAGAAGATCCATTTGCAGTAGATTGGAGCAATCTTGATGGCCGAAATGTAGCGCGCGGAAACTGGGATTAATGTACCATTCTCAAAAAAATCAAGACCGATGGGTTATTGAAGAAGCATTAAATCACAAACAAAAAGGATTTTTTTTAGATTTAGCTGCCACTGATGGTATACATCTTAATAATACTTTAACTCTCGAGAAACACTATAGCTGGCAAGGTATATGTATCGAGCCCAATCCAAATTTTTATCAAAAATTAATTCATAATAGAAATTGTATTACAGATAGTGCTGTTGTTTCTAATGAACGTGAATCAGTTCAATTTCGAGTTGACAATGGCGTCCTTGGGGGTATCATTGGGGATGATACAGACAACTCAGAAAAAGTCAGAAGTAAAGAATTACATTCCTCTAAAGCTGTAATTTTAGAACTCAATACAGTTTTGTTGCAAGATATCCTTGATAAACATAATGCTCCGAAAGAAATAGATTACTGGTCTGTTGATATTGAGGGTGCAGAAGAAAGAGTGATTAGTAGTTTTGATTTCTCTCAGTATACATTTGGTTGCATTACGATAGAAAGACCTACACCTATTTGTAATGCAATTTTACAAAAAGAAGGCTATGTTTTTGTGAAAAATTTTAAATTTGATTCGTTTTATGTACATTCAAAATATTCACACAATTTACAACTAGAACCTTTTAGTCAAATCCCTAAAAAAGATTGCGATTTTAAAAATTCTTCATGGTAATGAATATAACTTTGTTAGGTTAATCCCAAGATCAAAACACAAGCTTTTATATTTAATTGGCGCGATAAATTCGATTCTACACTAGCTATCGAATCAGCTCTACATGCATGTGTTGATAGTGTCGATGTAATTAATAGCAGTGCCGAAAATCTTCGAGCATATTGGTATAATATTGGAGAAGATTCTTACTTTACCGTACAATTTCAGAAAGCTCTTGAGCTGCATGATGGCGAGAGCATATTTTTTCACATTCAAGGTGACACTAGTTATAATGACTGGGGCAAGCTAGTTCAAGACTCGCGACACTATATGCAAAAATATAATGCTGGCATTTACTACCCGAAAGTCAAAAATGTAGAATGGTACGATGACAACATTACGACTATTCAGACAATGCATGCTCCAGACAAAAACATCAAATACATCGCTACTGGCGACGAAACAGTTTGGTTTATACACCCCAAAGTCATCGAATATGTCAAGCGAGAAAAACTAGATCGTTGTTTTGACGGAAATGTAACAGGTTGGGGTTGGGATACTGTAATGTGTGCCGCATCACACATATTAGGTATGCCCGTTATTCGTGACGATAACCACCATATCGAACATCCTAAAAGTACTAATTACGACTTACAGCAAGCTTTCGACGAGTATGACGAACTAAAAACAAAACTACCTGAAGAAATACAATGGTATATACATCATACTATAACGACTGGCAAGAGGTTTTTGTTTAAAAAATATTTCGATCAATAAGGACAATCGTAATTTAAAAACTCTATATCTTTTTTTCTTATTTCGGCCACTAAATCAATACATTTTTGATTGTAGTGATTTTTGGTGTTTTCTGATTTATTGATGTGCTCTAGTTCAGTCGCCTCAATATTTAATTGTTCACATACTTTCTTCCATGCTCCCGATATATATTCTAATCTTACTATTTGATCTAATTCAATATAATTATTTTTAGTAAAGTAATCCACCTGATTTCGTTCGAGTATTTTGTTATCAATACTTTGTTTTTTGATTTTCCCAAGATACTCCTCAAAATTTACATCTTTAACTATATTATTATCTAATGCATAGCGATATAAAGATAACTCTCTATCCCATGGGTTCCTTACTATAGTCCATTTATAATATGATAATACTGCCTTTGGGTTCTTTTCTCTAATTTCTGCTATAGTTTCAAAGTCAGAAGCATGATTGCTTTCCTCTCCTAATTCATGGCATACTGAACAGCCTGCATTTCTAGGTATATGTATAAATATAGTTTTATGTTTGTCAAATATCATAATTCTTCTTGACATTTATAATGTGTTTTGTTATTATATATTTCTAATTTAATTGCTATGAAAACAAAAAAACATTACGAAATAGTTTACGCCTCAGACTTTCCTGAATTTTTTTATACTGAAGACGATTGTGTAGTTTCTGAGCATCAGCCCATCGGAGTCGATATTTGGGAAGATTCAGCTTTCGAAGACTTTGCTAGCTCCCCAATCGAAGAGGTTAAATTTAAATTATTTGACGGCATTTATTGGAGCCCTCAATTTGCAGAAGACATTGAATGAACGAAAAGTTATTTGAATATCGCATAAAATACAACGCAGGTCAAGAACATTCTGCATTAGATAACTATCATTATTATATGGCAGAAACAGCTGCGCAAGCATTTCGATATCATATTGAAGCCATTAAACACAAACATACCTGTGTTCAGAATATTAGCGTAGAAAAGTATAACCCTTATTCTCAAAAATGGGAAGATAAATCTGAAATTATTAATGAACGAGAATCCAATTACTACTCGTAATATTTATTCAAAGAATATTGTTTACTCAGAACATGATTACGATGAGTGTTTTGAATATAAGGACGGTAGTGGTCGTGTACCCGATGGTCTCGCAGTTGGCTATATTCATGTCAGCTCTAGCATGAAACAAGAAACTTTCTTTTTATTCGAAGATATTACTTACAGTAAATACGATCATCAATATTGGGATAATTATGAATTAGAAAATGATGTTGACAGAATTGTAATTCCATGATAGCATTTAAAGATAGTTTCGAATCAGAAGAAGACAAAATAAAAAAAGCTCTTAAAAATTTAATGAAAGCAGTAGAAGAAGTAGGTACAGACCCTTTACTTGAAGAAGTTGAACCATCAACATATCTTGACACTGATCTGTCTGAAATTATTGACATTCTTTATCAATCTTTATTTACCGACAATAATTCCGCTGTTAATTTAATTGTTACTAAAAACGTAAACAATTCACTCGATCTCACAATAGAAAATTTAAAATGAATGAGAATCCATCAGATGTTAAATTAAATTTTAATGAATTAATTACTGAGATTCAAGCTCCTATGTTTAGATTCATTATGAGCCTTATCCCTCATAAACATGATGCGGAAGACATTTTGCAAAAAACTAATATCATTTTATTCAAGAAGCAAAAACTCTTCAATCCTAAATTGAGTTCTTTTAAAAATTGGTGTTTTACTATAGCTAAATTTCAAGTTATGGGTCATAACACTAAGCATTGTAGAAGTAAAATTTGTTTTTCTAATGAGTTGACCGAAATTTTAGCTGATGAATCTGAATGTCTTATTACTGATACAATTAAACAAAACGCTTTAAATAAATGTTACAAGAAATTACCTAAGCATATGAGCAAAATGGCAGATTTAAGGTTTAAGCGAGATTTAAGCATCAAAGAAATTAGTTTGTGTCTCGGTAGACCAATAGGCTCAGTTAGTGCTACTATCTATAGAATACGCACCAAAATAATGAGCTGTATAAACGAGGCTTACAATGAAGCAGAAAAAGAATTTAACAATTAAACATAAATAATGATGATCTTAATAGAAGACTCAAACGAAGAAAAATATCACATAAACCCCAAACAAGTAATCTATGTTAAGGAGCGCGATCATATGGGAAAAAAAATGTGGAAAATAATGATGACTAACGGAGAAGCTTTAATGACCTCTAATGAGCATGGAGCTCTTTGTATTATTGCTTCAATTAAAAGCAAAAATAAAACCAATTGATACACCCCACTCAAACTCATGTTTTTCGAAATGCGGAAAACTTATTTAAATCCAAGCATGATACATTTTTAGATGTTTATCTTGGTGAATGCTTACTGGGTGGTGATGCGTTAAATCATACTAACTTAAATGAAGTTACAATGATTCATAAAGAAGATCAAGACCCATCATTCTGCACTCGTATTTTAAATGGAATAATAAACTCTCAACCCTTAATAAAAGCACTATCAAAATCAATCGAATCATCTGAAATAATTTTTGATGTTTTTTATTTAAATAATTATGAAGATATTGAAGATTTTTATTGCCTCAAGACTGCTTTTGACTTTATTGTCGAAGGGGTAATGCTTTATCAGATTTTTGAAGTTGAGGTCAAAAGGTTGAGTATGTTAAATGATTTTTGGATTACTAATGAATAGAAGAACCAACAATAGAAAATTAAAACCTGATATCTTACGCTTACGTGCTGAAGGATTATCTTACAATAAAATAGCTAAAGCCTTAGATTGTTCTAAATCGGTAATTAGTTATCATTGCGGAAATGGTAATGAGAAATCTCGATCTCGCAATTTCTACAAAAAGAAAGACACTTTACAAAAAGCAATTAGAACCAAAATGAATAGTTTTAAAAGTCGTCACCTAACTAAAGTAGTTTCTAGTAAAACTAAAACTTTTAAGCGGCGCACAAAAAAAAATAAAACTATCGTAAACAATATACCTGAAGGTAATTATGGTTATAACGATGTTCTAGCTAAAATTGGCCCCAACCCAAAATGTTACTTGACGGGTGAATCTATTGATTTATACAAGGGAAATACTTATGAATTTGATCATATAACACCTATTTCGTTGGGTGGAACTAATGATTTGTCTAACTTACAGATTGCGTCAAAAAATGCTAATCAAGCTAAGGGCTCTTTAACTGTTGATCAGTTTCATAAACTATGCAAAGAAGTACTTGAACATAAGCATAAAAAAAATATTTCACAAAACATCAATCCTGATGTAAACAACAAAGTGAAGCTATGAAAAAATCTTGGGCTAAAAGGAAGGGTTTATAAATATATCAAAAATGAAAAAATGGGCAAAAGAAGAAGACGAAAAGTATAGTCTTTTATATAAAAACAATTATCCAATTGGCGCACCAATGAGGTTAATTAAGTTATTTAATATAGATAAAAATAAAAAATGCATTGACTTAGGTTGCGGTAGGGCCTCCTTAAGTAAATATTTTTCTAAGTATACAGGTATTGATGTATCAGCTTTCATTGTTAAACAAAATCAAAGTACCAGAACAGGATTATTCCTCCACCAGTCCTTGGACAACTTATATGAAATTACAGAAGCTTATGATGTTGCAATTTGCTCAGATGTTATGGAGCATATTCCAGAGGATGAAATCCATAATGTTCTTAAAAGTATATCAAGCTTAAATGTTCAAAATTATTATTTCGCTATTTCTACCCGAAAAAGTGTATTTTTAGACATGAATGGCAATAACTTACACTTAAGTGTCTTAACTGCCTCAGAGTGGATAAATCACTTATCAAATTATTTTAAAGTTATAGAAAAAGAAATCAAACCAACACTTTTAAGTGTAACATGCATTGCATTACCCAGTAATATTTAAATTATGAATGAGAATGAAAATTATAATGAGTGGAAAAATATACATCAAGCTTTTGAGTTAAAGTATCACCAGCAAGGTAATTTCAGGTGGCCAGGCAGGGAAGAACTATGGGATGAGCAGTGGGATAATATTTTTTCTTTATTTGCGAAGCAAACCAAAGATCAGTTTACTGATGATAATATCCTTATAGATGTTGGTTGTGGCTCAAGACCTGCCTTAAATTGGTTCACTCATGGAAAAAAGTATAATATTGACCCACTTTTAAATGATTACCTTAAAATTGAGGTATTAAAACATCATTGGGATTCTTCCAGTGAAGATCAATTAATTTCTGCGCCTGCAGAAGATTTACAAAGTAGTTTGTTTCAAAAAGCTGATTTAATTTTATGCTGGAATGTATTAGATCATACCTATGATTGGAAGAAAATTTTAAATAATTGCCACCAATACCTAAAACCTACTGGAACTTTTATTCTAGGCACTGATCATGGCGGAAAGAAGCATATAGGTCATCCAGGAATCAATAATTCAGAAGAGCTTTTTCAAGAAATTGAATCAAATTTTAACACTCAATATTATTCTAAAAGAGGTTTTAAGCGAAGCAGGGTTGGATCTTGGGTTTTAACAAAAAAATAACACTACAAAAAATCGATTAACCCATTATTTATTAAAGCGCTGATTACTTGGTACTCTTCGCTAGGTTTGTGTATGGAACCCCTTTTTTCATTATCCCCATAATGATGCTTATTGCTTGACCACCAGTCAAACCCTGTAATTGTTATCTTTTTGTATTTACTTAAAAAGTAAAACATTGCTATTAATCCAGTGCTAGGAGAGTCAATTGGTATATTTGACCGCACAAAACCCCTTTCCATCTTTATACAAAATCTTTTTTGTGATATTTTTTGGTATGTTTTACATTTTTCCTTATTCCACTCCCAGGAATGAGCATAAACTTCTTTATATTTGTGAATACTCTCCATGTGCTTTGGATTACAGCAAACAGTGAACCAAATATCTGTTTTTTTTCCTACATAACTTTCAAAACTATCTATTTTATAATTATTAAATCTTACTACATTATTAAATGAATCAATTTCTTCTCCATTTTTTTTATCGAGTAAAGATGGTCCATTTCCGATCAATATGATATCTTTGTTCATTATATTATAATAGTTCTTATATATTTTTGGTTTGGATATTTTTCTAATTCTATATATTCTCCAGTTTGCGGCTCAAATATATACCAGGCTCTGCTTGTGAAAATTAAATTCAACATATGTAATGCTCCAGCAGGTATTCCACCAAATGGATGTCTTTGCTCAACTATTACTAATGCTACTGCTGGCTCAAGTTCAAGATTACTTTTATAACTTGAAACACTCATTAGAGATTTGTAAAACATTGCAAAGTTATCGCAATCTAATGTTTCGTTTTGATTTATTGGCATTATGCCATTTTGAAACTTTACATCCTCAAACCAATTGTTGAACTTTCTAAAAAAATAATAATCAACTTCCCTAAAGCCTCCATCAAGCATCATAATTTGAACATTAGTGGGAACATCTATTTTTACAGAATTATTGCCTATTTGATGCCCAAAGCGTAAACCAAAATCTTTTCTATAGTAAACTCTATACTTTTGGTCTTCTTTAGTTTCAACTATCGGAATACCCTTTAATTCATCAAAATTCACTTTATTACAGGATGTCAAACCCCAAACCAACAACAATATTGCACAGAACAACATAATGCATGACCAACATATTTTTTTTCTAAATGCCATCAATAATATTTTACACTTATTCTTGACGTATTGACTTTCTTTTGGTATTATTAATAACAACTTATGAACACAGAATATATTGTATTAACAGATCTTTGGCATGAAGGTAAATATCTTGAGGTAGGCAAGATCATAAATAAAGAACAATGGTCACCCGTTCGCGTAGCGGAATTCTGTCTTTATTTTGTAAAATATATGGGTCTTAGAGAGTTTGAACTTTTACATAAATTTCTATGATTAACAAATTAGAGTTAGCTTGGGAAACTTACGAATTTTATACCAACGAGGTAGTTGAGTATGAGGAAGTTCATATGAATACGTTAAAAACTTTAAAGCGTTTTGTAAGTGAGAATACTTCTCCTAAGAAATATCAGAGAGATCGAGTGAAAGCAAAATGTCAAGAATCTTGTTCTAGGTTATTTTTATTGTATCAAAAACAAATTGATGCTCTTTCCGATTTAATAAACCTTCATAACACTTACATTGATATTCCGCCAGAGCGTGAAGTTGACACTGAATCTTTAATTACGTTAAAAAATGTCACGGTGACATTGATGAATCAAACTAATGAATACAAAAAACAAATAGAGGAAATGTTATAATGCCATATATACCACCATCAGAAAAAAAACGAGTAGATCAAGATAATTTGATTACAACTGCAGGTCAATTTAATTATGCCCTCAATCAACTTGTAAGCATTTATATTGAACAAAACGATTTCAATTATCAAACGGCTAACGACATTATTGGAGCAATGGAGTGCGCTAAAATGGAAATTTATCGTAGATTAGTTGCTCCTTATGAAGATAAAAAAATATTACAAAATGGGGATGTTAAACCATACATTAGTAAGTGATAGAAATTAGAGAAAGCTCTATACCAAATGCAGGCTTAGGCGTTTGGTCGACTGATTTCATACCCAAAGATACTCTAATAACCGAGTATTATGGAGAGCATTTAAGCTCTTCTGAGTTGGCTTTATTTGAAATTCAATCATTAGATCATTTTTCGAATGAAAAACTTTCTAGTTTAAATGCTCTTCTTCCATACCTCAGGAGTCAAGATGGTGTTAATGTTTTTGGTGATTCATCATCAAGAGACATCGCTAAATGTGGTCAATTAATGAATGATTCTTGTAATATATTAGATTTCTCAAAAGATCCCAAAAATATTTCAATGCAAGAATTAAATGAATACCGCGATAATTCCATATCAAAATCTTCAGTATATACTTCTTATATAGAAGGTAAACTTTTATGTTATGCAGCATATGACATTCCTTCCGGTCAAGAATTATTTCAATATTATGGGGAAATTTATTGGTGTAACTATTTTAAAACTAATATCCCTAAAGAACTCAATCTTAATATTTTAAATAGAGTATTATTTCGACATGTAGAGCTTAAAAAAGTATTGACAGAATTAAATATTTAATATATAATATAATTATGAATATAGAAGACATTCGAATAGCTGGTACTAATTTTACCGTCCATAGCAAATTCAAATCTTTAATTATCGCCAAATGTCAAAAATTAATATGTCATTCTAACGATATTTTGCATTTAAGTTTTGAGCTAACTCGTTGTTCTCGCAACAAGTCTAACGAAGTAAAATGCCATTTGCATTATAAAGGTAAAGCTATATCTTTTAAATCTTCCAATCAATGCTTTAAAAAAGCTATGGATAAAACAATAAATAAAGTGGATCGTTCTTTACGAAGGAAGTCAAGGTTTGAAAAAATAAAAAGGCATTTAGGATTTAAATGAAAAAACTCACTATAGGTTCTGCGGTTTACGATGATTTTGATGGGGTGTATTTCTCTTATCAATCATTACGCTTAAACAATCAAGATATATTGGATGATTTAGATTTGTTGATTATTGATAATAACCCTGACAGCGCTCAAGGTAAAGCTACAAAACATTTTTGCAATCAATCTCGAGGAATAAGGTATATTCCTTACACTAAAAAACAAAGTACTTCTGTTAGAAATGAGGTATTTAATAATGCTGAAGGCAAGTTTTGCATGAGCATCGATTGTCATGTTTTATTTGAACCAAACACCATTAAGAGTTTAGTTCAATATTTTGACAAAAATCCCGACACTGATGATTTGTATCACGGCCCAATGTTTTACGACAGCTTAAAAGGCGATTTAGTTGCAAACATGTTGCCTAAATGGAGAGATCACATGTTTGGTGTTTGGGGTAATGATGAAAGAGCTAATTATGTTAATGGTGATCCTTTTGAGATTGACATGCATGGAATGGGTATTTTTGTCACTAAAACTAGTTCTTGGTTAGGTTTTCATGAATCCTTTATTGGTTTTGGCGGGGAAGAAGGTTATATACATAATAAGTATAGAAAATTCAATAGAAAAGTTTGGTGCTTACCTTTTTTACGTTGGTTGCATAGATTTGACAGGCCTAATGGAGTCAAGTATAGATTAGTATTAGAAGATAGATTGTTTAATTATTTTGTTGGACATAAAGATGTCGGCTTACCTTATAGTGATATCATTAACCACTTTTCAAAAGTGGCACCCAAAGTCAAACTTTTACCAATTATAAATAAGGTTGACCAACTATTTAGTTAGTTATGCGTGTAAATTATGCATGAGCGAAAAAAAATTACAATTAACCATACATAATCAACAAAAGCAAATATCAGACCTTTATGCACTGATTGATACATTGCAAACAAACTTAAGAACAGCAAGTAGCTATTTATCAGAAGAAGATAAAAATGAAGTGGTTAATGTTCAGAGTTATAAGTGGTGTATAAATTGGAGGCAAGGAGATGAAAAAAATTGAAAAAACTTATGGTCTTGCATATTATATCGTATGCGGAAAATAGGTCATATTGTTTTTATTGAAGATAAGTTTTACTTACTTTGGCAGTTAGAGCTTTTCCTTGAATCCCTCACTTCTAGAGGTAAAGTTGATCAAGAAAATATAGTGGTTTTATATGCTGATCCAAACTATCACGACCCCACAAAAAAGTGGTCAGTTTCTAAATATCTTAATAGTATTATGCAGGAATATCCTTCTGTTAAATATTTTTGTGTACAAAACTGGGGTAGAAGAAATTGGTATTTTAAATTTAAAGAGAATGGCACTTGGGCTCCTCGTCAATATGCCGGCATTAATAAATGGTTGAGCCTTTGCGAAGCGGCTAATGCTGGTTGGTTGGATTGTTACGATGAAGTGTTGTTACTGGAGCAAGATTTATGGTTCAGTGATACTTTACCTAAGTTACCAAAAGGGAACTGTGTAACCTCTAATTGGATTTGCGATAGGCATAAGGCATTTACTGTTAACGATAAAACAAAAAAAATGAACACAGAAGGCTTTGACTTAGATGACATTATGTCTCTCTGTAAAGTTTCTGAAAAAAACCAAAAACTATGGACATCTGGATCTATAATTTTCAAATTCATTACTAAGCAATTGAAAAAACCTATTGTCTTAAATGCAATAGTTAATTACAATCAATTATTAATGACTTTAGGCGAACTAGCTTTACCACAAGGAGCTAGACACGAAACAGACATGATTGCTCCTTCTTTAGCGATGGCTCATGCTGGCATGAATTGCCAAGAAATAAAAGATGTAGCTTGGAAATCTGATATCTGGACACATAATAAAGAACTGCCAACTCATGGCTTAGTTCATTATGGCTGGGATTTTGGCTTACATATACACTTAAAATCTTCATTCTCTAAATTTATATTCGACCAAAAAGGCCCATGGACTAACGATAAAGTAATGAAATCAGAATATAAAGACTTACCCTTTAATTGGTTGAGGTTATTCTATGACGATATACTGGTAATTGGCAATAAAGATTTAGATCGGGATTGTAAAAAAACTCCAAGCATACCCGTTATTTGATCGCATACAAAAACTATTAGAGCTTTAATCATGTATAACAACGGCATTAACAATGATTTTGAAGACGCTCACCAAAAAGGCTTGCGACGCGGCTTTGATTTAGGTTGGAGCTACAAAGGGCGTTTTGATCGCCAAATAATACGAGACGAAATAAAAAAGCTCGAAAAACAATACAGTAAAAACAAATCCAACAATTTATTACAAATCCAAATAAATTGTTTATACGATATATCAAAGAAGATCAAAGAAAACCCAAATAATCGCGAAAATATAACATTCAATAGTTGGTAATGAAAAAATTATGGTTAATTTGGGCACGAACATTAGATCATCGAGTAGGTAGAACTGACAATGATGAACCCGATGTCCCTATTCTTTCTTTAAAAGATGCACAAATAAGTTTATTAATAAGAACCATTATAGTCTTAACAAACATTGTTACTTGTGGTTTTATAGTTGCTAACATAATTAAAAATTGGTAATGGATGAAAAGCAAGTACCTGACAACGTCGCGACAAACCCTCACTCTCTACCTTATGCTAGCGATCTGGGCGCTCCTGTTATTAAGCCCAACTATAGTTTGGGTGGTTGGAAAGTTGGAGCAGTTCATCGAGCAAACAAGCACTACCAAGAGCGATTCGACAAATTAAAATCTGAATATCAACAATTAAGTAAAGAGTTAGAATGGAATGAGGTTATATTTAATGCAGAGATGCGGTTTAAACCTGTGATTGGCAAAGAGTATTATCTTTATAAAAAAGATAGCGGGCGACATTTTATGAGTTTATTTTCTCCTAATGAATGCTCTTGGGGTAAAGATGGCTACCAAGGTACTTTTCGCTTGAATTATGACAACAGATGGGATATAATAACTTTAAATGTCAAACAATAAAGTAGATTATAAACAAGAAGATTTATTTCAATTTTACTTAAATAAAATATTACTTGATTGGATTAAAAATCACCACCCCGAAACCATTGAAAAAGCAAAAGATTTTCTTGTTAAGAAGTTACAAAAATGAAAAATGTAGAAGATGAATCAATTCGTCCATGGGGACACTATGAAATACTGCTCGACACAGAATACTGTAAAGTTAAACGGATTGTCGTCAAACCTCGTCAAAGATTAAGCTATCAATACCACCATCATCGACAAGAAGCATGGACTGTCGTGCAAGGTGTCGCGCGTGTCACATTAAATGATGTTGATAAAGATTACCAAATTGGAGAAACTGCGTTAATTAGTTTTGAAGATAAACATCGAATGGCCAACCCTAGCGATTCAGAAGATATGATTTTAATAGAAGTTCAAACAGGCACTTATTTTGGTGAAGATGATATAGTGCGCATAGAAGACGATTACGAACGTTCGTGAAATCTATATTAATTACGGGCGGATTAGGCTTTATTGGGTCTAACTTTATTAAACATATTTTTAATAAATATGGTTACCATATTTATAATGTTGATTCGAAAACGTATGCAGCGAGCTATTCTAATATTAGTGAAGAGATAAATCAATCAGGTAGATATAGTTTATCTATTTGTGATATTAATGATTCAGATCGTATTCGTAATTTAATTCAAAAGAATAATATAAATTATATTGTTAACTTTGCGGCTGAAAGTCATGTTGATAATAGTATAAATGATTCAACTCCTTTTGTTCAGACCAACATAAATGGAACACATTCTTTATTGAGTTTGCTCCACGATTGCCCAAGTGTCGAGAGGTATCTTCAAGTGTCTACAGACGAGGTGTATGGTAGTTTAACTGAGAAAGACGATGCCTTTACCGAAAACACTCCGTTACAAGCGAATAGTCCTTATTCTGCAAGTAAGGCTAGCGCAGATTTATTGTGTCGTAGTTTTCATGAAACCTTTAACTATCCCATTTTAATTACTCGCTGTTCAAACAATTACGGGCCAAATCAACACGAAGAAAAATTAATTCCACTAATGATCAGAAATGCCAAGGCAGGAAAAAAACTTCCTGTTTATGGTGATGGTAAAAATATTCGTGATTGGATTCATGTTTCAGATCATTGCTCTGGTATCGACGCGGTATTGCATGGTGGTAAAATTGGTGAAGTTTACAATATTGGCGGTAAAAATGAAGTGCGTAACATTGATATCGTTAAAACTATTCTAAAACTACTAGATAAAGATGAAAGTCAAATAGAGTTTGTAAAAGATCGATTGGGTCACGATTGGCGTTATGCAATTGACAATAGTAAAATTCAAGAGGAATTAAATTGGCTTCCTAGTGTAATCTTTAAAGAGGGACTAAAAGAATTAATATGAATAAAGAAACAGTAGGATTCACGGCAGGCAATTTTGACTTATTGCATCCAGGGTATATTTATACTTTTGAGGAAGCTAAACGACATTGTGATCGTTTTTTAATTTTCTTACAGAAAGATCCAAGTGCTACAAGGTTTACAAAATACAAGCCCGTAATACCGTACTACGAACGCTATAAAACTTTAATGTCTGTAAAATATATAGATGAAGTATATATGTATCAAACTGAAGAAGAGTTAATTGATTTAATCAAATTCTGGAAACCTGATGTTCGCATACTTGGGGAAGATTATATTGGTAAAAGTTTTACAGGAGATGATCTTCCTCCTCGTGTAATATATACTACAAGATCGCACGAGTGGTCAACTACTCGACTAAAAGACTTAATTACCAAACAAACCATCTCACAAAACCCAGAAATATTTAAGCATGATAATAACAAATGAAAACTGGAATGAATTTTCTAAATATCATTTATCTCATTACAATAAGGCAATCATAAATGGTAAAGGTCCAAGCTTCAAACTTATTGATAACCCAATTGACAACACATTAATTAGCTGTGTGAATGATTGCTTTAATGTTAGCAATTATACTGATCTTCTTGTTTGTAATGATATAGAATTTTTTGAAAGAATTGATCATTCAAAACTTAAAACTTTAAAATATTTAGCTGTACCTAATAAAATTCACAGAAATGGATCCCCTAAACCTGATATTTCATACTTAAATGTTATTGAAATAATTGAAAAATCTTTCTTTGGAGATTTTATCATCTTTAATTTAGGTTCTCACCCAAAAAATAATAATTTTATATCTTTAAAAACACAGTATTCTAGCTGTCATACTGCGGCAGATATAATTTCATTGCTACCAAATATACAAACTGTAGATATTTTTGGGGTTGGCGGAAAAGGTTATTCAAAATTATTACCGACCCCAAAAATTAAAACATTATGGAATCCAAACGCGGCTAGAGATGGTTTAAAGTTAATTAAAGCATCTTTGCGAAATAAAACAGTAAATATACATTAATTATGAAAGACGATTTAAATGATAAAAAAATAACTGCAGTTATCCCCGTAAAAATTAATAGCGAACGGTGTAAAAATAAAAACATAAGAAGTTTCGGGGATACTAATTTATTAAAGTTAAAAATTGAAACCTTAAAACAAGTAAAAGGCATAGATTCAATATTAGTTTCATCTAATTGTGATAAACTCCTTGATGTCGCAAAAGATATGGGTGTTAATATTCACAAAAGAGATGAAAAATATTGCACAAATGATAATCCAGGAGATTTTTTTTGTAATTTAGCAAGAGCAATAAATACTGACATACTAATGCATGTTCCAGTAACAACACCATTAATTAGCTCTGATGAATACAACAAAATAATAAATCAGTGGAATAACCTTTCTCCAAAATACGACTCACTTAATGCAACCACAAAAATTAAAGAATTTATTTGGCATAATAATAAACCAGTTAACTATGATCACAAAAACCCAGTATCTTCGCAAGACTTGCCTAATTTCAACTATTTAAATTTTGGTTGTAATATTATAAAAAAAGAATTAGTATTTAAATTCAATAATATCGTTGGGGAGAGTCCTTTTTTATATGATGTAGATGCCATATCAGCCATTGATATTGATGAAAACTCAGATTTCGTTACGGCTGAACTGCTATATAATCATCATATAGTAGATCACTCTATATGTAAAAATATTTTAACGAAAAGAGTTGACACTCCTGAATTAGTTGATTGTACTATAAGAGATGGCGGCTATTTAAATAATTGGAATTATACAAATGAAGAAGTTTTAGATTGCTATAAAGCTGCATCAAAATGCGGCATTAATTATTTTGAAATAGGGTTTAGATCAAATAAAGACTTATTGGGTAAAAAAGGTAAATGGTGTTATTCAGCAGAAGAAGATATAAATAATATCGCTAACCAATACAAAGGGACAAAAATTTGCTTGATGGCTAAAGTCGGAACTGTTTCTATAGACGATTTTATTGAAAAAAAATTCTCTAATGTTGATATGGTAAGAGTTTTAGTTGCGAGAATAAATGATAACAAAAAGAGTCAATACTCCAAAGATGATATTTTATCAGCTAAAAAGCTTTGTAATGCTTTGCTGAATTTAGGTTATGAAGTTTGTTTAAATTTGGGGTGTGGTGATTTAATTACCGATGCAGAAATAAAAATGATTGCATCTACTTTAAATGATGTTAAAATTAAGGCATTATATTTAGCTGATACATATGGTGGGTTTAATTACAAAAACATGCCAATACAAATTCATAAATTTTATCAAGAATTCAATCATTACAATTCTAATATCAAACTAGGCTTCCATATACATAATAACAATGGGAATGGGTTGGAAAAATTCAAAATCGCATCCTTCAACGGATGTACTATGATTGATACAAGTATTGGCGGCCTTGGGCGCGGTTCAGGCAATTTAAAAACTGAAGAGTATATGTGTCATAAATTTCTCGAAAACCCAAAATTACAAGAAAAAATAACACCTATTATAGAATTTTACGATAAACATATTCAATCAAAAAAAGCATATAATAATCAAAAACTTAAACTGCATCACCCACTATATAATATTGCTGGAGCACTTTCTTTACATCCAGATTACATATTAGAGTTGTTAAACAATCCCGAACAAACTATTAATCAAGATATAGATATAATATTTCAATTAGATAAATATACAAGAAAAAATAATTGTAGAAATTATGATAAAAACTTAATAAAAAAATTAACATAAATCATGTACATTATATTAGGAAAAAACGGATACATAGCAGAAGCTATAATAAAAGAATTAACGTCACGCGATTTACCCCATATCGCCCTTAGTCGCACGGATGTAGATTATACAAATATAAAAATTTTTGATAATTGGTTATCAAATAATGCATACAAAAAAACAGTCAAACATCATAATGTTTCTATTATCAATTGCGCGGGATATATTGGCAAACCAAATGTGGATGCTTGCGAGCTAAATAAAGCAGATACAGTTGAGGGTAATGTGATATTTCCTGCAATGCTTTCGCAACTTTGCGCAAATAAAGGGTATTTATATACTCACATTTCTTCAGGATGTATTTATGGCGGATATGAAAAAGATTTTACAGAAGAAGATACCCCTAATTTCGATTTTCAAAACGGTAGTTTTTATAGTGGCACAAAAGCACTTGCAGAAAAAATTGTGAAGCAAAATGCACCAAATAGTTATATTTTTAGATTACGCATACCATTTGATGAATTTGAATCTCCGCGCAATTATTTAACTAAATTATTGACTTATAATCAATTATTAGATGCGCGTAACTCCCTTTCTCATCGCGCAGATTTCGCAAAATATACAATCGATTTAATCGAGCAAAAAGTTCCATTTGGAATTTATAATATTACAAATAAAGGTAGTGTTACTACTAAAGAAGTAGTTGAATTAATGAAAGAGCATTTAAAACCAAATAAAGAGTTTAAATTTTTCAGTAAGTTGGACAATTTCATGCAAGAAGTTACTGCCCCTCGCTCTAATTGTGTTCTTGATACGTCAAAAATTGAACAGTATATTCCGATTAGAACTGCACAAGAAGCATTAAAAGATGCATTATCTAAATATGTGATTTAAGTGTAACATTGTATGTGGAGCTTTGCAATAATACACCAGCAATAAAATGTTTCTTAAGGAGAGAATTCGTTTCCAATTCTAAAGATATACCTGATCATTTAAATTGTATAATTTTTGGTGTTCATACAATCAAAAATCAAGCTATGACATTTGTAGCTATGATTGAAAATGGCGCAG
>ERZ1046876.561-NODE-561-length-28140-cov-4.817305_pt1 | contig 28140 bp, 19 predicted proteins | sample MGYA00383094_ERZ1046876 | MGnify/ENA primary metagenome ERZ1046876 (study PRJEB29581, sample SAMEA5548364) | metagenome | biome: marine; feature: coastal; material: water | depth 50 m | study: Short-term variability in the microbial, nano- and picoplankton...
CAACTGCAGTAGAAAATCTTAGAGAAAATATTAAAGAACCTATTGTAGGAATAGTAACCGGTACAACTAAGTTTGGTGTATTTGCCGAGTTTAACGAATCTTTAACTGGACTTATACCTAAAAATGAATTAGATGAATCTACTTTACAGTTATTTGATAATAGAAGTATAAAGCCAGGTGATGAAATAAACTTTTGGACAAAGGAAATTATATCAGAAAGAAAAATTATTTTAAGCCAAGCTGGTCCTAAAATTGATTTATGGGATGGTGCTGATGAAAAATATAAACCTATGATGGTCACTGAAGGTAAGGTAACCAAAGTAACTAAATATGGCGCATTCGTAGAATTAGAAAAAGGTATAAGCGGACTTATCCATAGAACCAAATTAAAAAATACCGAGCTTTTAAAAGGTGATGAGGTAGATGTTAAGATTGGTAGTGTTAATGTCAGTGATCGAAAGATTACTATGAACTTAGTATAACCTTTATCCTGGTTTGGAATATATAAACAAATCAGGATAAATATGTATTCTAACGAACAACTTAATGCTATACATTCTTCAAAGATAGGTTTTGAATTTGAGTTTTTTTCAAATGAAAATTTAGACCTTACTAAAGATGGCTTAGCACAAACATTAAACAAGACAATTAGAGTAGAAGAAAAAGCTCATAGTGACTTTACACCTACTCAAGATATTTTTAAATTAGAACCAGATAATTCCGGTGGTACTGGAATGATTGAGCTGGTAACCGGACCTCTACCATTTGTTGAAGCCAAGATAATTATGGCTAAAACTTTAAAATGGGTTAGAGAAAATGGAAAGACTAATGAAAGATGTTCAATCCACATTAACATTGCATTTGATGGAAAGAAATTAGGACCTATTGTTAATATGTCTAAATTAGACGTAGGTAAATTTGTACTTAACTTTGACGAAAACAAAGTATATGAAGCCTTCCCAAACAGAAGAGATTCTGTTTATGCAAAATCTATAAAGTTTATTGTACCATTAAGTGGTATGACTCAACCATCACCAGAAAAAAATCTTTGGAAAAACTATATGTTTGTCAAAGAGAAGTATTATGGTATTAATTTTGAAAAGTTACAAAAAGGTTATATTGAGTTTAGATATCTTGGTGGTGCTGATTATGAAAAGAGGTATTCTACAATACTCTCAATGACCGAACATTTTATTACTTCATTATATGAAACTTTAGTTAATCCAAAATATAATGAATCTGATTTAAAGGTTTTAGATAAGATTTTAGAAAAGCATAAAACTGTTATTGAATCTTACCGAACATATTCTTCGTTTAAAGAAAAATTTCCGAATGTTCATTTAATGGTTGATCTCCAAACATATGATCAACTTATTGAAATGTATTACCCTAAGATTAGAGAAAAGATTTTTGATTTAATCACTAGAGCTGATATGAATGAAGGTTTAATTAATTACGATAGTGATACCGGTAGGATTCAGATTAAAGATGCTAAGTTAATGAGATGTTTTGAAATAAGCGGCGTTGATATTGTTGATTCAGTTATCCAAGGAAATATAGTTAATTGTGATATCTTTGGTTGTGACCTTAAGAATGCTTCAGTATTTGAATCTAACTTATTTGGAGCGACTGTAGCAGAAGACTGTAAAATAGAAGAATCATATGTTAGTAGAAATGTAATCTGTGAGGATAGTTATGTATTTGGAAAAAGAGGAGTATTCAGCGGAGAAATGGTTGGAGGTATTTTCAGACAAGGTAGAGCAACTCCTCTTGCTAGATTCGGTGATAATACTGAGGTAATAGAAATAGAAAAAATTAAGTAAGAATATGGCTAGGAATAAAAGTTGGTGTAACCCAGATAACCAAGAATGTTTAGACGCACTCATAAAGGAAATTAATGATGATTTAACTGTAGGTTGTCAAATACCTTTTACTGTGCCTAAGAAAGAGTTGGCTCACATCATAAGTAGAGCTAAAGATTATTTTTATAAAATATATGAAGATAGTGTAGAGGAAATGTTTATTGCATTACCAAGATCTGCTTGGGGTGAAGCTGAGTTTAGACAAGGTATTAGTCATAATAGTACAACTGGTACTGATCCTAATAAGTTAACAGAGAAGGATGTAAATAATCCTAGAGGTGTTGTAAAAATGCCTTCAACTGTTTGGGCAGTTAATAATGTATTCCAAATAAATGGATTCTCTGGTGAGGATGGTGGTTTTGGCGATAATTCATTTTCTGCAGGTGACCCTGATTTTTCATTAGATAAATTTATATACTCTGATGTATATGGAGCCGGGATCGGTTCAGAGGATTTAATGTACTATGTAATTAATTCAAAATTTATAGATAATGCAAGACAGGTTTTACAAGCTCAAATATCATATAACTATAATAGGTTAACTAAGAAGTTTAGATTTATGGGGGAGTTACCTAAAAATGGCGCATGTATATTTCAGGTTTATAATACTATTCCTGATTGTGATCTTTTTCAAGATGAAGCATTTATAAGATACTGTTGTGGGATGGCTAAAATTCAATTAGCTAGAATCGTAGGAACCTTTCAATTTAACTTACCAGGTAATATTACTATTAATTATGATTTAATTTCTGGTGAAGGTAGGGAAGAAGTAGATAGAATAGTAGAAGAGATAAAAGGTGATGAAGGAGTAGATTACTTTTTCACTGGATAAAATATAATCTAAGACCCTCAAAAAATGTAGAGAATATATAATAAAAGAATATTCTCAATGATAAAAGAAATATACAGTAGAGACATAGATGCACCGAAGTACAATGATGATGTAATCGAGGTGACAGATCAATTACAACAGCTTATTCTTAAGATTGAGAATTGTTTGTTTACAAGACAAGGTGATGTTTTAGGTTCTCCTAATATGGGATGTAATTTAGATGATCTTGTCTTTTCTTTGGTATTAAACGAATCGGTTATTTCCCAAAGGATTAGTAACCAAATTCAGTCATATTGCTTAAACAGTAGTAGTTCTGCTTTTGGGTTAGATGTAAGAGTACAATTTTACAGCACAGTAGAAAGAAACGGTTGTTTAGTTGATATTTATATAAATGAAGAGAGAGTCATAGGGGCTTTATTTTAAAAATAAAATAGTTAATGTCATTTTTTAGTAAAACAAGAATAAAGGCAACAGAGTTATTCTTTGATGCATTTCAATATTTACAACGTCAGTATGATCAGGCTGGTGAAGTGTTTACTCCTGCTTCTCCATTTGGACAAATACTTACAGTGGTTGCCAACCTAGGCGAATTGATTTTATTTTATATTGAAGCAGTCGCAACAGAGCTTAATATAAGTAGGGCAAGAAATATTGAATCAATATATGGATTATCTAGATTAACCGGACATGATCCTACAAGAGGAATATCAGCACAAGGTATAATAGGCTTAAGATTAAATACATCAGCCGCTTCACTAGTTGAAGGTGATTTTGTTCAAATACTAAATTATGTAGAATTAGAAGTTGGTCAAAATAGTCTATCTTACTTTTTAAAATTTGATAGTGATTATATTAGATTAGAAAAAACTACAAGCTCATTTGTAAATGTACAATTAATTCAAGGAGAAAGAGAAGATCAAACGTTTACTGGTACTGGGTTAGATTTACAAAGTTATAATTTAACTACTAAGGATCCAACTTACCAATTTATGGTTAATGTACATGTTGATGGAAAGTTATGGAAAAATGTTAATTCATTATATGACATGAACAATGGTGAGGAATGCGTTATGGTTAAAACTAGTGTAAACGGTGGTATAACAATTTTCTTTGGTAATAAACAATTTGGAGAACCGCCTGCATTAGGATCCATTATAAAAGTTTCTTATGTAAAGACTAGAGGATCTGCAGGTAACATAGGCGGGCAAAATTTAGATTTAAAATTTAAAGATCCTGGAACAGACTCTCAAGGTAACGAGGTTAATTTAGATGAAGTGTTATCTTTAAATATCGTTAGGAGTCCTATGTTTGGTTCAGATAGTGAAGATCCTCAGTTTACTAGATTGATCGCTCCGTATCAAAGTAATTCATTTGTTTTGGCTAATCCTAATAATTATATTTACTATTTAAGTAAGTATGACTTCTTTTCTTTCGTAGATGCATATAATACTAAAGATGACCAGTATTTAGATGATGACAATATTATATACTTGTTTTTAATACCTGATATTGCTAAAAAGATAACAAGTGATAAAGATTATTTTAATGTCCCTGTTGAAGAATTTACATTAACACCAGATGAAAAGGAAATGGTATATGAAATTTTAAATGAAAGCGGTAGACAAATAGTTACAGCTGAGGTTAGAATTAATGATCCTGTAATTAAAAGATATGCAATGAATATTGTTATAAGATATGTAGAAGGTTTTGATAAAGACGAAATGCATGCAGCTATAAGAGAACAACTCAGTACATATTTTATATACATTAATAGAAGAGATAGAATTCCTAGATCAGATATTATTTCAATTATTGAAAATGTAGATGGTGTAGATTCTGTAAATGTGTTTTTTATCTCGGAACAAAATGAAAAGGCAATAGCTGATGGTTTTTATGAAGTACCTGTTTACGGTATAGATCCAGTAACAGACCAAAGAGTATTAATAGAAACTAATAAGATTACCTTAAGGGCTGATGAAGATCCTCAATTAGGGTTAGATGAATTTGGAGATGTTGTTATTGGCCCAGAAGATTTAGCAATCATAAGAGGTGGCTGGGATGATAGAAATGGAACGTTCTACGAAACAACTCCTAATAAGAATTCAATAAGTTCACTTAACATATTCTTTAAAGGTAGCATACCTAATAACCTTTATAATAAAACTCAGCAATCTAAGTTTAATGATCTTAAGAGAAGTAGAGGGACTACTATTGCAACATCCGGTAATTCAAGAAGTACTAACACTGGAAGATTACAAGATAACCCTACACTAAAAGCAATAAGAGGAAAGTAATATGAATAAAAATACAGAGAGAAGAACTGGTATGCCTAGCGTTTATAAAGCTACTTATGAAGAAGGGTGGAAATTAAAAAATTTAGGTAATGACTATAATGAAAATTTAATGAGGAATTCATTTTCAAATTACATGTTTAGAAATGAAAGACTTTCAACATTTTTAGATTCTTATTTAAAACCTATTATGACATTTTGGATTAATAAAGTAAAATACCTTAGAATCTATTATAACTTTGGCGTGCCTAAAGATTACCAAAAAATAAATTAAGATGGTTAATAACTGGAAACATTTAAATTTCTTTGATAAAGCTGGTAAGTATCTTAATTTTAATTATGATCCATCAGAAGATAAATGGTCAGGTACTATGTATTTGCCTGAAGTGTCTATTGGTTTGTTTGAGGTTGGTCAAATTTTTATATTAGAAGAGTTTGTAAATAAAGATAATAACCTAAAGCAGTTTGGGTTTCCTCATGGTGTTGAAGTTGCAACAGGTACTACCGGATCTACTGGTGGTGTTTGTGAATGGACAGCCGAATGGGAAACAACAGATCCTAATGAAATATTTTTATTTCAATTTGATATGGATTTTAATACAGGTACACAGACCTCTTTGGAGGTGGAACCTGATGGACCGCCGTTGGAAGTTATAACAGAATTAGAAATATCATTAAATTCGGATCCTACTGAAACTATTGATCCTGAAGGATATACTGTTACTGATGTAATTACACCAGAGGCACTACAGCTTAATATTGCAATAAGATCCGAAAAGGAAAATACATTTAAAAGAACTTTACACATAAAAGATAGCTGCACAGATAAAATTATTGCAGAAATATTAATATGGGGTGAAACTACAGGTGAAGATGAAAGATTAAAAGTTATGACTCAGAATATGGGTTATAATATTTTAGAATCAGATAGTGAAATATTTAGAAATACAAATATAAAAGAATTATTACCTAACTTTGATGAGGTTAATTTAAAGAGAAAAGAGATTATGATGGAAGGTTCTAATATCTATCCATTCATCGGTTCTTATAAAGGTTTGGTAAATGCAATAAAGTTTTTTGGATATGATACTTTAAAGGTTAGAGAGTTTTGGAAAAATGTTGATGCTAATTCACCGATGTTTGGTAAGTACATTATGAGTAATGATATTTCAGTATTTGATCCAAGCGTACAATTAAATGATAGAACTATAACATTACCTAATAAAAGGTTTAGAAAAACTAGTTTATTTAGTTTAGTTTATAGAATTAATAATATTGTACCTAACAGATTTGATGAAGAGTCATTACCTATAACTGAAGAGAATTATGATTTTACTATTGAAGAAATTTTAATTAAGTTATTTGGATTAAAGAAAAAATTAGAAAATGAATTTTTACCACTTAATGCTAGAATCAAGGATATAACAGGTGAAGCTGATTTTTTCGGTTTACTTGAAGTTGTTAATACATTAAGTAGAAATGATAAAAGAGAAATTGTAGCAGGCATAGATGCTAATTTTAAATTATCAACTAAAGATTGTATATACATGGAGGACTTAAGATCATTTAGTTCATTCTGTTTAGCGTCTGAAGGAATAGTAGGAGAAGCTATTGTTAATTATTGTAATGCTTATATTGCACCACTCTCACCTGTTAATGCAATAGGGAGAAATTTATTATTAGGCCCTACTACACCAGGACAGATTTATCCACCATCACCAATAGGACCAGATTTTAATGGACCAATGGGAGTCCCATATGACGGAAGTAATGTTACTATAGCTGGATTAGCTGATGCGTTCTTAGCATACTTTACTAGATATGCGCCAGATTTAAATAAGATAGGTGCATGGCCTGATGGTGAATCTTCATATTATCTTCCAGATAAACCAGGTATACCTGTTGGAGCAATGACAATTTTAGAAAATGATTCTTTTAATAATATAACATGGGATAATGTTGATTCTACTTGGAATCAGCTAAACGATGCTAATAAATTTTTTACATTTGATGTAGATCCACAGGGTGTTAGTGCAGGGGATGTATTTACAATTAATGACCCAGATACTAACACAGGAGCTACTTACACTGCCGTAATTGGTGATACTGATACTGATGTAAGAAATGCCTTATATGATCAACTTATAATATTAAGAGATTCATTTAACACTCCTTGGATTTGGTGGGATATTACAAAGGAGACTGGTGTAACTGGTGATGTTCTTAGGTTATTTGGTCAGAATGTAGATAGATTAAAAGTATCATGTCAATCTGCGTACGGTTCACAATTGTTATTTAATCAATTACCTGGGGAGACTCTATTTACTTGGGATGGTATTGAACGTGGAAATTTTGAAGAAATAGAATGGACAATTTTTAAAGAAGAGACTGATGTTTCACCATCTTATTATAAAGTATTTAGAGGACCTCTATCACAGTATAATAAATTGCCAATAATATTACCGTATGTCGGAACATATAGTGTAGAGATGAAGCTATTTGATCTGTATAACAATATATCGTCTAATGTAAAGACTGATTTTATTTGCGTAGAAAATAGAGAGGTTGAATATTCTGGTTGGTATCAGGCAAGAGAGACTATCTATAGTTGGAATACTGAAGCTAAAGAAGTTTGGAATAATTATGGTTCATTATGGAATTTACCTATTACCCCTAGTGTTACTTGGGATGAGGAAAGCCCTAGCTTATATGAATCATTAGATAGAGTTAATGCTATTCTTAATAACTTTGGTTTAGGTGCTTCACCAGACTTTCAATTATTAAATTACCAAGATGATGGTAAAGCTAGTTTTAGTGGTCCATATAGATGGGATAATTTAACAACCGGTGGTTGGAATGATACTTATCATTTATGGTGGGATATGACTAGTACATCTGGCGATACTCCGGCATTCTTTCAGTTTAAAGAAGTTCAACCAGAAACATATTTAAAAATTACAGCATTAAATGGAGAAACGGCAGAACACTATTTTGACTCGTCTATAACTACATTAGCTGAAGCAGCCGCTGATTTAAATGTGAGTACAAATCCTATTATTAATAAGTATGTATACAATGTTGTATATGACGCAACCAATAGTCAAGTGTTTGTACAGGCAGTCTGTAGATATTTTGGATTACATGGAGATTTTAAAGCTGTAGATATGGTGTATGCAGATGGTGATAATGTTTGCCCATCTACCGGAACTGGTTCACCGTGGCCAACTGGAGATGATGATTGTCCTAGTTTAATTTATAGGAAAGGGCAAAGTGTAGCAAGTAACCCAACATGGAACACTGCCAAGTTTATAAACAATGGAAAGGTATTACCTAAAATGACTTGGCTTATGTTCGTTTATGATAAATGTAAGATACCAGGTAAAGGTAAGCCTAGATGGATAATTAAGAATACAACTGACTCCAACATGGCCGATATATATTTTGAGAGTAAATACTTAACTTATTTGTTTAAGAATTCAGGGAAATATGAAATCACCCTTGAACTTACTGATACGAATGGGAATAAATATAAAAAGAATAGAAATATTCTAGTAATTAAATAAAGAAAAGAAATGGCAATTAGCGTAACAGAAATTCTTGGAACAGATTCGTTATCCGGATCCAGACTGGTATTGAATGATAACTTCAATATCTTGACCAGTGAAATTAATGCAATGGAGGTTTATTTTAATCCTACCGCAGGAACACTCAGTAATCTACAAAACGTGCAAACAGAAGCACTAAGAGTAGGTTTAAGTACTGTTCTGTTAGACATTAATGCTTCTACATTTGATGTATTAACAAATGTTAATATGACAGGTAATCTTAACCTTAACGGTGGAGGATTATTTAGAAATGATGTAGATCCACAAACATTAAACGATGGTTTTGCAACAGGTTCTCCTGGTGTAATTACTGTTGGTACAAGTTCAGCAATACCACCATACACAGTGGAGAGAGTTGGAAATAGTACCGGTACAGTAGTAACTATACAGCTTAATGATGGTGCAATTGGTCAAGAATTATTTTTTGTATACTCCGAAGCACAAACAGGATTGATCACTATCCAAGGCGCATCTACACCATTAGTACTACCAGGTGGTACTAAAATTGATTTAGATGCCCAAGGTAAAACTGCTCACCTACTTTGTGTAGACGATGGTACAGGAAATGGAGTTTGGTTCTTAGTAGGTGGAACTGGTTATACAATAAGTTAATAAAAAGAAAAACGATACATGGCAACGACGCCTTTAATTAAAACACCGCAGGCAGATGGGGGTACATTTTATACCTTCTCTTCTTCTGCAAGAGATTTATCAAAGACCCTTAACAATGATGAGCTTAAGTTGGTCTTTTCTAAGTTTGTGCTTTTAAATATACCGGATTTTGATAGGCTTAATCCTGTTACATTTGATAGTTATGAAAACTACATGCAATTTGATACTATTGATGGTATGATTGCAAGTGGCGGATTAAAAGGTGATCCTAATGTTAACTTTACTGAAAGTCTTCAGAATTACGCGCTGAACTTAGAGGAGTTAATTATTAGTGATTCATCATATGATAATACAACACAGAGATCTGTAGCTGAAAGAGTATTTTTTAAATGGATGAAAGAGACAGGTGCAATGAGATTTAGACCTGCTACTAATTTAGAGAAAAATCCTGGAGTAACACGACCTCTGTTTGTAGAAGAAGATACAATGGAGACTGGTGATTATCAGTACAGGAGAGTTGTAAAATATGTAGGTGACATTGATATTGTAAATAATGTAGATAAAGCAGGTGAGGCTTACACAGAACTTTACATTAATGTACCAACTGAAGTAGGAGGTACACCAACTATTCTATTTGACTCTATTTCAGATGTAAACTATCAACCTAGTTTAAGAATACAAGGTAAGGACGAATTTATTTTAGGTCGTGGTCCTAGTACAGTACAACCACAAGGATTAAGTATCAATGCATTTTATGATTATGATGATGCACTATTTGGTGATCCTGCAAACGGAGGTTATACTGATCCTAATGCCAATTGGATGCTGGAGCCTAATCCACCAACATCTAAAGAATCTTATTTTACTGAACCTAATACCTTTACTAATACTGCTAATATTAATATAAGAAAATATCCAGCTGATTATGGTAATCCTGTAGGATTTAACGGTTCCGCTTATGTTAGGAATCAGTTAGATGGTATTTCAGTAGACTTTACTGCTAATGATTATGAACAGATAATAACTGATCCTTCTATTTCTACTATCCCACAATTTAACGGAAGTGATTTAGCAAGTACATTTGAATTTAATGCCGTACTAGTTTATTATGATATGGTAGATACCAGCAATACTGCAAATACCGTAACTAACTTATATGGTATTTTATTGGTAGATAATATTACACCTACAACTGATGGTGGTTATATTCAAAGATATCCTAAATATAAACCTAATAAAGTAACAGGACAAAACGGAAACAGTTATGGATTTAAAATTAATTTACGATTTGATGCTTCGCCAGGATCGGCCGGTATCGACACAATCATTAATGACTATAATACATTTTCAATGCAGCTCTTCAGTGAAGCAACTGCACAACTGCAAGAATCTGCAAAAATATTCCAAACACAGCAATTAGAAATATCTGAACTAGATCAAAAAGTTCAAACTTTAGAAAATCAAATAACTAACGTAGCGGATGTTACTTCTTTACAAGCGCAAATCACAAGTGTACAAAATCAATTAGATAATGCTAACTTAGCATTTGCAAATGATACTGTTTTATTAGATCTTATTTCTAAAAATTCTGATGAGATCCAAGGCTTGGCAAATGGTAATGTACCAGTGTCATTACAATATAATACAGATGTAGTAAGACAAGGTCCTGGTATAAGTGTAGATACTAATACACCTAATTTAATCACGGTATCATTAGCTACACAAGAATATTCATTTGTAATACCTTTTAATGCTAGTGAAACTGTTATAGATGCATTAAATCCACTGAATTTAAACCAGGCAGTACCACAAGTGTTTACTGAATTAGTAACCTATACAAATATGTTAAGGTTAGATACTGTTAATGAAGCTGGTGGTGATTTAAATATTTACATAGATGATACTATGATACAATGGAAAGTTGGTCAAACTTTCAGATTAGCGTTTAACAATAATTTAGATATAGGCTCAAGAAATATAAGACTATGGACCGATGCACCTAGTAGACTTAATACTGGTTCGTTTGGAATTTCAATGGGAGTGATTCCAAATTCTGAAATTTCAAAAAGGCCTATCATAGAATTTATATGTACAGAGCAAGGTATTTTAAATTTCGTATTTGATATCATTAAATAAATAATAAAAGAAAGAAGAAAAATAAATGGCTGAAAATAATTCAATATCAACAATGCTTCCGGAGCTTCTTAGGCTTTTTAATAATTCTTTAGAAAGTTTTGAGAAAGTTAATCAGGCCATAACTTCTAGTAATGAGTCGGTAACTATTAACATTCAAAACAATGATGGAACAAACTCAAGAGTAACTATTCCTAGTTTTGGTTTTCTAAAAAATTCAGTAGATAGGCTACAGAATAATATTGATACTATTACAAATGTCGGTGGTCAAAACAGCTCTATTAGATTATCTGATGGTACCTTTAGAAAACTGGTATTAGCTAAACTACCAACAGAAGCACAAGATTTAAATTCTATAAATTCTGTTGAAAATTTTAACATTAAACCTAATTGGTTTTTTGAAGAATTAATTAACCCTCTTCTTTATGTATCATTTGATTTAACTGGGCAGGTTCCAATAGACACAGAAAGAGCAATAATTCAAAGGTACATATTAAATACAAATACTCAGAGTAAGATTAACTTTTTTAATAATACTTACAGTGGGAGAGCAGATTTAAATTATGATGAGTTTTTACAGCAAATCGTTGAAAGAAATATTTCATATGTATTAGATGAAGCTGTTGTAGATTTACCACCGAGAGTTAAAAGATATACTGGAAACTTTAGTGTACTTAGAATATCAGACGCTACTTCTACTGATGTAGTTAACGGTGCTACTGTAACAACACAGCGCAAACAATATAAATTAAATAAGATTTTTTATACTGATATAGAGGCTGACTTTGATGATACAATACAGCTTTCGGTAGGAGATAGCCTTGAAGTTATTTCTAATCCAATAAGTACAAGATATAAAGTAACTAATGTTGACTCTAGTACAAATACGGTTATTGTAGAATTAGTTGAAGGATCGGATCCAATTAGAATAGGTGCGGATCAATTAAAAATTGCATCTTCATTAGAAGATAATGTTCAGGTTGATGTTACTGTTGGATTTAATGAAAGGTGTATTACTTTTGTAAAACCTATTGATCCAGATTCAAAAATACCTGCAGTGAATTGGTCACCAGGTAGTGGCTATTATACTAATACATTAACAACCATTAATGCTAATGGTGTTGAACAAACACTAGCAGAGTATTATCAGCAAAGTGCGATTGATTTTGGATCAATGCTACTTTCTTTCGCTGATGATAAAATACCAACAACAAGGGAAGGTGTTAAACCAAGTGCTCCTGTTTTAAATGATAGTGATTTTGCGGTTAAATTAATTAATGCTCAAGTAAGTGATTCCTCTTCAATAGTTGAACTCACCGATCTTAATAATCAGAAAAATACAATAGAAGCTACCCTTAAGGAATTAGATGGTGCAATTGCACAAAGCAGAACTAAAATTCAAACTACTAATTATAAAACTGAAGTAGAACGAGATGCTGATAAGAATGCGTTACAAGGTTTAATTACAGAGAGATCTTCACAAGCAGAACTATATGCATCAGTTGTTAAAGAAATTGATGCTAAGCAAAAAGATAACTCAGTATCTAGTATTACACCTAAGTATAGAGCTCGTGGGTTTTGGGCAATGCCAGAAGAAAAATCTACACCAGCAACTGGGCTACAGTCAATAGTTAAATTTAAAACTAGGTATAGATACTTATCCAGCGACGGGGCGGCAAACCCAGTTGATCAATTTACATTCAAGGATGGATCTGGTGATACACAAGGTGCATTTTCAAATTATAATATTGTAGAAAGTACACTAAGACCTAGAGCAAAGAGTTCTCTAACTGGCGTATATCAGTGGGTTGATATAAGTACTGATAATGCTGATGCTGTTAATATTAATCAATTAGACATCCCAATAAGAAAAGGGGAGCAAGTAGAAGTTCAGGTAAAATCTATATCTGAGGCAGGGTGGCCATCCAATCCGTTAGAGAGTGATTGGTCTAATTCTGTAATTCTTAAATTTCCTGCAGATCTTAGTTCAGATAATGCAACTGAAGCTATCATAAATCAAAACCAACAGGATTTAGCAAAAGTAGCATTAGAACAGGATTTAAATGAAATGGGAATACAGGAACATTTAAGTACTTCCTTTGTTGCTAATGAAAATTATTTTGCTCATTCTAGTCCAGTAATTGCATCTGGGTTTTTATCTGAAAATCAAACACCGATTGACCTTTTTACAAAACTTCAGCAGATGCAATCACAATTAGACCTATTCACAGAACTACTTGCACAGGCTAAAGGTAACTTAGTGGTTACTATAATTGATGATCAAGGTAATGTACAAAACCTTAAAAGAAATTCAGTAACAAAAATATTTGCTGGATTTTATGCACAGGAAGTTACAAACCTCGACGATCCAAGAGGTGCTATTATATCTAAAACATTCTTTATTAATTTAGCTAATAATGAACAGACTGCATTAAGATTAATTTCTAGAATATCTGGTAATAGAAGCAGAATGGTTAAACAATCTGAAAATCCTAATTATACTGGAAACATTAGTTCTATTACGGCAGGTACTACAATATTACCTGCGACATATTCATGGTTGGATAATAGCCAAGCAAACCAAAGTAACGGTCAACCAACATTTAAAACTGATGATGCTGATTATAATACAATAAGAAAATATGATCTTACTCCTATTATACTATCTAACCCTGACGTAACTGCTCAGACTAAGTTTGGGCAAACTACATCATTATCACCATTTCAATCAACTCAAAATAAAAACCAATTTATTAACAGTAGGTTTAGTGATGTTTCATCTGAGAATGATTTTTATAGTTATAGCAGACCAGGAGATGGGTTATTTACATTTAATCTAGATACTGCCGAGAATTTTTATGGAAGAGGGAATGCAACAATGGGTTCAACTGCTGGTCAATTTATTTGGGGTGGTGGCTTTAACCAAGATGGCACGCCGTTCACGGCTGCAGGTTATCCCGTTAACCCTACACCTGATGATATATTAGAAATTCAAATAACCCACCCTTATCTAACTAGTTATGCTACATATAAAAAGGCATATGAAAATATGACAGGAGATAACAGTAATGCTACATTACCGGCAACTATACCTGCGCTTGGTATAGATTGTACAACTGCCGGAAATGGAACTGCAAATATTTTATTTAGACAATCTAGATTTATAAATTTAACATCAGATGCCAGAAGTGGTAAATCTCAGGCCATCTACTTAAATGAAAATGTTATTGATTTAACTACATTAAGTAGCTCTACTGATTTTAGTGGAGTGGTATGGCCTAATGGTCAAGTATTACAAGCTAGTCCATCTATTACTGCTATTGGACCATTAGGTCAAGCAGGAGATCCTAACTTAGTAAACAGCGGAGCAGGTTATAGTAGAAATATTAAAGGAGCATTTGATAACTTTGATCAATATACATTAGGACAACAGAGCTGTGGGTCATATCTTTTTATATCATCTGATGACCACTTAAATATACAGACCGGTGGAGATTCGGCTCAGTCTGCTAAAATGGTACAGTTTGGTCAACAGAATTCAATAAATGTACCTATGGTTTTTCAATATAGAATGACAGACTATTTTGGTACAGGATCTGGTGCAGATGGGGGTATTGGTAATATTGGTGGAGATTCTACTGGTGCTACTACAAATATAACTTATGCAAAGAAAATAGGGTTTGATATTTATCCTAATAACCAAGAGCCTTTTCAATATGATATTGAAATATTTGCAAAATACCGATCAAATAAATTAAACATAAATGTATTCCCAACTAAAACGGTAACCAAAGGGTTAAATGATTTAGAAAAGGTATTAACAAAATTAAGCCCAACAGTTACTTCAACAAGAGTTAACAGAATAGTTAATGAAGGTGGTGCTGGCGGTGTTCGTGGCGGAGGAATCAATAAAGGTTTATTTACCGAGGATACAAACTTTAATGGTAATGTATTCTAAACGTTTAATTTTTCACTAACCGTTTGGTGAATAAATAAAAAAAGTGAAAATTAAATGGCCGAAAAATTATTTGATAAAGCATCTTACAGTATAGCTAGAACTAATCCTAAGTTAACAGGTAATGTTAAACTTGTCAGTGATGGGAGTAATTTATACCTGGAATCGTTTAGTGCTAACAATGAATTATCATCGTCTACCTTTAAAGCATTTAAAATAAGTGGTAAAGATACTTATGATAGGGATGTTTGGAAATTCTTTCAAGGTGGAAAGTTTCCTGCACAATTAGCATATGAGGTATTCCAAGAATATCAAGATGTATCAGTGTTATCCCAATACCAAAACCAGTATGAAATGTTTTATTCTGCTGGAACTAGGTCGGTCTCATCTAATTCATATTCTCAAGATTTAGGTATGCTCGCGCCTTTATGGCTAAATGAACAAATACCTGAAAAATTTGTAATCTTTAGAATAGATAATCCTGCTGCTGTTAATAATATAACGGCAACAGTACAAAACAACGATTCTAATTTAGCACAAACATCATCTGAGTTTACCAAAAATGTTTTAGAAAATTGTACTGCTATTAAAACTTTTGATTTAACAACAAATAGTTTACTAGGATCTTATATTAGAAATTATAGAGCACAAGAAGATTTTCCAACCGCCCCTTTAAACATATCATGGAGAAAGGATGAACCTATGCAATGGGCAGGAATTAATTATAGTAAAGGTGGGTTTACGTCATCCGGGAGTTTTTCATATGATGGGATAGTTACAGAAGATGCTACTATTATACAAAATGAATTCTTTTTTACTGAAGGCTTTGAAAGAAATAATGTTTTATTAGCTAATCTAATTAACATGGAATTTTTATTCACTGACGAAACTGCTGCTGATTATTCGCTAAACAGATACTTTGGTTTATATGTGAATGAAGTAGAGGAAGGTTTATTTGATTTATCAGGAGAAGGTTTTTATAAGAATATTGAAAAAACACAATTGCCTAAAATTAGTACTATCACTGAAGTATCTGAGCAATTAAATACTCCGTTTGAAATATCCAACAGTGCAGGGGTTTTACTCTATATTGATCCAACTAAAACAGAAACTATTACTGGTGTACCTACTCCTAGTAGAGTAAACGAGATTGAGTCGATTTTTTATGTTAAAGATAAAGAAGATAATTTTCATACTGTTAAGAAAGGCTCTAAGTGGGGTAATAATCAAATAAGAATTTTTGATACTGCGGTTGATGTATCTAAGTTTACAGGATTTAAAAGCCCTGATACTTTTGCTGATGCAAAAATTATTAATAGAAAAGGTAAAGCTACCTGTTCTTTCAAAATCATAAATGAATTAACAGATGGGTTAAGTATTAAGTTTTATGATGGTGTTGATTTAGTAGGAGAAGTTGCAGCTACTTCAATAGAGGCACCTGTACCAGGATACAATAAACAACAATTCTTTAATCCTAATGGAACTAACCAAGAAATAGCTAAGGCAATAACTAATGCAATAAACCAAGGAATATCACCAGAGAAAAGATTTTTTGTCGCTTCTTATAATGATGATACTGTTTATGTTCAGTCAAGGTTTGGTGGTAGTAGATTTAATAGACTTAACTTTAAGATTAATTATTCAGCATACCCTTTACAGATAGATAATTTGGTAACATATCCACTTACTACGATAGCAAATGATAATAAAAACTTTGTTGGTGGTAATGATGTAAACTCATCTTTATTAAGAGTTGCTAATGGTGACCAGGATAGATTTGTATTAGGCAATTGGATTCAGTCCAAAAACGGTTATGCTGAGATAGGTGATTGGGTTCCGTATTTAGAAAATCCAGTAGAGGACAACACTGGGACGGTTACAAGCTATAATGAAATTGATGAATATGTTATTATAACCTTAAATGATAATCAGATACAAGTTACTAATAGTGGACAGGTTGCACTATACTCTGACTATAAACCATCATTTGGTAGATTTTCAATATTTCCTATGAAGGATTTTGACTATGATTTCTTTAGTACTATGTATAGCCAACTAGGTGAATTAAATTATGAATATGATCAATATAATGTACAAGATGCGACTGGGAATTATTTAAATATTAGTGCTAATCCTAATGTTAGAGATTTTTATGATTCTGGTGGATTTTTTAAATTAGTAGGATTACTAAGAGAGGCGGACCCAGACAAAGATTTTGATTCAGTCATTTCTTCAGAGTATGATAGATTAGAAGAAAACTTTCTAAGGCAGCAATCAGTAGCATCTAGAGTTATTCCATATATTAATAAATGGTCTTGGTTAAACGAAGGTAAGAATGTTAGAAACTTACCATACAGTTTAAATGTTAATGAAGCCTTTAGCCAAAATAATTTTTCACCATCTAAATATACACTAGGACAAAACGCAGAAGGGTTTACTCATGAATGGTATTACTTATGCGAGTTTCCATATTACTTTAGCAATGATGCTATTAAAAGTTCATGGAGTTATATTGATAAGGCGCCAGTTGACACAACAGAAGAGAATCCTTTAACAGGTGCAATATATTCACCAGGTACATTCCAAAAAGTTAATAGAGATTATTTTAATGATTATTTCATTGTAGATAAATTTACCACAGGCGGTACGGTTAATCTGATTGATAGGCAATTAAGATATGGTAGATTTAATGGTGGTGATGAAAAGAATTTTGCAGAAACCTTTTTACGTGGTGTTAGAATTATTGCAAAAACTAAAGCAGATGTTTTAGCTAAACCTAATTTTAACGCAAGGTCACAAAAATATGTTAGTGATGCTAGATTTAATGATTATAGATTTTCTGTAATGTTAATTCCTAATGCACCAGACAAACCTGAAACTCAGGTAAAGTTTGTAAAAAATGACAAATGGAAAACTGTTGTTATGATGGTATTCGTAACATTAGAAAATGACTGTATAAATGGTATAGGTGACCAGAGTATTGATCGAACAACATTGTATTCATACCAAAGTTCATTTATAGAAAGTTCTATAACAGGTGAATCATGTAAACCGTTTATAAATCCTAATATGGATTATGAATATTCAAATGGTCCTTTACAGGGTGCTATTAATTTTAGTGCGTCTGGTTGGAGTGGTTCTGCCGATGCATTCTTAATACGAGGTACAACTGATAACAATGGAAATAAAACTAGATTTTTACGTGATGTGACAATAGGATCTACCGGTAACTTCAATTCAATAAAAATGGAGGTAGGTACAGATATCTATGAGATTAACGATGTTGTTAAGGTTATAAGTGATGATCAATTATTTGCTAAAACTATACTTAAGAACGGAGCAAATTTTGTACCTGGTGGATTAACACCATCTATAACAGATGCAAAGGGTGCTACATACCTGGTTAGTGGTGGTGGATTTAATACATATTCATCTAGATTAAATGATTCTGGTTTTGCAACATTATTTAGATTTATTAATGAAGGTGCACCTGGTATTATTTATGAAACTATTGATGAAGATGGTAATAGGGTACTATCACCTGACGGTTCTGTTGCTGAAACATTCTCCATAGAACTCAGGGCACAAGAAGATATTTTAAAATCAGTTTACATAGGAAGATTACCAGATCCTGCTAAACCAACTAAGTTTAATCTTACTGATGTTATAGGCTATGATTTATCACTCCAAGCAAAACCTAGAATAACTCCAATAGGAAGACATGCTGGTACTTATCAACCTACCACCAAAGAATTATTTTATTTTAGAGATCCTTATATAGACCTTTTAGTTATAACTGGCGATGATGCTGTATACAAGGAAAAGGTAAAGGATTTATGTAGGTATTCAAACACACAGTTTAATTCTAGTGATACTCAACATTTTGGTCAATTAAAAAATCTGTTCTATCATAAAGTAAACCAAGAAGATCCATCAACTATATTAGAGCTATCAACCGAAGATGCGTTTTTAAGTCTATACCCTCTCATTAATGAAATAGGTATAGCTAAAAGAGATTTTTATATCTTTTCTTCAAACTGGGAACCTTCTTATTTTAGAAAAAGTATAGATAAATCCGAAGTTGAATCCATTATAGGTACCCGATCAATGACAGAGAAAAAATCTTTTCTAGGTTCTAAATATTTAAAAGTTCCACAGGAAATTAAACTTGAAACATTTTTACATGAACCTGTTGCAATTAAAGGTGCAATAAAACAACCTAGTTTGATAAAAGGTACATTTATGACCAGGGAGAATGACACCTCTGTTTTATTCTATATGTTTATTCAAAAAAGACTGGTTGAATTTTTATTTGAACCTGTTAAAGAACAATTTAAAAAATACATTAAACCTGAATTTGGGTTTGGGGATATTAATACTTTGGATGATGACGTAGAGAGATACATAACTCAGAATATTTTACACCTATATAAGTTGGATACGGTTGACTTTTATGTTAAAAGTACCAGAGTTAAAGCACCATTGGATTATTCTACAGCTCAGTTGGACAATGCCGAGAAAACAGAAAACGGTTTAACAGTTAATACTTCGATAGGATCAAAAATATTAAATACAAATCCATTTGATCTTAGCCTAATATATAACAAAAGAAAGGGTTTTACTGAATCATTTGGATTTAGCATTACTATAGTTAAAAAATAATAATGAAATGGCGATAACCATACAAGAATTAATTGCATCGGATACGGTTTCACAGGCGGTAGATAAGATTAATTTTAATTTTGATCAACTAATACTTAATGGCGGTGGACCGTTAGGCCCAGCAGGCCCAATAGGCCCAGCGGGACCGATTGGTGGTAGAGGAGAACGTGGTACAGAGTGGTATGAAGGTACTGATCTTCCAACCGTGACTCCACCAACATTATTTCCATTAAAAGCAGATTACTATTTACAATCAAATGGTGATGTTTGGGAATACAGTGGATTATCATGGGGTCTTACTGGAATTAATCTTACAGGGCCAGAAGGTCCTACTGGAGCATCGGTAGGATTATCACAATTTGGTAATTCACCTAATCCTGGTAACCCAGGTGGGGTTGCACCTAATAATTATGCACAGAATGCAAAGAATGTAGGTTATCCTTCGCTTATGCCAGCTGGTTCGCAAACTATTTCTACCGAGAATCAAGGTGTACCTACCTTTGCTGTAGGTATTGCAGGACCAAGTGATATTGGAACGTATCCTAACGGTGTAACTGTGACAACAGACTACCGACTCCTTCAGGAATTTGCAGGAACACTAGATTCAACTACTACAAGTTTCTTATTACACCAGAAAAATAGTGGTGCTGCCGCAATGCGGTTTATGGGTGGTACCGAAGGTGGAGAAAATTTTGAACAGTATGATTATACTAAGTTGTCGCAAATAAGATTATCTGCCGATGATACCTTAAATATATCAGTACCTAAAGCACCTACTGTTGTAAATAACATAAATGATACTGTTGGTTTTAATATAGAAACTGCGGAGAGAGGCCAGACATATAGATCTGGTGCAGGGTTTAATTTTGTTACCGGTACTAAGGGTGGATCAGGTTCACCGTTTTTTAATTCTAATTTTGAAGCAACAGTTTCTACGTTCAGTCCACTAGGAAGTTCGCAGAAAGCTAAATTTGATTTAAACAGTGTCGGTGGTGGTGCTGTTACCAGATTACAAATGGGTGGTGATGATATAACAATACCTTCCACACCTATTACAAACGCCATCTCTGGGTTTTTACTAGCAGAGGCTAGAAATATATACCTTTTCTCTTCAAGCCAAATTGAACTTAATGCGCAGTCTGACGCTTATATAAGATCACAAGGAGCTACTTTAGCTGTTGATGGTAACATTTCATTAAATACAGTAGCAACTGGTGAAATATTACTTACGGCCGCAGGCAGCGGTGATATTTCGTTAACCTCTCAAGGTGGTGGTGTTACTGGCCTGTATAGCAACACTGCTATTGATGTGATAGTTAATGGTAATTTTATTAATCTTGATAGTACTGCTGGGTACCTTCTTAAAACAACAGTAGCTAATAATGATATCTCGTTAGATGCCAGTGGAACAAATGCTCGAATTAACTTAACAGGTAAAGAAGGTATTGAGTTAGGGGTTACTGGTACTGATTCTAGTCTTTTCCCTAATATTAAAGTGAAGTTTGACGGTGTTGTTAACCCAGTGACTGCATATAGAGGTAAAGAGACATGGGGAGCTTCAGAAACCCCAGTACCTAATAACTTAGTAGATGCACCAGTATATAAACATGAATGGACAAACCTAAGTGCAGCGGATTCTCCTATACTTCCTGGTTCTGTTGTAAGGCAAATGGGTTCATCTTCTTATTATACTAATAACGGTGTACAATTACAACAATATAATGATGGCTTTGAAACAATAATTATAGGTAAGCCTGATTATAACGCGGGTGTACTAGGTGGCAATAAATTAGGGATGTTTGTTAATTCAACTAATGCAACCGTGCCGGCTCAGTTTAATAATGCTGGGGCAGTAAAAGAAAACCCTTCATTTGAACGGTTTAGAGTTGATAGTACTACTACTAAGATTAGTAATAATTATATTCTAGGAGGTCAAAATGGCCATCAAATATTAAACATTGATCCACTGTGGGACACTGCCGATGTTGATGGAAACACTTATAATGTTACCGCCAGTAGCCCATACCTAAGAGTTAACATAGGTACGTTTACACCAGTTAATTCATTAATAGCTATTAATAGTATGCCTAACAGCCCAAACAAATCGGGATGGAATTGCGATTTAGTATTAAAGTTTAACAATGCAAACATGGTTTTAGGTCAGCAGTTTATAATTGAAATATTTAACATGCCTTCCAAATTCAGGTGGTGTGATCCCACCCTAGGCCAATGCAACCAAGCAACCCAATATGGCTCAATCACAGTCTACTACGAAAATCTAGATGACGCTGGTGTGATAACTATGAAAAAGGCAGGTTCAATTGATACGTCAGCGGCTGATATTCAAAACTTTGGATCTGGTACAACTACATATGTTTCTAAGGTTGGTTTATTTAACTTTAGTTTTAGTAACATGGGGCAGCAAACTTTTTATAATGGAAATGGACAAGATGCTGCAGGTGGTGTGATTCTACAGAAAGGTTGGACTCTGAAAAATCTTAATCTAGGAACTTTCTCAGAAGAAAATCCAATCGCGTACAATATGCAACCTCTATCCGGTTCGTAATTAAAATATTAATATTTAAGTAAATAAAAATGACAAAAAAAGAAAAGAAAGAATTAACTAGTTTTGTAGATAGATATAAACAAATAGAAACTTCTATTGATCTAATGCAAAAAAGTATTGTAAGCTTAGCTGATAAAAGAGATAAACTTTTTGATGAATTAGATGCTATGAAAAGTCAAGAAAAGACTTTTATGGAAAAGCTTATTAAAAAATATGGAGAAAGCAATGTTACTCCCTATAAGTTAATGAAAATCTACGAAGAAGGTATATGATAGTTTTAAAAAACATAATAGCAATAATCACTGATCCTAAAAATACAAGAATGTTTTTATTAGGTGGTATTGTAGTGTTATGTATTTTATTATTTAGACAATGTGAACAAACAGATATAGCAAAAGGAGAAGCTACTAAGATTAGTAATAATTGGAAAGCTTCATTAGATACTATTGAAAACTACATTGACCGAAATGGAAATGCTGCCGCTGAAATAAGAGCTCTTAATTTAACATTAGAGGAAATTTCAGATGAGCTGGATTTTGAAAAAGATAAACCACCATTAACGATCATTAAAACAGAAACTGTAATAAAGGAAGTTATTGTAGAAATACCTGTAAATGTTATTGATACTATACTAGGAAATTTTAATTCAGCATTAACAGTTTCGGATACGGCTGCTTGGGGTAAAAGCTTTAGAGATGTTGGTGTTTTTGTCCCTTATGAAATTGATGGGGCTTCAATAAATTTCGGTAATGCAACAATTGATCTAAAACAAAACATATTTTTATCTGCCTCATTAACAAGAGACAATAAAACAAAAGAATTATTTGTAAATCTTTTAACTGATTATCCTGGTACTACATTTAATAGTGCGGAAGGTATATTGATTGACCAGAGAAGTAGCGCGTTTAAAAGATTACAATATGAAAACAGAAAAACATTAGGACTAGGATTACAACTAGGTGTCGGTTTCAGCGGTAATGGAGTTGCACCTTATGTTGGTATAGGTTTAAACTATACCCCTAAGTTTTTACAATGGTAAATAAATAAAATAATGGAATCATCTAAATTTTTACAATTATCAGAAGGAATATTATTAGAGTATATTTACACTAGTCAATCTGAACCAACTGAACTTAACACAGCCGATTACCCTATAGACATAATGCGTGATGGTCATACGGGTGGTAGCTATCTATTTAATACTAGTGATGTTTCGGCTGAGATGGGTAATTATACAGATATATCTGCTGCTGCTATTAATGTAAACAAAACTCAATATGCATATTTAGATACTGATATAGGAGTACCTTATAATGATTTTGATCCACTATTAACTGATACCGTAGATCTCTTACAGACATTTTTTCCTCAACAAAATATAGCATACGATAAAATAAGAGTACATTTTATATCAGGCTTTTCATTCACAGGATACGACGGTATTATATTTGAAACTTTAGTACCTCGCAGGGACGGTGTATTATTAAATCTATCTTCAATAAACTTTCTAAAGACTGATACTCCGGTATTTAATCCAGATCCAGTTTTAATAAATGATAATCTTTATGCAAGTTTTATTGAATGGAGAGTACCTTCTCTTTACTTTATGAACAATAGCTTTAATGCCGCTGATTCTAATGGCCTAGGATATAAGTTAACTGAAGGTAAAGGATTTTTAAGTACTCCTACAATTACATTTAAGGCTACCGGTATTTATGAAACTATAGTTGAAAATAGTTATAGTTATTATAATGTAGAGGAAATAAATTCAGTTACTTTGCCAAGTAGAGATATTTATGATAATCTTTATGCTAGCGTAAAAGAGTCAGACGGTGGTGATTATTTTGAATTAACTGGTGAGGTTACCGGATCAACATTTCAAAGTTTTATAAGTCAGTTAAATGCTACATCAGGTGGAGTAAACAATATAGTATTCCATGAAATTAATGTGAGTGAACAAATAGACACTTCATTTATTAAAACAAGTACACAAGTGTTTACACAGACTACAAATTTTGATAATCCTATTTTATTTAGACCGATTATTTTAAACAGCGCGGTCGCTGCTTCTTTTACAATTAATTACATGCTAAGAATTTATAACCGAGCAGATAATACTCAAATAATTAAACAGGCTAAATTAACTTCATTTGATGTAAAGAAATATGGTAGGAGATTAATGAAAATAAATTTAGGTGTAGTTCCAACTGTGGCTAATGTATACAATCAAATTGCCCCAAATGATGGAAGTAATATTATTGTAAATAGTGGTGGTAATGCATCACCTGGACAAACAACAGAAAAAATAGTGGAGACTATGGTTGTAAAAACTAAATATGTAACTTCTTTTAGAGATAAGTTAAATGTAAAGGCAGCAATATCTCCAGCTAAAATACAAACAATAACAGAGACTGATGGATCAACAGAATAAGAATACAGAATGGGTTAGTGCATTTACAAAAAGGGTAGATTCTTTACCTTTAGTATCAACAGCTCCTATAGGTGTTTCAACTAATGTAGCTACAACCAAACCTTATCAGGAATACTATCAAAAGTTTATGGTATTAGATCCTAGTGCTAGAACTTTACCTAATGGTGATGGAGTTATAAGGATATCGCCATTTGACGATTATGTTATTTTTACATTATATGATGATACTATTGGATCGGTACCAATTGATCCAGCAAATCAGAAAACAGCCAACCCTAACCAAGCGGCTGCCGCTACTAATACAGCTGAAAAACCAATTGATCTTAGTAATGTAGGAACACTTACTCTGGTTTTCGTTGGGGAGAATGATGAAATTAGAATACCTAATTGGACACAAGTAGAAACTGTAGACCTTTCGCAAGGTCAGGTATTATTTAGAATAGATAAAGAAAGCTCAAAAAAGATATTAGCATTAGACAATAATAACTTTTATATCTCTACGAGAATGGAAGACGCTAATGGTATTAGCGATGAAAGTGTATTGTACACAGGTACCTTTTTAGGATTAACTGATGCAGCTAAAGCTACAATGACTGAAAAGATGGAAGCACAGGCTGCTTTGTACTCAGATGAATTAACTAGACTACAATTACGAATATCTAAATATGAAGCTAATCAAAATGAATACATATCTACTATTGAAGAATTAAATTCAACTATTATAGCATTAGAAAATTCTAATATTACATTAGTAGATCAAGTAGATCAATTATCTAAAGCCTTAGGTAGTACTGAATCTGAATTGGCAATGGAAGAGGCCAGAAATGTTCAGTTAAGAGCCGATCTTGCTAGAAAGAAACAGTTACAGGTTATGAGCTTAAAGGTTGCAGCTAATCAATCTAAATCAAAAGCTAAGAAAGGAAGATTCTTTAGACAGTCAGCCAAAGCAAATCAAAGCTTTAGTACTACAAATGATAAAGTAACTACAATCAGAGAGATTAACGAAAGATCAAATAATAGAAGGGAAATACCGAGAAGCTTTAGAGAAGTTTCATAATAGATAAGATATGATATTAAGCGCAAGAAATAATCAGTTTAAATTTGAATTTCCTAGAAATTTTATTCCTAAGGAAATATCAGATAAGTATAAACCATACTTAAATAGGATGCCTGGGTCAATGATAAAAGAACCTATTGATTATTTTAATTATGGAATACAGTCAATGAATCTACCAGGACCAAGCTTTGATCCTGTTACTCAAAATGATTTTCCTGGTAATACTAGAAGATTCAGAACAAGCTTACCTAAACAAGAACTATATGATAAAGAATTAACTATCACAATGCAAGCATTTGATGGTTGGGTTAATTATTGGATGGCTATTGAAGTATTTGATTACTATTATAAGCAAAGCGGAAAAAATCCATTTGTACCAGAAGGTATTGGATTGCAAATGATTGATGGTGACGGAAATATTTTTGTCACTTGTCAATTAAAAGATATGATAATGACCGGTGTTAGCGCGTTAGATTTAAATTTCTCGAGCAATACGATAGAGTTTCAAACATTTGAGATTAATTTTACATATAACATTTTAGAAACTAAAGTTAATCTTGTCTAATATATAAACAAATAGAAAGAGCAATGAAAACATTTAAAGATTACCTTACTGAGAGTCATAATGAATCTGTAGATATACAAAATCTATTAAATGAATCTTATGATTTAACAGAAGAGCAAGAAATTGCAATTGATAATGCAGTTGATAGAATTATGGAAGAACATAATAATGGAAAAGACTTAGAAGTTATTATGGAAGAAATAATTAATGAAGGTATATTAGGATCTGTTTTAGGTGGTCTTACTGGTTTTGCTTTAGGTAAATCTGTAGGTAAGGCTATTGCAAAAGTACTAGGTATTCAAAAAGGAGCCTTGTATGATTTATTAACCAGTCGATTAATCGGTGCTGCTTTAGGTGCAGTATTAGGTAAAAGACTTTAATCCAATATAATTGATTTATTCAGGTATAGATTTTTCTCTCAACAGTCCAGGTACATGTACACAGGACCATAAAGGCAAATACACATTTATTACATTTTTTAATTATGGTAATAGAATATGGGATGAAGAAGGTAGAAAGATACCTAAGTCATTTTCAGTTCATAAAGAATTAATGGATGACAAAGCAATATTAGGGTTTCCTTATTATAGACAAGTAAAGGACAAAGACTTTTTACTTAGAGAACGGGAAAAACTCACTGATGGTCAAAACATAGCAGATTTAATTTCAAATATTTTAATAACCTTATATGGAACAAAAAACCATAAGATTGCATTGGAAGGATTCTCCTATGGATCAAAAGGAAACTCATTCATTGACATCGTTCAGTATAATACTTTTTTAAGAAATGAAATTGTTAATGGTTGGGGTGTAGAAAATATTTCAATCTATCAACCATCCCATGTTAAGAAATTAGCAGGTAAAGGTAATGCAAATAAACATTATATGGTAAAAGCATTCCAGGACGACGTTTTTAATGATAAAGATTTAAGGAAAACGGATTTATGGAAATGGACTCAAGATAAAGACTTTACAGAAAAGATTCCTAAACCTATAGATGACTTGGTAGATGCGTACTTTATACTAAATGCTAATAAAGAAAAAGGGTGGTCATTAAATACTTAATACATAGAAAACCACTAAATACTTTAAGTCTAGTAATTACATACTTCTCTTTCTTTAATTAGTTATATTTTATATATAGCAACTAGAACTTAGTTTCAGAATATTATGATAAAAGCAATAAAAAATAGAATATTTATTAAAAAAGATGAACTACCAGAAAAAATTGGTAGTATTTATGTACCAAAAACCGAAGGTCAGTATGCTCCACCATACTCAGGTACAATCATATCTGTTGGTGGTGACATAGAGGATCCAGATTATAAAGTAGGATCACGAGTACTATTTCATGACTTAGCAGGTACAGAGTTTAAATATAATGGCGATACTATATTCAGCATCAGAGAAAATGATGTAACCGCTATTATGCAATAAAAAAGTTCTATTTAGACTGAAACTAAATAGAGATATGAATATATAATAAACAAAGGAACTGATATTATTCGGTTACTTATAAACAGGCATATAACAAGGCAAAGTATATTGGCAATACCCGGGCAAATTAAA
>ERZ1046876.571-NODE-571-length-27762-cov-20.331757_pt1 | contig 27762 bp, 20 predicted proteins | sample MGYA00383094_ERZ1046876 | MGnify/ENA primary metagenome ERZ1046876 (study PRJEB29581, sample SAMEA5548364) | metagenome | biome: marine; feature: coastal; material: water | depth 50 m | study: Short-term variability in the microbial, nano- and picoplankton...
TATTACCAACATGAACATAAACTTGGTCCGAATGTGCTCCTTCAACTAAACTCCAAAATTTTGGAGCTAAATCAGAATTAACTTGTCCATTGGGTCCGTTAGACACAGCAAATTCAGCAATATCTTTGTAAGCTGACCATAACTGAACATCAGATCCAGAACCTATGTTATGAGTAGTTGCTCCACCATAGAGCATCACGCCTTTTTCCACACCTGGTTTAACATTCCAATCCATATAGGCATCTATTAGATCTTGATTTGATCCACTGGAGTTGTAATTTCCAACAACAAAAACATAAGGAATATCTAAATCAATATTCTCTTTTCCAATCCAATTTTTGTTCCAATCTACGGATCTTATTTCATCAGTGTGATTATTCCAATAAGACCACCACTGGCCTACTATATCTTGCATTTCTTTTTTATCATTTTCAGAAAGTTTTTCAATATTAGCATTTAAAACTCCCCAAAAATCATCTTTAACTGCATCCTCAACTGTTGGATAAATATCTGCTAACATAATACTGTGATCACTACCATACCAATGTCTGTATACCCAATGTCTAGCTATAGTTCTTTCCTCACCGTTTGACATATCCACAACCTTTTTATGAAGATCTAAAAAATCTCCAATCTTATTAGCAGGAACGTCTAAATATGTATTAGTTATTACACTCTGTGCTGAAACAGCATAAGTAATTAACAAAACAAATAATAAACTTACTTTTTTCATAATTATTTTTTTTAAATTAGAAATATAAGTTACAAAATTTAAATTTAACATTCGTCATTGAATGTGTTTAAACAAAAATTATTTAAATGAAAAAGTATTTATTAGTAATTATATTGTTAATTATAATTTCATGTGAAAATTCTCAAAATGTAGTTAACCCTATACCAACCGAACGTCAAAAGATTTGGCAAGAAATGGAATACTATGCATTTATTCATTTTAACATGAATACATTTACAAATAAGGAATGGGGATTTGGTGATGAATCACCTTTAGCTTTTAATCCATCGGAACTTGACACAGATCAATGGGCTAGAATAATTAAAGAATCTGGAATGAAAGGGATTATAATCACAGCAAAACATCACGACGGATTTTCGTTATGGCCTAGTAAATATACAGAACACTCTGTCAAAAACAGTCCTTGGAAAAACGGAAAGGGAGATTTAATTAAAGATTTAGAAAAATCATGTAAAAAGTACGGTTTAAAACTTGGAGTTTATTTATCTCCGTGGGACAGAAACCATCCGGATTATGGAACAGAAAATTATATTTTATATTTCAGGAATCAATTAACTGAGCTTTTAACAAATTATGGAGAAATATTTGAAGTATGGTTTGACGGAGCTAACGGAGGAGATGGACATTACGGAGGAGCTAATGAAATTAGAAAGGTTGATAAAAAAACTTATTATGACTGGCCTAATACTCATACAATAATTAGAAAATTACAACCAAATGCTGTTATATTTAGTGATGCAGGTCCAGATATTAGATGGGTTGGGAATGAAAAAGGTTATGCAAGTAAAACCACTTGGTCAAATATTTATCGTGATAGCTTGTATGGAGGTATGCCAGACTTTTACAAATTTTCATCTGGCCAAGAATTTGGAACTCATTTTATCCCAACAGAAACAGATGTATCTATAAGACCTGGATGGTATTATCATCCTAAAGAGGATGATAAAGTTAAGTCTCTAGATAAATTAATTGATATTTATTTTAATTCAATAGGTTTAAATAGTTCTTTATTATTAAATATTCCTGTTGATAAAAGAGGACTAATTCATGAAAATGATGCTCAACGAATGCTTGAGCTAAATCAATTTGTTAAAAATACTTTTAAAAATAATTTAATAAAGAAATCTAACTTGTCTTTCAATAATAAAAGTCATCCAATTAACAAGATTGTTGACAGAGATATTGATACATTTTGTCCTTTTAAATCAAATGAAAATAATATAATTGATATTTCTCTTGACACTGAAAAATTAGTCGATGTTTTTGAAATTTCTGAGAACATTAATCTTGGACAAAGAATTAAAGAATTTATATTCGAAATAAAAGTAAATGAAAAATGGGTTACAATCGAAAAAGGAACAACTATTGGAAAAAAAAGGCTAATAAAATTTGAACCTTTAACAGTGAAAGATTTAAGGTTTACAATCTATGATTCCAAAGACATCCCATTAATTTCTGAAATTGGACTTTACAAATCTTCTAAATGAAAACTATTCGAAAATTATTGTTTGATCATTGTGAAAACAACATAAATTTTAAATTAAAAAGTTATTTAAAAATTGATCAAGAATTACTAAAATCTTTAAACGAAGAAACTAAAAGTAGTGCAGGAGATAAACATGAGACTACAAGAGCTATGATTCAAATCGAAAGAGAAAAAAACAGTCATAGGATAAAAGAAATTGAAGTATTAAAAAAAAATCTTGTTTTAGTGAAATCAATTAAACCTAGTGAAACAGATGTCAAAATTGGATCAATAATATTTACATCAAATAATAATTATTTTATTTGTATTCCCTCAGAAATTTATAGCAGTGATACTAATAAAATTTACTGTGTTTCACCAAAATCCCCAATAGCAAAAGCATATTTTGGAAAGAAGATTGGAGATATTGTTAACTTTAACAAAAATGAAAGCAAGATTGAAAAAATAATTTAATTTTTACAGCATGTACTACTCTAAATCAAACTACTTCTTACTTTTTTTTCTAATTTCTTGCTTAGCATGGTCTCAAAATGTTAAAGAAAAAATATTTTTAAAAAGTTCTAACCCTTACTCTTTTAGTGAAATTATTTCTAAATCTAACAGTTCTGAACAAGAAGTATTTGGGCAATTAACAATTCCTTTAGACACAATAAACCCTAATAAAAAATATCCTTTAATAATTGGAGTAGCAGGAAGTGAGGGATGGAAAAACCATCACTATGAGTACATGAAAATGTATCAAGATTTAGGTTATGCCACCTTTGAGTTAAATAGTTTTCAAAGTCGAAATATTGAATCAACTGTAGGAAAGCAAAATCAAGTTACTGTAGCTGCTATGGTATTTGATGCATACAAAGCTTTAGAAACACTAGCTAAACACAAATCAATTAATAAAGACAAAATTTCAATAACTGGATGGAGTTTAGGTGGAGGAGTAACCTTGTTTTCTGCATGGAACCCAATAATTAAAACTCTTGGTGAATCTGTAAAATTTGCATCTCACTTAGCTTTTTATCCACCGTGTTTTTTTGATTTTGAGGACTTGAATTTTAGTGATTCTCCAATACATATTTTAATTGGGGAGCTCGATGACTGGACACCAGCTAAACCGTGTGATAATTTTGTAAATAAATTAGCTAAATCAAATATAAATATTACAGTTTATGAAAATTCTCACCACGGATTTGACAGAGAAGGAGAATTAGAATTTAATGAAAATGGTTACAGTTTTAAAGATTGTATGTTTGATATTAATACTTCTGGTGATATACTAATGAATTATCTAAATATTCCTATGACAAATCCTTTTTTACAAAAAATAGGATTTCTTTTCTGTGTAAAAAGAGGAGTAACCATCGGAGGAAATAAAACTGCTAGAAGCAAATCTTTCAAGTTTGCAAAAGAATTTATGCAAAAAACTCTATCAAATTAAAATTATCTGATAATTTTAAAACTATGATTTATTTTAGTTTTATCATTAATAGTTGCTCCAACTGAACAATATTTTTCTAATGAAAGAGAAATATATCTGTCAGCTTCACTATCAGTTAAATCTTTTGAATAAATAATATATTTAATATCGATTGAAGTAAAATACCTTGGAGAAGAATCAACTCTTACGCCATGGGTTTCTGCTAAAATATTTTGAAAATTTCTTTTTCTTTTTTTTATCATAGAAACAATTTCAACAGCAGCACAAGATGTTACAGCAGATAATAATAGTTCCATTGGAGAAAGATGATTTTTTTTGTCAGGATCACACATGTCTATCAAAAGTTCATTATTTGACTGATTTTGCACTTTAAAAGTATTATCATTGACATAATCCATTGAAATTTTCATATTGACTATTATTTATTGTTTCAAAATTAGTAGAATAAATTGGTATTCATATAATAAGTTTATATATATTGATTAAAAATTTATGATATGAAAAAATTAATTTTATTAACGTTTATTTTTGGGTTTTTAATTTCGTGTGAAACTGAAAATTCAAAAAAAATTGAACCAAATATGGAATTTGGTGGATGGTCTGGTGTAACCAGTGATTCAAGTAAAGAATCCATGCTAACCAGAGAACTTATGGATAATTATATTGCGAATAAATTTGAGGATTCTGCATCTCTGATGGCTGATGATGGAAATTTTTATTTCAATTCAAACAAAGTTTCTAAAGAAGAATGGGTTGGAGCGGCCGCTTTACATCACTCATTATTTGATGATATTTCTAATAGTAAAATTCAACCAACCAATGTAACAACTGCAACTTATGATAATGGAAGTGTTTGGTCTTTGGCATGGTTCTATTGGACTGCAACAGGGAAAATTACTGGAAATGAGATTCAAATACCGGTACATCATGCATTCAGATTTGAAAATGAAAAAATTGTAGATGTTTATCACTTCTTCGACCCTACTTTGCTTGATGCTGAACTAGCTGCATCTCAAAAATAAATTTTGTAAAAAAATAAAAAAGAGGGCGTGTTTAGTCCTCTTTTTTATATATTTTTTTCATAAAATTAATTCCCGTAATTGAAGCTGCTGTAATAAGTCCCGAAAATAGAGCACCACCTACTCCGGCAGAAACAATATCTTGACCAGTTAAATAAAAGTTTTTAATTGGAGTTTTAGGTCTTAAAAATTTTTGATTGAACCTCGATGGAGTGTGATCTAGTCCATATAACTCGCCTTTGCTGTAATTGACAAAGTTTTTAGTGGTTAGAGGACTAGACAGCTCATAGGTATCAATTTTACCTTTTAACTGAGGTAATTGTTTATAAAGATGATTTAGTAATCGATTTGTGATTTTTTCTTTTAAATCATCATAATCCTCTCCCCTTTTCATCCACTTGGTTCCCTCCCATTTCATAAAACTTTCATAAGGTAATAATGTGATTATATCTATAGTACTTTTACCTGGATATCTTGATTGCCAGGATGGATCTTTAGACGAAGCAAATGAAATATACACTAAAGGGAAATCTGAATTAGTATCGTTTAGATAATTCGAAACTGCAGTATCGTGATCAACATCATTTGGATATATCCATAAATTGTTTTTAGGCAATTCTAACTCTTCAGATGTACCATTTAGCCCGATATACAAGCAACCATGAGCTACAGAGGGTGTTACTTTTTTTAAATTATTCACAAAACCATGTTTAACGCTAATTTCATTCGGAACTAAATGATTAAAAGTTTGAAAAACACCAGTTCCACTAATGATTAAATCAGAATAAAATTTCTTACCATCACTCATTTCTACACCATAAGCTTTATTTTTTTTAATTATTATATTTTTAACCTCTGCGCTTACAAGAACAGTTCCCTTACTTGATTCGATCACATTATCAATAGTGTTAGCAATTTGAGAAGAACCTCCAATCGGAAAACTTCCTCCGTTAAAATAATGTTTAACTACACTTGCATGCATAGCAAAACTACTTTGCTTTGGTGGCAAACCATAATCTCCATATTGACCAGTTAAAACTTTGATTAAATCTTCATTTTCCGTTAATGAACTAATAACTTCATATGTTGTTTTACTAGAATATTTTAAATAATTTTTTCTAAAAAAGAAACCGATTAGCTTGCTTACATACGTAGGTAAAGCTTTCTCTAAATAAAACTTTTTCATTGTTTTATTGCAATCGAAAACTAGTTGAACATATTTATCAATGGCATCAATATCATCAGGAAAATATTCATGCATTTTTGCCTTATAGTTATTAACTCCTTTTACAAAATCATATGTCTTATCTCCAATTATAATTTTATCGTAAACCTCGCCCATATCAGCCCACTTGAGCTTATCGTTTGAAATATAATCAAACATTTTTCTAATAGGAGAATTAGGGTTTTGAACCTCTCCTATATAATGTATACCTACATCCCACTCATAACCTTTTCTTTTAAAAACATGAGTAAAACCACCAGCTGTGTAATGACGTTCTAAAACAAGAACTTTTTTCCCTTCTTTTGAAAGTAAAGCCGCTGTACATAAACTACCTATTCCAGATCCAATAATTATAGCATCATATTTTTCTTCAAGATTTATTTTTTGTTTGTATGATTGGATCATTATTATTGTTTTTTTAAAAGTAGTGAATTATGTTTATTTAAAACATTCTTTATGGAATGTAAAATAAAATGGTATCTTTGAAATCTTAAAAAATAAACATGAGTTTAATAATAGAAAATCTTACAAAAACGTATAGTAACAAGGTTAAAGCATTGGACAATTTGAGTTTAGAAATTGGCAAGGGTATGTTTGGATTACTTGGTCCAAATGGAGCTGGCAAATCTACATTAATGAGAACCATTGCAACATTACAATCACCAGATACCGGCTCAATTACATTTAACGATATAAACGTTATTGAAGATCAAATCTCTCTGAGAAAAACATTAGGATATCTACCTCAATCATTTGGAGTTTATCCAAATATGTCAGCTGAAGAATTATTAAACTATTTCGCAAAACTTAAAGGAGTTTCTGATAAAAAAGAAAGAAAAGCTTTAATTGATAAACTTTTAGAAATTACTAATTTAACTGATGTTAAAAAGAAAAATGTTTCTGGATATTCAGGAGGAATGAAACAAAGATTCGGGATTGCACAATTATTATTAAACAATCCAGAGCTAATTATTGTAGATGAACCAACTGCTGGATTAGATCCTGCAGAAAGACAACGTTTCTTAAATGTTTTAAGAGAAGTTGGCACTAACAGTACTGTAATTTTCTCTACTCACATTGTTGATGATGTAAAAGAACTATGTAATGATATGGCAATCCTAAACGGAGGAAAAATACTTAGACACGTTAAACCTGTTGATTCAACAAATGAATTGAAAAATAAAATTTGGACCAAATCAGTCCTAAGAGATGATCTCGAGGGTGCTGAAAACGAATTCAACATATTATCATCTAATTACAACGTAGATAATTCACTAACCATTAGAGTTTTTTCAGACAAAAAACCTGGAACAGATTTCAAAAAAGCAGAGCCTCAACTAGACGACGTTTATTTTATTGCTCTTAAACAAGATCAAAATAATAATTCTTAAAAAACCAATACATGTTCTTAAATATCTTTTTTAACGAAATCAAATATTGGTTTAACAGACCTGCATTTTACATATACTCAATAATATTTTTTTTATTATCAATGTTTATTTCTGCAGCAGCTGCAGGAATTTTCGATTTTATAACATTAACAACTGGATCGTCTAAAATAGTAAACTCTCCTTTAGGCATTGCTGGACTTTTTGCAGCCCCTGCTTCTTTATTAATATTTTTTTACCCATCTATTATTGGTTCTACCATAAGCAGAGATTATGAAAGTGAAATACATACCATACTCTATTCTTATCCATTTTCTAAATTCAACTATTTATCTGCAAAATTTTTAAGTGGATTCTTTATAGTAAATTTAATTATACTTTTTATTTTTCTAGGTACTCCTCTTGGACTAATATTACCTGGTACAAATCAAGAAATTGTTAATCCATTTGATTTAAAGTCATATTTGGATGTTTATTATTTATCAATTCTTCCAAATCTTTTTCTTTATAGTTCAATAATTTTTGGTGTAGTCACTTTTACAAGAAATGTTTATGTTGGTTTTGTTAGTGTGATTTTAATAGTAATTATTGAAGGTTTATTACAAGGACTTTCTAGTAATCCTGACAATAGATTTCTTGCTGCTCTTCTTGATCCATCTGGTAGTTCAGCATTTTCATATTACACACGATATTGGACTGTCGCTGAACAAAACGAACTATACATTCCGTTAGGTAAATTAATTATTTACAACAGGTTAATTATAACGTCCCTTGGAGCAATAATATTATTCTGTATTTACAAAGTTTTTAGTTTTAGTCAAAATGCTTTTACTTTTTCGTTTAGTAAAAAAGATTCTAAAAGAATGATTAAAAATAACTTTGGAGGAATCACTAAGGTTAATCTACCAAAACTTTCTCTTAATTTTAGTTTTAAAAATGATTTAAAAAAACTTTGGGATTTATCTAATATAGATTTTTTGTTTATAGTAAAAAGTTGGCCATTTATTATTATTGTAATTATTAGTCTTTTAATCAATTTAATTGGACTTTCTGAGTTAGGAAATGTATTTGGAACTCCAACATATCCAAGAACATGGAAAATGCTCCAAGCTGGATTAACATTTACTTTATTTATAAACATATGTACTTTCTTATATGCTGGAAATTTATTACACAGATCAAGAGTGTCTAATATTAATCAATTAATTGACACTACTCCAACTCCAAACTGGATTTTATTAGGATCTAAATTTTTAGCCTTAATAAAAATGCAATTGATTTTAGTTTCCTTAGTAATGATTTCAGGAATACTATTTCAAATTTATAATGGATACTATGATTTTGAAATTGGTCATTATTTGTTTGAATTAATTGTTTTGTCAATGATTTCATATATCATATGGGCACTTCTTGCAGTTCTTATACAAACTTTAATAACTGACAGATACGTTGGATTATTTATAATGATCCTTCTTTTTATCGGCATACCACTTTTAGGTGCGGCTGGCGTAGAACAATCCATATTTAAATATAACTCAGGAACTGGTTACGCTTTTTCAGACATGAATGGTTACGGAAGTACTTTAAATAGATATTTTTTATATAAAATATATTGGTTATCCCTAGGTCTAGTTTTTTACATCTTAGCTTATTTATTTTATTTCAGAGGTTTACCTTCTAGTTTCAAAGACAGAATTACAATTGCTAAATCAAGATTCAAAGGAAAATATCCAAAATTTATAGGATTATTCTTAATTATGTTTTTGAGCACTGGAAGTTACCTATATTATGAAACAAATATTCTAAATAAAAGAACTTCTTCAAAAGAAAGTGAATTACAAACAGTTGAGTGGGAAAAGAAATATAAAAAATATGAGAATTATGATCAACCTAGAATTGTTTCTGTAAAAGTTGATGTTAATCTGTTCCCCAAAACTTTAGATGCTGACGCATCTGGTACTTACGTAATGGTTAATAAAACATCTAATGTAATTGATAGTTTATTTTTAAATCATGGAAGTTCTATAAGTACATTTGAGTTTAATAAAGAAACTGATCTAGTCCTCGAAGACACATTGTATAACTTTGATATTTATAAATTGAAACAGGCATTGAGCCCAGGTGATAGTATTAATTTATTTTTTACGGTTAAAAATAAGCCTAATACAATGATTAGAAATAACTCAAGGGTTGTTAGTAACGGAACTTTTTTAAATAATTCAGCTTTTCCATCTTTTGGATACCCAGGCGGAGAACTAAGAGATGATAAAACTAGAGAAAAATACGATCTCCCACCCAATAAATTAAAACCATTTCCATCTGATTCAACAGCACTTGGAAATACATATATTTCAAAAGATGCAGATTGGATTGATTTTGAAGCTACTGTTAGTACTTCTAAAGATCAAATAGCAATAGCTCCTGGATACTTACAAAAAGAATGGATCAAGGGAGATAGAAAATATTTTAACTACAAAATGGATAGTAAAATTTTAAACTTTTATGCATTTAACTCCGGAAAGTACGAAATTTCAAAAGATAAATGGAATGATGTTAATCTGGAAATTTATTACCATAAAGATCATGATTATAACTTAGACAGAATGATGAAAGGAATGAAAGCAGCACTTGAATATTGCTCTACTAATTTTAGTCCATATCAACATAAACAACTTAGAATTATCGAATTTCCAAGAACTGCAGGTGGATTCGCTCAATCGTTTCCCAATACAGTCCCGTTTTCAGAAGATATTGGTTTTATAGCTAAAGTAGACGATTCAGAAGAAGGAGGTAACGATTATGCTTTCTTTGTTACGGTTCATGAAGTTGCTCATCAATGGTGGGCACATCAAGTAATTGGAGCTGATGTATTGGGTGCTACCATGCTTTCTGAAAGTTTATCTGAATATGTTTCTTTAAAAGTAATTGAACAGGTTAACGGAAAGAAAAAAATGAGAAAATTTTTGAAAAGATCTTTAGATGAATATTTAACATCAAGAACTTTTGAAAGAAAAAGAGAAAATGCACTTATGTATAATGATGGTCAAGGTTATATTCATTATCAAAAAGGTTCTTTAATTTTTTATGCATTAAGTGATTATATTGGAGAAAAGACACTTAATAAAGCTTTAAGTAAATATGTCAAAAAAGTAGCGTTTCAAGAACCTCCATATACTACTTCTATTGATTTGGTTAATCATATAAAAGAAGTTACACCAGATTCATTGAATTATCTTATTAAAGATATGTTTGAAACTATTACACTTTATCAAAACCGAATTGTTGAAACTAAATCAAAAAAACTTGACAACGGAAAGTACAAAGTTGACATTGAATTTAAAGTCAGTAAATACAGAAATAACGAAAAAGGTAGGGCATTCTACGGCGAAGAAGAAAGAGATTCTATAACTTATCAGACTAAAGAAATGAAAAAACCGGATTATTCTGTGTTTTTAGCTGATTATATTGATGTTGGTATTTTTGGAAAGGATGAAGATGATAATGAAACTGAATTGTATTTAAAAAAACATAAGATATCATCAATTCACAATAAAATTTCAATAATTATTGATAAAGAACCTATTGAAGTTGGTATTGATCCTTACAACAAATTAATAGACACTAATTCTGAAGACAACAGAAAGAAAATTGAATAATAGTTTTTAAAATGAAAAGAAGAAATTTTAATCAGTTAATTGCACTAGGAACATTAGGATTAGCTTTTAATTCACCTACAAATAATAAAAAAATTTCCTTAGCTCAATGGTCTCTTCATAGAGCCATTAAAATAAATAAAGAATTGTCTCCAAATGATTTTTCGATTAAGGCTCGTTCAATGGGATTTGATGCGGTTGAATATGTTTCGTCTCTTTACTGGGACGAATTAAAAAGAAGATCAATTAATAAAATTTCTAAGGAGCTCTTGTCAAAATCAAAAGATAATGGTATAAATAATCTCTTAATCATGGTTGATGGCGAAGGCGATTTAGCTACGATGAATAGCATAAAAAGAGAAAAAGCTATTGAAAATCATATTAAATGGATAGAAATGGCGCACGAATTAGGATGTCACTCTATAAGAGTCAACTTAAATGGAGAAATACAAAAAGAAAGTTGGACAGAGTTCTCCTCTGAATCTTTATCAAAATTATGTTCTATTGCTAAAAGAGATAAAGTAAATATTATTGTAGAAAATCATGGAGGATTAAGTTCTAATGCAAAACTTCTAGCCAATGTTATGAAAGAAGTAAATCTTGAAAATTGTGGAACTTTACCCGATTTTGGTAACTTTTGTATTGAAAAAAAAGATCCAAATAATTACTTCAGTCAATGTATTGACGAATACGATAAATACCTAGGAATGGAAGAGCTTATGCCTTATGCGAAAGCTGTTAGTGCAAAATCTTTTGATTTTACAAATAACGGTGAAGAATCAACAATAAATTTTAAAAGAATAATTGATATTGTAAAAAAATTCGAATATAACGGGTATTATGGAATTGAATATGAAGGATTAAATATTTCTGAGGATAAAGGTATTTTAAAGACTAAAGAATTATTAGAAAGATATCTTTAGTTTTCTAAGTATTGTTTTGGAATATACCACGAGTTTTTTTCTATGTCTATAAAACCTTCTGTTTTTAAAACTACATTATCTATAATAGCTATTCCTTTCTTTGACATATTTTCAAAATCATCAATACCATTATTTTCAAAATTTTGACGTGTTCTGTGTATATTGTATTTATTTGAAAGTGATTCGTTAAAAATATTTTGAATTTTAGTTTTTCCGTGAATAAATCCAAGTAACCCTCCCCAAGTTGATGCTGGATTATCAGAGTCCCAACCAGAAAGTGATGCGATTTTTATAGTTTCTTTGAAATCACCTTTTCCATAAAAATAGCTTACTAAACTTGATGCAAAATTGATTCCCGATGCAAAACAACCATTACAATACAATTCTTTGGAAGTTATTTCATACCCGTCCATTTGTTTAACTTGATATCTATTGTATATCGAATCCCTAGTTTGCTCCCATTTAATGCCTGATTCAAATTTTTTCTTTACATAATTGTACATTTTAAATGAATATGAATTTTTATTCAATATTTCACTTGCCTGATCTGAAATCCTAATTAGTTCATTGTCTAATGGCATATTTGTGTTAATGGAGGAAGCTAAAGAATGAATTATAACATAAAACTCTGAAATTAACGCAGCATCTCCCCTACTAGTTGTTCTTACTGGTAGATTAGACATTTTTAGAGCATATTTATAGTTTATTGGAGACAGCAGTCCAAAAATTTCTGTTGTGAGCTGAGCATCTATCATATCAAAATGCTCATTAAACTCGGGATTGCTAGTTTCAGGTGGAAGAAATCCTTGATTCATTAAATCAAAAGCCTTTTGATTAGAAACCCATAGAAAATTTTCTTCTTCAATTTTCATATGTTTAAGCCAACCATTTCTAATGTCTTCAGGACTTAATATAGTTTCATTACTTTGAAACAACAACTCTTGATACATGTATTCAATGTCAGTATCATCATCCGAACCCCAAATTTCATTTTTATTTCTTAAAACAAAATCTATAGTTTCATATTCACTACTGGGTGACCATATATTTGGTTCATCATTTTTACTCCAATTTTCTCTTGTATAAAAATTTCCAGTTTTGATTTCTCCAATATTTCCAATCTTATCCATTTCAGTAATCAAACCAGTCCAATTAGCAATTGATTGTCCCAACCAAAAGCCTTCTAACTTATTTGCGTAATCTTCTTTATCAATTTCAAAAAAATCTGTTTTATTAATTTTAGAGTCAACACATGACATGATAAAAATTGAAAAGAAAAATGAAAAAATGAAATTATTTCTAGACATGTAATTAATAGATGAGTTTTATTATCTTGGCTGAATGAAAAGTAAAATTATAATATTATTATTAATATTTCCTCTTAATTTTTTAATTGGTCAAAACTCACAAGGAAATGTTACCAATTCAATAGCACTACTACAAAATATAATTAATGAGGTTAATATTGAGAAAATCGAAAGTTCAGGTGAAATTGACGGTTCTTACTATTTTTTTAAAATTCCAAGTGATGCTAATATTAAACTTTATAATTCTGAAAGAGCTCTTAGGATTAAAGTAAATTATAACATTAGAAAAGATAATTTTGAATTTAAAAGTGGTGAGGATTTTTATACGTTATCCACAGATAAAGCTGAGTCAATCGTTTTTGCCAATCACAGGTTTATTGTTTTTAATTCTAAATTCTATGAATTAATTACCGAAAATGATAAGTTTTCAATTTTAAAATCTCATTTTGTTGAAGCAATTCAACCAAAATATCAACCTGGAATTGAAGATAAACCGAATTTAAGGTACAGAAAAGCGAACATGCTTAACGTAGTAATAAATAACAAAATCAGTCAGATAAAATCTAATAAAAAAGCTATAATAGCATTATTTAGTAAATCTGTTCAGAAAAAAGTTAAATCATTTATTAAGTCAAATAAAATTAATATTAGGGATTCAAAAGATCTAAAACTATTATTTGACAAATTTAAAGACCAATTTGCTTTAAATTAAACTTAATAACTTTATCAATAAATGAAAAAACTATTAGTATTAGTTCTGTTAATTCAAATTCAATTTATAAACTCTCAAAAGATTTTAAAAGATTACCCTCTTTCCAACACGATTGAAGAGACATCAGGTTTAGAAATTATTGACAATATGTTGATTACCCATAATGACTCAGGAGGCGAGCCAGCATTATATTATTTAAATAAAAAAGGAGAAATAGTTGAAACTAGAAAGATTAAAGGTGTTAAAAACAATGATTGGGAAGATGTCACAAAAGATGACGAGTTTATATATGTTGCTAATATGGGTAACAATTTTGACACCAGGAAAAATTTATCAATAATTAAAATTCCAATTAAAAAGTCTTTAAACGAAACAGTTGAAGTAATAAATTTTTTATATCCAGAACAGAAAAAGTTTAATACCATATATAGCAAGTCACAGTATGATGCAGAGGGAATTATTTCTATTGATAATAATTTAATAATTTTTACAAAAAACAAACTAAAAAAAATTACTGAGGTTTATACCCTTCCAAAAACTGGCGGAAGTTATGAAGCAAAAAAAATTTTATCAATAGATATCAAATCAATTGTGACTGGATCTGATTACAATAATCAATTGAAATTACTTGCCTTAACTTCAACTATTAATTTTAAGAAATACTACCTAATTCTTATTAAAGATTTCTCGTTGGAAAATAAAAAACATCAAATCGAAACCTATGAAATCCCAATAGGTAAAACACAAGTAGAAGCAATTAAAATTATAGACAAAAATAATTTTTGGATTACATCTGAAGACGAAAGTAGTTCAAAACATGCTAGATTATTAAAATTAAATATTTAGCTTTTTTAACTAACTTAAAAAAATGATATTAGATTTAATTCAAAATCCACATTATGTTATTGATATCAATACATTTGAGGGTATTCGAAATATAACTTTAACTATAATTGTTTTTATCTCAATCCTTTTATTTGGAAGAAATTTAAGTCATGCTAAAAATCTAATATTACTTAAAGTAATCTGTTTAATTGCAATCATCTCAACTGGATATGACCACCTAATCGATATTATAAATGGTAATTGGAGAATTGAAGAAGATCTTCCTCTTCATTTATGTTCATTATCAAACCTTATAGTTTGTGTATTACTATTTACATCAATCAATAAGAAAATATTTGAATTTCTATTTTACTGTGGTTTTCTAGGGGGATTAATTTCTATATTAACTCCACAACTTAACTATTATGATGGCGGATGGTTTATGTATTTGAGTTATTATTCAAGTCATGGAATAATCATGTTAGTTCCTCTTTTTATGTATTATAACTTAGGGTATAAACTTTCAAAATATTCATGGTTAAGGACATTTGTAATTTTAAATATTTTAATGATTTTTATTTTACCATTAAATTTTTTAATTGGATCGGGTGCTAATTACATGTATTTATACGAAGCTCCAAATATTAAAAATCCGTTGGTGTTTGGTGATTGGCCCTATTACATAGTAAACTGGGAAATAATAATTATAGTTTTATTTTACTTAACCTATTTTATTTTTACACAAAAAAAAATATGATAAAAAAATCACCAATAGAAATTTTTTCAGATTGGGTAGACCTTGGCAAGGACGATGGAATGAAAAAAAATCATTTTGACTCAGTTAATGCAATGTTAAATAGTGTTTTAAAAGATCTTGTAAATTTTACTTTTATTGATGCTGGTTGCGGAAATGGTTGGGTTGTAAAAATGGTTTCTGAAATGGATTCTTGTCTTAGTGCTGTAGGTGTAGACGGTTCTTTTAAAATGATTGATAAAGCTAAAAGTTTAGATAAAATAAGTGAATATGAATGTGCTGAAATTTCTATTTGGAAGCCTAATGATAAAAAAGACGTAGTACATTCAATGGAAGTTTTTTACTACTTTAAAGATCCTTTAGTTGTCTTAAAAAATATTTACAACAACTGGTTAAAAGATGAAGGTAGATTTATAATGGGAATAGATTTTTATTATGAAAATAAAGCTTCACATAATTGGCCTGAAAAAACAAATGTAGACACTATGACATTACTTTCAATTCAAGAATGGAAAAGTATTGTAAATAAAGCTGGATTTAAAAATATTGAAAGCTGGAGAGAGGGTGAAAAAAATGAATGGAAAGGAACATTAATTATTTCAGCAACAAAAAATTAGTTGCTTTTTTTTACCCAATTTTTATACCCACCTTCTAAGTCATAGATTTTAATAAAACCTAATTTTTTTAATTTTTCAGAGGATTTTTTACTACGATTTCCAGATCTACAATATATGTATATTGGTTTAGATTTATCAACTTTACTAAAAAATTTATCAAATAATTCTTCTTCATAGAAATCAATATTGACTGAGCCTTTTAAATGACCAGAATTAAACTCCTCCATTGTTCTAATATCAAATAAAAGGGTTTTGTTGTTACTGGTTTGATTTTTAAAATCGTCATAGCTTAGAACTTCGTAAACCAGATTATTTTCTTGAGATAAAACTAAAACTGGAAAAAGTAAGAGAAAAAAATATTTATACATTATCTATTATTTTAAAATTTGAATTTCTTATTGAGGAAAACCCTCCTTTAACATCAATTACTGAATTATAGCCATTTCTTTTTAAAATTGAACAAGCTATCATACTTCTATAACCACCTGCACAATGAACATAGTTACTTTTATTTGTATCAATTTCATTAATTCTTTCCTGAAAATCATCTAGAGAAATATGTTTTGAATTTAATAAATAACCATTTGATCTTTCACCACATTTTCTCACGTCTATAAGATTTATAGTATCTATTATTTTACTTAGATCATCAGCAGAAATAGATTCGACATTATCAAAATTATTTTCAATTGCCCATGAAGATATTCCACCGTCTAAATAACCTAAACAATTATCAAATCCAACTCTTGATAATCTTAAAATAGCTTCTTCTTCATAGCCATTATCACAAACCAACAATATCTTTGTATTGACATCTTTAATAATAGACCCTACCCAAGGGGCAAAACTTCCTTTTAAACCTATAAAAATTGATCCTGGAATAAATCCTTGTCTAAAGTCATTTTGATTTCTTACATCTAAAACTACAACATCTTTTAAATTCATTAAATCCTTAAATTTTTCAACAGTCAAAGGATTATTGCTTTTTTTTAACACGATTTCAAAATCATAGTAGCCCTCTTGATTTAATTTTACATTAGATGGGAAATAAACAGGTGGGTTAGGAAGATCTTTTGTGAGTTCTTTAATAAATTCATTTTTATTCAAAGAACCATTTAATGCATAATTAACAATTTTTTGATTTCCTAATGTATCTACAGTTTCTTTCATCATATTTTTTCCACAAGCAGATCCAGCTCCATGAGCAGGATAAATCAATATATTATTTGGTAAAACTGAAATTTTATTTTGAATAGAATCGTATAAAATGCCTGCCAACTCCTCTTTGGAAATATTTAAAGATTTTTGCGCTAAATCAGGTCTACCTACATCACCAAGAAAAAGAGTGTCACCTGTAAATAAGCAATAAGGAACATTATTTTCATCCTTTAATAAATAACATGTACTTTCCAAAGTGTGGCCAGGTGTATGTAAAACTGTAATTGAGATATTTCCAATTTTAAAAACTTGATTATCATTAGCAATAATACTTTTAAAGGATGGGCTGGCTTTTGGACCAAAGATTATTGGAGAGTTTGTTTTATTAGATAAAGTTAAATGACCACTTATAAAATCTGCATGGAAATGTGTTTCAAAAATATATTTAATTTTAGAATTTGAAGATTTTGCTAAGTTTAAGTATTCAGAAACTTCTCTTAAAGGATCAATAACTGCAGCTTCACCATTACTTTCAATATAATAAGCACCTTGAGATAGGCAATCTGTGTATATCTGTTTTACAATCATAATTTAAATATTATTCAAATATAAAAATTGAAATTTTAATAGTTTTATTATTTTAAAAAATTAATTTTAATAAATATGTACGGTATTTGTCATTTAAGCGTAATTCCTGTTAGAATAGATTCTACTAGTAAATCAGAACTAGTTACTCAAATAATATACGGAGAGTTCTTTAAAGTAATAAAAAACAATGAAAAATGGTTTTATATAGAATCTATTGATGACAATTACAAAGGATGGATTAATCATTCACAATTTAAAGAAATATCTAAATTCGATTTTAAAAAATTAAAAAAAACGGAACCTGTAATTCTAAATAATTTATTCTCTGAGGTTGATACAGAAAACGGTAAAATGTCAATTACAATAGGAAGTAAAATTAGCTCATCATTTGTTCTGAATCATAAATTAAAATTAAAAACAAATTGTAAAAATTCAATTATTGAAAATTCAATGAAATTTTTGAATTCTCCTTATTTGTGGGGAGGAAGAACTCCTTTTGGTATTGATTGTTCAGGTTTTACCCAACAAGTTTACAAATTAGCTGGATATCAATTATTAAGAGATGCTAATCAACAAGCTGAACAAGGAAAAGAAATAAAACTAAAAAATTCAAAACCAGGTGATTTAGCTTTTTTTGGAAAAAACAAAGTCACACACGTTGGCATATTATTAAACAATAATAAAATAATACACGCATTTGGATCAATTAGAATTGATTATTTAAATGAAATTGGAATATTAAATTCAGATTCAAATAATTTAACACACCATTTGAAAAAAATAGTAACCTATTAATTTTCTAGTTCCTGTAATTTAACATTCATTAATTTAAAATTATCAATATCATCTATTGTGTAATAAATATTTTTAGCAGTTTTAAGGGCTTCAATATTAGATGGGTCTATTTCAATTAATTTTTCCAAATATGGAAGACATTCCTTGTAAAGACTAATTCTATCCTTTTCTAACTCATCATATTTATTCATGTCACTAGCTTTCCTAGATGTAACAAGTTTATTCATTTCTTCAACTATTGGTCCTTCACCCTCTAATATTAATCCTACTAAGTTTAAATAGGTTGCAGTATAAGTATTATCTAATTTTAGAGCTTTTAAATAATAATCCTTCGCTACTTTAAATTCACCTTGTTCTCCATTGATAACACCTAAATTATAATATAAAATTGCATTATTTGGATCTTTTTCAACTGCTTGTTGCATTAGTTCCTTAAATTTATTCTTATCACCAATCTTGATATATAAATCAGCTTCTGATAGAATTAGATTAACATCATTTGGATTAATAGCTCTAGCTTCTTTTATAGCTGAAATAGCGGAATCATTTTCTCCTTTTTGCACATAAATAAGAGCTATATTTTTAACAATTTCTGGTAATCTAGATTCTGTTTTACCAATTCTTTGATTTGTATATTCATCAGAGTTTTTAAATAAATTATATTCTGTTTCGCTAACCTTTTCTTCAACACCAGTTTCAATTGACGTTACATAATATTCAGAAACAACTCCTGTATAACCCATGTTTTTTAACTTCAAATAATATTCTAACGCTTTGTCATATTCCTTTGAATTAACAGCACTTGAAGCAGAGTAATATAAATATGTTATATTCTCTTCTTTGTCGGGATTCATCAAATATGCATCGTATAATTTTTTTGAAGCTTCTAAAAATTTATCATTTTTATTGTCTTCTACTGCTGAATTAACTAATTCTGCTTCAGCATTTTGAATTAAAATATTAGCATCTTCAATATATCTTTTTTGTCTAATAGACCTTTCCAGTTCAATTGATTTTCTTAATGACACAACAGCTTTCAAAGATTGAGAATCTTCTTTAAGTGCCCATCCTTTTAAATAATAAAAGTGAGCTTGATATTTAATATCTGAAGATAATATCAATTCTTTATTGTTTTCTAAAACATCTAAAGCCTCATTGTAAAACTCCTGATCTATTAATTTTTGAGCTTGTTTTAATTCTTTTTTTTGTCCATACGTAAAAAAAGAAATTGTAAGTAATAATGTGAATAATATATTTTTCATTTTAAATTAATTTAAATCGTTATCGTTATTTTCTTCAACAACATCTATCTCGTCTACATCAGAAATATCATCATCATCATGAACAACTTTTGCAACTGCAGCTATTGAATCAGAATCTTTAAGGTTAATAAGTTTAACTCCTTGAGTAGCTCTACCCATTACTCTTAGGGAAGAAACCTCCATTCTTATGGCTATGCCAGATTTGTTAATAATCATCAAATCATCATTATCCGTAACATTTTTAATAGTAACTAATTCTCCTGTTTTTTCAGTAATAGATATGGTTTTAACGCCTTTTCCTCCTCTGTTGGTCATTCGGTAATCATCTAAGCTAGATCTTTTACCATAACCATTTTCAGAAACTACCAAAATATCACTATCTAAGTCATTAACAGAAATCATGCCCACTACTTCATCTTTTAAATCTTTTAATCTAATTCCTCTTACACCAGATGCATTTCTACCCATCGGACGAGTTTTACTTTCTTCAAAACGAATACATTTTCCAGATTTGACTGCTATTAAAACTTGTGAATTACCGGTAGTTAATTTAGCTTCTAAAAGCTCATCGTCATCTTTTATAGTAATTGCATTAATTCCGTTTGATCTAGGTCTAGAATATTGTTCCAAAGATGTTTTCTTTACCTGACCTTTTTTAGTTGCCATTATTACATAATGACTATTTATATAATCTTCATCTTTTAGGTCTTGAGTACAAATAAAAGCTTTGACCTCGTCGTCTTGTTCAATATTTATGAGATTTTGCATAGCTCTTCCTTTAGATGTTTTACTTCCTTCTGGAATTTCAAAAACTCTCATCCAAAAACATTTTCCTTTTTGAGTAAAAAACAACATATACTGATGATTAGTACCAACAAACAAATGCTCTAAAAAATCTTCGTTTCTAGTAGTAGAACCTCTTTGACCAACACCACCTCTATTTTGTGTTTTATATTCAACCAAAGGAGTTCTTTTAATGTAGCCTGCATTAGAAATTGTAATGACTACTTTTTCATTTGGAATCATATCTTCCATACTTAAATCACCACCAGCATATTCAATTTGAGATCTTCTTTCATCTCCGTACTTTTCTCTAATCTCTACAAGTTCATCTTTTATTATAGTCATTCTTCTTTCCTCACTACCAAGAATATCTTTCAAATCTTTAATAGTATTCATCAAATCATCAAATTCACCCCTTAACTTGTCTTGTTCAAGACCAGTTAATTGTCTCAAGCGCATTTCAACAATAGCTTTTGATTGAATTTCTGATAATTTAAATTCTTTAATTAATTTAGATTTTGCTTCATCAGCATTTGAAGAAGATCTAATTAAGGAAATAACTTTATCAATATTATCAGAAGCTATAATTAAGCCTTCTAAAATATGAGCTCTTTCTTCTGCTTTTTTTAATTCATACTTTGTTCTTCTAACTACAACATCATGTCTATGCTCTACAAAATAACCTATCATCTGCTTAAGGTTCAACATTTGAGGACGACCTTTGACTAAAGCAATATTATTTACACTAAATGATGATTGAAGTTGGGTGTGTTTAAAAAGAGTATTTAAAACAACATTAGGTACCGCATCTCTTTTTAATACATAAACAATACGCATTCCTTGCCTGTCAGACTCGTCTCTTATTGTTGAAATACCTTCAATTTTTTTATCATTAACCATTTCAGCAGTTTTTCTAATCATTTCTGCTTTATTAACTTGATAAGGAATTTCAGTAACAATAATACATTCTCTTCCGTTAACCTCCTCAATCTCAGCCTTAGCTCGCATAACTATACGACCTCTTCCAGTTTCAAATGCTTGTTTAACTCCTTCATATCCATATATTATTCCTCCTGTCGGAAAATCAGGTGCTTTCACAAATTGAATAAGTTCATCAGTAGAAATATCATTATTTTCGATGTAAGCAATTGTTCCATCAATAACTTCTGATATATTGTGGGGTGGCATATTTGTAGCCATACCTACAGCTATTCCACTAGCACCATTTATTAATAATCCAGGAATTTTGGTAGGTAGAACTGTAGGCTCCATTATAGAATCATCATAATTTAATTGATGATCTACAGTATCTTTATCTAAATCTGCAACCATTTCCTCAGAAATTTTTTGCATTCTAGCTTCTGTGTATCTCATAGCTGCCGGACTGTCTCCATCAACAGAGCCATAATTTCCTTGTCCATCGACAAGCAAATATCTTAAACTCCACTCTTGAGCCATTCTAACCATTGTATCGTAAACAGAAGAATCTCCGTGCGGGTGATATTTACCAAGTACTTCTCCGACAATAAAAGCTGATTTTTTAAATTTACTAGAACCTCTCAAGCCCAATTGGTGCATTCCATATAAAACACGTCTGTGTACTGGTTTTAAACCATCTCTAACGTCCGGGAGTGCTCTGGAAACAATAACAGACATTGAATAATCAATGTAAGCAGATTTCATTGCCTCTTCAATGTTAATAGGTATCAATTTTTCACCTTCACTCATAAAAATTTTTTTTACGTTAATTATAACCTAACAAATATAACAATACCTCATATTTTAAATTGAATTTAAATACAGTTTTTTATATATTTTATTAACAAATTTTTAATGAAATTTAGTTAAATAGTAGATCAAAAAACTTGGAATTAAAAAATTTTTTTTGTCTATTTACTTATAAGATAATAGAATAGGCATGGATGATAATTTTTCTTCGAGAGTAAAAGATGTAATAACTTATAGTAAAGAAGAAGCCTTAAGATTAGGGCATGACTTTATTGGAACTGAGCATCTTCTTTTAGGAATGCTAAGAGATGGAGGTGGAAAAGCAATTAATATTTTAAACTCACTTGAAATTGACTTAGATTATTTAAGAAAGAAAGTTGAGATCTTAAGCCCACCAAATCCAATCAATGATTTCAATCAAAATCATAAAAAAAACTTGCACCTAACTAGGCAAGCTGAAAGAGCTTTAAAAACCACCTTTTTGGAAGCTAAACTATTTCAAGGCAAATCAATAAATACAGCTCACCTTCTTTTGTGTATTCTAAGAAATGAAAATGATCCAACAACAAAATTATTGATCAAACTTCAACTCGATTATGAATCTGTTAAGGAACAATTTAAATATATGCTAACTGAACTTAATGATGATTTTTCTAGTTCACCCACGTCTGAAACGTTTCCTGACGAATCTAAGGATAATGAGGATCCAATTGAAGAAAATCCTTTTACAATTAAATCAGATGCTAAATCTAAAGTTAAATCTAAAACACCTGTTTTAGATAATTTTGGAAGAGATTTAACCTCATTAGCTAATTCTGGTAAACTTGATCCAGTAATTGGAAGAGAAAAAGAAATTGAAAGAGTTTCTCAAATATTGAGTAGAAGAAAGAAAAATAATCCTTTGTTAATTGGAGAGCCAGGAGTTGGTAAATCTGCAATTGCTGAGGGATTAGCTTTAAGAATTATACAAAAAAAAGTTTCTAGGATTCTATACAATAAAAGAGTTGTAACTCTAGATTTGGCCAGCATAGTTGCAGGAACTAAATACAGAGGACAATTTGAGGAAAGAATGAAAGCTGTGATGAATGAAATTGAAAAAAATGATGATATAATACTCTTTATTGATGAAATTCACACTATTGTTGGTGCAGGAGGAGCAACTGGAAGTCTAGACGCATCAAATATGTTTAAGCCAGCATTAGCCAGAGGTGAAATTCAATGTATTGGAGCTACAACGCTTGATGAATACAGACAATATATTGAAAAAGATGGAGCCTTAGAAAGAAGATTTCAAAAAATTATAGTAGAACCAACCACAGTTGAAGAAACACTTGAAATATTAAGAAACATTAAAGATCAATACGAATCTCATCATAATGTTAATTTTACCGATAAAGCTTTAGAAGCTTGCGTAAAATTAACGGATAGATATATTTCTGATAGATTTTTCCCAGATAAAGCAATAGATGCTATGGATGAAGCTGGTTCAAGAGTTCATATAACAAATATGGATGTTCCAAAAAACATAGTGAGTTTAGAAGAAAATTTAGAAGAAGTAAGAGATAAAAAAAATGCGGTAGTTAAAAAACAAAAATACGAAGAAGCTGCAAAATTGAGAGATGATGAAAAAAGAATTGAAAAAGAATTAATTCAAGCCCAAGAAAAATGGCAAGAAGAATTAAAAATGCATCGTGAAACTGTTGATGAAAATGATATATCTGAAGTTGTTTCAATGATTACCGGAATACCTGTAAATAAAATTGCTAAAGCTGAACTAAAAGAACTTAATAATTTAAATAATATTATTTCAAGTAAGGTTATTGGACAAAAAGACGCTGTAAGTAAAGTTGTTAAGGCTATTCAAAGAAACAGAGCTGGAATTAAAGATCCTAATAAACCAATTGGATCATTTATATTTTTAGGTCAAACCGGTGTTGGAAAAACACAACTTGCAAAAATTTTATCCTCTGAACTGTTTAGTGGTTCAGATTCTTTAATAAGAATCGACATGAGTGAATATATGGAGAAATTCGCTGTTTCAAGATTAATTGGAGCACCTCCTGGCTACGTTGGATACGAAGAAGGTGGTCAACTTACAGAAAAAGTGCGAAGAAAACCATACAGTGTAATTTTACTTGACGAAGTTGAAAAAGCTCATCCTGATATTTTTAATATGCTTTTACAAGTACTTGACGAGGGATCTTTAACAGATAGCTTGGGCAGGAAAGTAGATTTTAAAAATACTGTAATTATAATGACCTCAAATCTTGGTGCGAGACAAGTAAAAGATTTTGGAAATGGAGTTGGGTTTGGCACGGAATCTATGAAATCTCAGGAGTCAAAAAATATAAAAAATACTATAGAGAAATCACTTAAAAAAGCATTTTCACCAGAGTTCCTAAATAGAGTTGACGAGATTGTGATTTTTAATAGTTTGGAAAAAAATGACTTAAAAAAGATTATAAATATTGAACTAGAAAAATTAAAAAACAGATTAAAAGAGCTTGGATATGAAATTAAAATATCGACAAAAGCAATTAATTTTTTATGTGATAAAGGATTTGACAAAAAATATGGTGCTAGACCATTAAAGAGAGCGATTCAAAACTATGTTGAGGACTTAATAGCTGAAGAAATTGTAAAGTCTAATATTGAAGAAGGCAGCAAATTTAAAATTGAATGCAATAAAGACAATTCTAAATTGAGTGTTATTAAGTTATAATACAGTTTATTAGGTTTATTTTATTAAATCAACATTAAATTCATAATAAACTATTGATTTCATAAAACAGTATAAAAAAAATTATTTTTCTTCAAATAAAACATAAGGTTAACATACTTTTATATGTTAATTCATCTTTTTTCTAATGAAAGTTTTAAAATTTGGCGGTTCTTCAATCTCTAACGCAGAGAACATTGAAATCGTTTTAAAAATACTGAAGAGTAATTATGACTCTAAAACTATTGTTATATTTTCCGCTATTGGCAAAACAACTGATGATTTAATAAAATGCGGTAAACTTGCAAGTTTAAGAGATAATGATTTTAAAAATATTTATAAATCCATTTTAAAAAACCATATTGAAATTTGTACGACTTTATTTGAATTTAAGAACCAAAGTAAAATTTTAAGTTACATTCAAAAACAATTTAATGACCTTGAAAGTGTACTCGAGGGAATTTATAACTTAAAAGAATTTAGTTCCAAAACATATGATAATATTTCAGGCTTTGGAGAATTAATATCTTATTATATAATTGGTAAACTCGGAGAAGTAAGGGGGCTTGACATAACTTTAAAAGATTCAAGAGAAATAATAACTACAAAACTTTTAAAACTTGGTTCAAATCAAGTTGATTACAATTTAACTGAAAGGAAATGGAAAGATTTTTTCAAAACAGTTGATAGCAAAATCATAGTAATGCCTGGGTTTATTGCTCGAGATAATTACGGAAATAATGTTACGTTAGGTAGAGGAGGATCTGATTTTACTGCCTCTATATTAGCTTCAATAACTAATGCGGAAAAATTGGAAATATGGACAGATGTTAGCGGTATTTTTACTGCAAATCCAAAAATAGTTAATCAATCCTACCCTGTTGATTATTTATCATATAAAGAAGCTATGGAACTATCTCATTTTGGAGCTAAAGTTTTATACCCGCCAACTATAAAACCGGTAATGAACAAAAACATTCCTGTTTGCATTAAAAACACTTTTAAAAGTAAAAGTCCTGGAACTTTGATTTCTAAGGACTCAAAAAATGATTCAATAATAAAAGGAATTACACATATTAAAAATATTACATTACTGACAATTGAAGGAAGTGGCATGGTTGGAATTCCAGGTTTTTCAAAAAAATTATTTGAAGAAATTTCTAATAATAATATAAATATTATTATGATTACTCAGGCTTCCTCAGAACACTCGATTTGTATTGGAATTAAAGATTCCGAGGCCAATAAAGCAAAAAAAATTGTTGATGAAGCTTTTAAATACGAAATTGAAAATTTAATTCTAAATCCATGTATTATTGAAAACAAGCTTTCAATAATAGCGTTAGTTGGAGATAAAATGAAAAATCACCAAGGAATTAGCGGTAAAATGTTCAGTGCATTAGGAAAAAACAATATTAATGTCAAGGCAATTTCCCAAGGTTCTTCAGAAAGGAACATTACAGCAGTTATTGATCAAAAAGACGTAAAAAAAGCTTTAAATACCTTACATGAAAGATTTTTTGAAAAAAATGTTAAGCAGATAAATTTGTTCATTATTGGTATTGGAAATGTAGGTTCTAAATTATTACATCAAATAGATCAACAATCTGAATATCTCAAAGAAAAACTCAAACTTAAATTAAGAGTAATAGCGATATCAAATTCTAAAAAAATGATTTTTAATGATACTGGTATTGATTTATCAAATTATAAGAAAGCAATCGAAAAGGGTGACATAGTCAATCTTAATGATTTTATTTCAAAGTCAATAGAGCTTAACCTTAGAAATAGTGTATTTGTTGATAATACTGCAAGCCCAAAAATTGCAGAGACTTACAAATATTTTTTGAAAAACAATATTAATGTAGTTACATGTAATAAAATAGCATGTGCAGACACTTTTAAAAATTATACGGAACTTAAAAATATTTCAAAAAAATATGATACATCTTTTTTGTTTGAAACAAACGTTGGTGCAGGACTGCCAATTATCGATACTTTAAACAACCTTATTAATTCTGGTGATAAAATTATCTCTATTGAAGCTATATTGTCAGGGAGTTTAAATTTTATTTTTAATAATTATAATAAATCTAATACTTTTAAGGAAGTTGTTCAAAGGGCTATGGATGAGGGTTTTACCGAACCTGATCCAAAAATTGATTTAAGCGGAATTGACGTAGCTAGGAAAATTTTGATATTAGCAAGGGAGAGTGGAAAAGAAATTGAAATTAATGAAATTGAAAATAATTCTTTCATTCCTAAAGAATGTTTAGAAACTATTTCTAATAAAGATTTTTTAAACTCACTACAGTCCAATGAAACTCATTTTAAAAATATATTAAATACGGCTATTGAAAGCGAATCTAAAATAAAATATGTAGCAGAGTATAAAAATGGGGAAGCCTCTGTCGGAATTAAATATATTCCCAAGAATCACGATTTTTATAATTTAGAAGGTAGTGACAACATAGTCTTGTTTTATACAGACCGGTATAAATCACAGCCTTTAATAGTTAAAGGCGCTGGAGCAGGCTCTGAGGTTACTGCATCTGGAATATTTGCTGATATAATTAGAATAAGTAGAAATTAAATGAATGAAATCAAAGTTTTCGCTCCAGCAAGTATTGCTAA
>ERZ1046876.577-NODE-577-length-27602-cov-16.831306_pt1 | contig 27602 bp, 21 predicted proteins | sample MGYA00383094_ERZ1046876 | MGnify/ENA primary metagenome ERZ1046876 (study PRJEB29581, sample SAMEA5548364) | metagenome | biome: marine; feature: coastal; material: water | depth 50 m | study: Short-term variability in the microbial, nano- and picoplankton...
TCTTTAATTCGTTCAATAAATTAGTCAAAGAAAAAAGATTATTAGTATAGTATTTTAAGGGGTTTTCAACACTTTCTCCAACTGCTTTTGAAGCTGCGAAATGTATCACACCATCAATTTCTTTATTACTTGATACAAATTCTTTTGTCTTTGCAGAGTTTTTTAAATCCAACTCAACATACTTAATTGAGGAATTAGTGATTTTATGAATACTTTCTAACACATTCAATGATGTATTGGATAAATCATCAATTATTACAACTTCATAACCTTGATTATGCAACTCGATTACAGTATGACTTCCAATATAACCCAAACCACCTGTGACTAAAATTTTTGACATTTTAATTTTTATAATACAAAACCTAATATAATAAAAAAAACCCCTTATAAATAAGAGGTCCTTTTAAAATAATATTTTATGTAAACTATTTGTCTTTTCCGGCTAAATTAAAGTCTTTCCCGTTAGATGTATTACCAATATGAACATAAACTTGGTCCGAATGTGCTCCTTCAACTAAATTCCAGAATTTTGGAGCTAAATCAGAATTAACTTGTCCATTGGGTCCATTAGACACAGCAAATTCAGCAATATCTTTGTAAGCTGACCATAACTGAACTTCAGATCCAGAACCTATGTTGTGAGTAGTTGCTCCACCATAAAGCATCACCCCTTTTTCCACACCTGGTTTAACATTCCAATCCATATAGGCATCAATTAGATCTTGATTAGATCCGCTTGTATTGTAATTCCCAACAACAAAAACATAAGGAATATCTAAATTAATATTCTCTTTTCCAATCCAATTTTTGTTCCAATCTACAGATCTTATTTCATCAGTGTGATTATTCCAATAAGACCACCACTTACGAACTACATCTTGCATTTCTTTTTTATCATTTTCAGAAAGTTTTTCCATATTAGCATTTAAAACTCCCCAAAAATCATCTTTGACCGCATCTTCAACAGTTGGATAAATATCTGCTAACATAATACTGTGATCACTACCATACCAATGTCTGTATACCCAATGTCTAGCTATAGTTCTTTCCTCACCGTTTGACATATCCACAACCTTTTTATGAAGATCTAAAAAATCTCCAATCTTATTAGCAGGAACGTCTAAATATGTATTAGTTATTACACTCTGTGCTGAAACAGCATAAGTAATTAACAAAACAAATAATAAACTTACTTTTTTCATAATTATTTTTTTTAAATTAGAAATATAAGTTACAAAATTTAAATTAACATTCATTATTGAATGTGTTTTAACTAAAATTATTTGAATGAAAAAGTATTTAATAGGAATTATAATGCTACTTATAATTTCATGTGATAATTCTTACAATGTAGTTAACCCCATACCTACTGAACGTCAAAAAATTTGGCAAGAAATGGAATACTATGCATTTATTCATTTTAACATGAACACATTTACAAATATGGAATGGGGATTTGGTGATGAATCACCATCAACTTTTAATCCCTCTGAACTTGACACAGATCAATGGGCTAGAATAATTAAAGAATCAGGAATGAAAGGGATAATAATTACTGCAAAACATCACGATGGATTTTCTTTATGGCCAAGTAAATATTCGGAACACTCAGTCAAAAACAGTCCATGGAAAAACGGAAAGGGAGATTTAATTAAAGATTTAGAAAAATCATGTAAAAAATATGATTTAAAACTTGGCGTTTACCTATCTCCATGGGATAGGAACCACCCAGATTATGGAACAGAAAATTATATTATATATTTTAGAAATCAATTAACCGAACTTTTAACTAGTTATGGGGAAATATTTGAAGTCTGGTTTGACGGAGCTAACGGAGGAGATGGATACTATGGAGGAGCTAATGAAATAAGAAAAGTTGATAAAAAAACCTATTACGACTGGTCAAATACTCATAAAATAATTAGAAAACTACAACCAAACGCTGTTATTTTTAGTGATGCAGGTCTTGATGTAAGATGGGTTGGTAATGAAAAGGGTTATGCCAGTAAAACTACCTGGTCAAATATTTATCGGGATAGCTTGTATGGTGGTATGCCAGATTATTATAAGTTTTCGTCTGGCCAAGAATTTGGAACTCATTTTATCCCTACTGAAACGGATGTTTCAATCAGACCCGGCTGGTATTATCATCCAGAAGAAGATAACAAGGTGAAATCTCTAGATAAATTAATTGATATTTATTTCAATTCGATTGGATTAAACAGTTCTTTATTACTAAACATTCCTGTTGATAAGAGAGGATTAATACATGAAAATGATGCTCAAAGAATGTTAGAGCTTGGTAAATTTTTAAAAAATACTTTTAATAAAAATTTAATGGAAGAGTCTGAATTGGAATTTAATAACAAAAGCCATCCAATTAATAAGATTATTGATAAGAATATTAATACATTTTGTGCTTTTAAATCAAGTAATAATAACATAATTAACATTACTCTTGATAATAAAAAATTAGTAGATGTTTTTGAAATCTCTGAAAACATCAATCTAGGGCAAAGAATAAAAGAATTTATATTTGAAATAAAAATAAATGAAAAATGGGTTACAATTGAAAAAGGAACTACAATTGGAAAAAAAAGACTAATAAAATTTAAACCTTTAATAATTAAAGATTTAAGGTTTACAATTGTTGATTCCAAAGATGTTCCATTAATTTCTGAAATTGGACTTTACAAATCTACTCAATGATAAATTTAAAAGACTTATTATTTAATCATTGTGAAAATCACATCAATACTAAATTGAAAAATTATTTAAAAATTGATCAAGAGCTTTTTAAATCATTAAATGAAGAAACTAAGAGCAGTGCAGGAGATAAACATGAGACTACTAGAGCAATGATTCAAATCGAAAGAGAAAAAAACAGTAAAAGGATAAAAGAGATAGAAAATTCAAAAAAACAGCTTATTGTCATAAAATCAGTTCAATTAAATAATTTAAAAGTATCTCCAGGTTCAATAATTTTTACATCAAATAATAATTATTTTATTTCAATATCCTCAGAAATTTATAGCAGCGATACTAATAAAATTTACTGTGTTTCAACAAATACACCAATTGCAAAGTCTTATTTAGGAAAAAAGATTGGAGATATTGTTACCTTTAACAATATTGAAAGCAAGATTGAAAAAATAATTTAATTTTTACAGCATGTTCTACTCTAAATCAAACTACTTTTTATTTTTTTTTCTATCGTCATGCTTAATATGGTCTCAAAATGTTAAAGAAAAAATATTTTTCAAAAGTTCTAATCCGTATTCTTTTAGCGAAATTATTTCTAAATCTAACAGTTCTGAACAAGAAGTATTTGGGCAATTAACAGTTCCTTTAGACACAACAAACCCTAATAAGAAATATCCTTTAATAATTGGAGTGGCTGGAAGTGAGGGATGGAAAAATCATCACTATGATTATATGAAAATGTATCAAGATTTAGGTTATGCTACCTTTGAATTAAATAGTTTTCAAAGTCGTAATATTAAATCAACTGTTGGAAAGCAAAATCAAGTTACTGTAGCAGCCATGGTGTTTGATGCATATAAAGCTCTGGAAACTCTCTCTAAGCACAAATCAATTAACAAAGACAAAGTTTCAATAACTGGATGGAGTTTAGGTGGAGGAGTAACCTTGTTTTCTGCATGGAACCCAATAATTAAAACTCTTGGTGAATCTGTAAAATTTGCATCTCACTTAGCTTTTTATCCACCATGTTTTTTTGATTTTAAGGACATGAATTTTAGTAAAGCACCAATTCATATTCTTATAGGTGAATTAGACGATTGGACACCTGCAGAGCCGTGTAATGATTTTGTAGATAAATTAGCTAAATCAAATGTTAATATTACAGTTTATGAAAATTCTCACCACGGGTTTGACAGAGAAGGAGGATTAGAATTCAATGAAAATGGGTACAGTTTTAAAGATTGTATGTTTGACGTTAATATTGAAGGTGATATTTTAATGAATTATCTAAACATTCCTATGACAAATCCTTTTTTACAAAAAATAGGATTTCTTTTCTGTGTAGAAAGAGGAGTAACTATAGGAGGAAATAAAACTGCAAGAAGTAAGTCTTTCAAGTTTGCAAAAGAATTTATGCAAAAGACTCTTTAAAATTATCTGATAATGTTAAAGCTATGATTTATTTTAGTTTTATCATTAATAGTCGCTCCAACTGAACAATATTTTTCTAATGAAAGAGAAATATATCTATCCGCTTCACTCTCAGTTAAATCTTTAGAATAAATTATATATTTAATATCGATTGAAGTAAAATACCTTGGTGAAGCATCAACTCTTACGCCATGGGTTTCAGCCAAAATATTTTGAAAATTTCTTTTTCTTTTTTTTATCATTGAAACAATTTCAACAGCAGCACAAGACGTTACGGCAGATAATAATAGTTCCATTGGAGAAAGATGATTTTTTTTATCTGGATCACACATATCAATTACTAGCTCATTATTCGACTCGTTTTTTACTTTAAAAGTATTGTCATTTACGTAATCCATTAAAACCTTCATATTTGAATATTTTTTTAAAACTAATAGTTTTAAATTATTTATATATTTTTTTCATAAAATTAATTCCTGTAATTGATGCAGCAGTAATAAGTCCAGAAAAAAGTGCTCCTCCAACACCTGCAGAAACTATGTCTTGACCAGTTAAATAAAGGTTTTTAATAGGTGTTTTGGGTCTTAAAAACTTTTGATTAAATCTTGAAGGAGTATGATCAATTCCATACAACTCTCCTTTACTATAGTTAACAAAGTTTTTTGTTGTTAAAGGGCTTGAAAGCTCAAAACAATCAATTTTTCCTTTTAGTTGAGGTAATTGCTTATACAAATGATCTAAAAGTCGATTTGTAATTTTATCCTTTAAAAGATTATAATCCTCACCTCTTTTCATCCACCTGGTTCCCTCCCACTTCATAAAGCTTTCGTAAGGAAGTAATGTAATAATATCTATAGTGCTTTTATTAGGATATCGTGACTGCCATGATGGATCTTTTGATGATGCAAATGAGATATACACTAAAGGAAAATCTGAATCAGTATCATTTAGATAATTCGAAACTGCTGTATCGTGATCGACATCCTTTGGATATATCCATAAATTATTTTTAGGAAGACCTAGTTCTTCAGATGAACCATTTAGCCCTAAATACAAGCATCCATGAGCTACAGAGGGCGTTACCTTTTTTAAATTATTTACAAAACCATGTTTAACACTAATATCTTTCGGGATTAAATGATTGTAAGTTTGAAAAACTCCGGTTCCACTAATGATTAAATTAGAGTAAAATTTCTTGCCATCACTCATTTCTACACCACTAGCTTTGTTATTTTTAATTAATATATTTTTTACTTCTGCGCTTACAAGAATAGTTCCCTTACTTGATTCGATCACATCATCAATAGTATTAGCAATTTGGGAAGAACCCCCAATCGGAAAACTTCCTCCATTAAAATAATGTTTTACTACACTTGCATGCATAGCAAAACTACTTTGCTTTGGAGGTAAACCATAATCTCCATATTGACCAGTTAAAACTTTAATTAAATCTTCATTATTTGTTAATGAACTAATAACTTCATAAGTAGTTTTACTAGAATATTTTAAATAACTTTTTCTAAAGAAAAAACCAACTAGCTTACTTACATAATCAGGCAAGGCTTTCTCTAAATAAAACTTTTTCATCGTTTTATTGCAATCAAAAATTAGTTGAACATATTTGTCAATGGCATCAATATCATTTGGAAAATATTCATGCATTTTTGCCTTAAAGTTCTTAACTCCTTTTACAAAATCATATGTCTTATTTCCAATAATGATTTTATCGTAAACCTCACCCATATCAGCCCACTTAAGCTTATCGTTTGAAATATAATCAAACATTTTTCTAATTGGAGCGTTTGGGTTTTGAACCTCACCAATATAATGAATACCTACATCCCATTCGTAGCCTTTTCTTTTAAAAACATGTGTAAATCCACCTGCTGTATAATGACGTTCTAAAACGAGAACTTTTTTTCCTTCTTTTGAAAGTAAGGCAGCTGTACATAAACTACCTATTCCAGATCCAATAATTATAGCATCATATTTTTCTTCAAGATTTATTTTTTGTTTGTATGATTGGATCATTATTATTGTTTTTTTAAAAGTAGTGAATTATGTTTATTTAAAACATTCTTTATGGAATGTAAAATAAAATGGTATCTTTGAAATCTTAAAAAATAAACATGAGTTTAATAATAGAAAATCTTACAAAAACGTATAGTAACAAGGTTAAAGCATTGGACAATTTGAGTTTAGAAATTGGCAAGGGTATGTTTGGATTACTTGGTCCAAATGGAGCTGGTAAATCTACATTAATGAGAACAATTGCAACATTACAATCACCTGATACTGGTTCAATCACATTTAATGAGATAAACGTTATTGAAGATCAAATCTCTCTTAGAAAAACATTAGGATATCTTCCTCAATCATTTGGAGTTTATCCAAATATGTCAGCTGATGAATTACTAAACTATTTCGCAAAACTCAAAGGAATTTCTGATAAAACAGAAAGAAAAGCTTTAATTGATAAACTTTTAGAAATTACCAATTTAACTGATGTCAAAAAGAAAAATGTTTCTGGATATTCCGGAGGAATGAAACAAAGATTCGGAATAGCACAATTATTACTAAACAATCCAGAGTTAATTATTGTAGATGAACCAACTGCCGGATTAGATCCTGCAGAAAGACAACGTTTTTTAAATGTTTTAAGAGAAGTTGGCACTAACAGTACTGTGATTTTCTCTACTCATATTGTTGATGATGTTAAAGAACTATGTAACGATATGGCAATTCTTAATGGTGGAAGAATACTAAGACATGTTAAACCAATAGATTCAACAAATGAATTAAAAAATAAAATCTGGACTAAATCAGTTTTAAGAGATGATCTTGAAAGTGCTGAAAACGAATTCAATATATTATCTTCCAATTATAACGTAGATAATTCACTTACTATAAGAGTTTTTTCAGACAAAAAACCTGGAACAGATTTTAAGAAAGCAGAGCCTCAATTAGATGACGTTTATTTTATTGCGCTTAAAGAAGATCAAAATAATAATTCTTAAAAAACTAATACATGTTCTTAAATATCTTTTTTAACGAAATAAAATATTGGTTTAACAGACCTGCTTTATACATATATGCTGTTGTGTTTTTTATGATTGGGATGCTTATTTCCGCTGCCTCTGCTGGAATATTTGATGCTATTTCAGTAACTACCGGATCATCAAAAATTGTAAATTCTCCAATGGCAGTATTAGGTGCATTTGCAGCACCAGCCTCCATTTTAATATTCTTTTATCCTTCTATTATTGGATCAACTATAAGTAGGGACTATGAATCTCAAATACATACCATACTCTACTCTTATCCATTTTCAAAAGCTAACTATTTGACTGCAAAGTTTTTAAGTGGATTTTTTATCGTAAACGTAGTAATAGTTGCTATTTTTATAGCAGTTTCCCTTGGTTTTATACTACCCGGTACTAATCAGGACATTGTTAATCCTTTTGATTTAAAATCATATTTAGACGCTTATTTTATAATAATTCTTCCAAACCTCTTTTTGTACAGCTCGATAATTTTTGGAGTGGTCACGTTTACAAGAAATGTATATGTTGGTTTTATAAGTGTTATTATAATAGTAATAATTGAAGCATTACTTGAAGGCCTTTTTAGTAACCCTGACAACAGATTTATTGCAGCCCTATTAGATCCCTCTGGTCTTTCAGCATCAAACTACTACACAAGATACTGGACTGTTTCAGAACAAAACGAATTGTACTTACCACTTGGAGAGCTACTTATTTACAATAGACTGATTTTTATTTCATTTGGATCACTTGTATTGCTGTCTATTTATAAAATTTTCAGCTTCAGTCAAAATGCTTTTACATTCTCTTTTAATAAAAAAGATTCCAAAAGACTAACTAAAAGTAATTTTGGAGGAATTACTAAAGTAAATCTTCCAAAGATTACGATTGATTTCAGTTTTAAAAATGAGATAAAAAAACTTTGGAATTTATCTAATATTGATTTTTTATACATAGTTAAAAGCTGGTCATTTATTAGTATAGTGATACTAGCATTATTATTTAACCTTATTGGACTTTCAGAACTGGGAAATGTGTTTGGAACTCCTACATATCCAAGAACATGGAAAATGCTTCAAGCTGGAGCTACATTTACTTTATTTATAAATGTTGCCACATTTTTATTTGCTGCAAATTTATTACACAGATCAAGGACGTCCAATGTAAATCAATTAATAGATACTACTCCTACCCCAAACTGGATTTTACTAGGCTCTAAGTTCTTAGCAATTGTAAAAATGCAACTTGTATTACTTTCACTAATAATGATTTCTGGAATATTATTTCAAACTTATAGTGGATACTATGATTTTGAAATAGCACATTACCTGTATGAATTAATTTTTCTTTCTCTTATTTCATATGTGATATGGGCACTCCTATCGTTCTTAATACAAACTTTAATTACTGATAGATATGTTGGTATATTTATAATGATTGTACTTTTTATCGGAATACCATTACTTAGCTTAGCTGGAGTTGAGCAATCCATTTTAAAATACAATGCAGGCACTGGATTTTCGTATTCAGATATGGATGGTTATGGAAGTTCGGTTAACAGGTTTTTTCTTTATAAAATATATTGGTTATCTCTGGGACTTGTGTTCTTTATTTTAACATACTTGTTCTATTTTAGAGGTTTACCCTCAAGTTTTAAAGAAAGAATTTCTATTGCTGTATCCAGGTTCAAAGGAAAATATCCAAAATTTTTAGCTTTATTAATGTTAATTTTTTTAAGTTCAGGTGGATATATTTACTATGAGACAAATGTTTTAAATGAAAGGACATCTTCAAAAGAAAGAGAATTACAAACTGTAGAATGGGAGAAAAAATATAAGAAATATGAAAATTATAGTCAGCCTAGAATCGTTTCTGTAAAAGTTGACGTTAATCTATTCCCCAAAACTTTAGATGCTGATGCTAGTGGAACTTATATCACGGTAAACAAAACATCTACCGTAATAGATAGTTTATTTTTAAACCATAACGATGCTATTAGCACCTTTAAATTTGATAAAGAAACAGATCTTGTTTTAGAAGACACTTTATATAATTTCGACGTATACAAATTAAAAAAATCTTTGTATCCAGGTGACAGTTTAAAATTATCATTTACGGTAAAAAATAAACCTAATACAAGTATTAGAAAAAACTCCTCAGTCGTAAATAATGGAACATTTATAAACAATAGCTTATTTCCAACATTTGGATACCCAGGTGGAGAACTAACTGATGATAAAACTAGAGAAAAATATGACCTTCCACCTAATAAATTAAAACCATATCCATCTGATTCTACTGCACTTGGAAATACATACATTTCAAAAGATGCAGATTGGATTGATTTTGAAACTACCGTAAGTACCTCTAAAGACCAAATAGCTATTGCCCCAGGATATCTTCAAAAAGAATGGATCGAAGGAGATAGAAGATATTTTAATTATAAAATGGATAGTAAAATTTTAAACTTCTATGCATTTAATTCTGGAAAATACGAAATTGCTCAAGATAAGTGGAATGATGTTAATCTAGAAATTTATTATCATAAGGATCACGATTATAACTTAGATAGAATGATGAAAGGAATGAAAGCTGCATTAGAATATTGTTCTACTAATTTTAGTCCTTACCAACACAAGCAACTTAGAATTATCGAATTCCCGAGAACTGCAGGTGGATTCGCTCAATCGTTCCCCAATACAGTTCCGTTTTCAGAAGATATTGGTTTTATAGCTAAAGTAGACGATTCAGAAGAAGGAGGTAACGATTATGCTTTCTTTGTTACGGTTCACGAAGTTGCTCACCAATGGTGGGCACATCAAGTAATAGGAGCTGATGTATTGGGTTCTACCATGCTTTCTGAAAGTTTATCTGAATATGTTTCATTAAAAGTAATTGAACAAGTTAACGGAAAGAAAAAAATGAGAAAATTCTTGAAAAGATCTCTTGACGAATATCTAACATCAAGAACTTTTGAAAGAAAAAGAGAAAATGCACTTATGTACAATGATGGTCAAGGATATATTCATTATCAAAAAGGTTCATTAATTTTTTATGCATTAAGTGATTATATTGGAGAAAAGACACTTAATAAAGCTTTAAGTAAATATGTCAAAAAAGTAGCGTTTCAAGAACCTCCATATACTACTTCTATTGATTTGGTTAATCATATAAAAGAAGTTACACCAGATTCATTGAATTATCTTATTAAAGATATGTTTGAAACTATTACACTCTATCAAAACCGAGTTGTTGAAACCAAATCAGAAAAATTAGATAATGGAAAGTACAAAGTTGATATTGAATTTAAGGTAAGTAAATACAGAAACAACGAAAAAGGTAGAGCATTTTATGGAGAAGAAGAAAGAGATTCAATAACTTATCAATCTGATGACATGAAAAAGCCTGAATACTCAGTATTTTTAAAAGACTACATTGATATTGGTATTTTTGGTGAAGATAATGATGAAAAAGAAATAGAATTGTATCTAAAAAAGCATAAGATCTCTTCAATTCATAATAAAATATCTATAATTGTTGACAAGGAACCTATTGAAGTTGGAATTGATCCTTATAACAAATTAATAGACACAAATTCTGAAGACAACAGAAAGAAAATTGAAAAGTAGTTTTAAAATGAAAAGAAGAAGTTTTAATCAGTTAATCGCACTTGGAACATTAGGATTAGCTTTTAATTCTCCTATAAATAAAAAGATCTCTTTAGCTCAATGGTCTCTTCACAGAGCCATTAAAATAAATAAAGAATTGTCTCCAAATAATTTTTCGATTAAGGCTAGTGCAATGGGATTTAATGCTGTAGAATATGTTTCATCCCTTTACTGGAACGAATTAAAAAGCAGATCAATAAGTAAAATTACCAAAGAACTTTTGATGAAATCAAAAGATAATGATATTAAAAATCTCTTAATCATGGTTGATGGTGAAGGTGATTTAGCAACTAAAAATAACTTAAATAGAGAAAAAGCCATTGAAAATCATATTAAATGGATTGAGATGGCACACGAATTAGGATGTCACTCTATAAGAGTTAATTTAAATGGAGAAATGCAAAAAGAAAGTTGGACAGAGTACTCCTCTAAATCTTTGTCTAAATTATGTTCTATTGCTAAAAAAGATAAAGTAAATATTATTGTAGAAAATCATGGAGGTTTAAGTTCTAATGCAAAACTTCTAGCTAATGTAATGAAGGAAGTTAATCTTGAAAACTGTGGGACTTTACCTGATTTTGGTAATTTTTGTATAGAAAAAAAAGATCCAAACAATTATTTCAGTCAATGTATTGACGAATACGATAAATATCTAGGAATGGAAGAGCTTATGCCCTTCGCGAAAGCGGTAAGTGCAAAATCTTTTGATTTTACAACCAATGGTGAAGAATCAACAATTGATTTTAAAAGAATAATTGATATTGTAAATAAATTCGAATATGACGGATATTATGGAATTGAGTATGAAGGATCAAATATTTCAGAGGAGAAAGGTATTTTAAAAACTAAAGAATTATTAGAAAGGTATCTTTAGTTTCCAACTATTATTTTAAAATAAACCATAAGTTTTTTTCTAAGTCCACAAAACCTTCTGTTTTTAAAACTACATTATCAATAATGGCTATTCCTTTCTTTGACATATTTTTAAAGTTATCTAGACCGTTATTTTTAAATTTTTGACGTGTTCTGTGTATGTTGTATTTATTTGAAAGTGATTCGTTAAAAATATTTTGAATTTTAGTTTTTCCATGTATAAATCCAAGTAATCCTCCCCATGTAGATGCTGGATTATCAGAATCCCAACCAGACAAAGTCGCGATTTTTATTGTTTCTTTAAAATCTCCTTTACCATAAAAATAGCTTACAAGGCTCGAAGCAAAATTAATTCCAGATGCAAAACATCCATTACAATACAAATTTCTTGATGTAATGTTATACCCGTCTTTTTGATTAACTTGATATCTTTGGTAAATTGAATCTCGTGTTTGTTCCCAAGTTATTCCAGATTTAAACTTCAATTTAACATAGTCATACATTTTAAATGAATATGAATTTTTATTTAAAATTTCACTTGCCAAATCAGAAATTCTAACAAGTTCTTTATCAAGTGGTTTGCTTTTATTAATTGTTGAAGCCAAAGAATGAATTATAACATAAAACTCTGAAATTAATGCAGCATCTCCCCTACTAGTTGTTCTAATTGGAAGATTAGACATTTTTAGAGCGTATTTATAGTTTACTGGTGAAAACAGTCCAAAAATTTCTGTAGTGAGCTGAGCATCTATCATATCAAAATGCTCATTAAATTCAGGGTCACTAGTTTCAGGTGGCAGAAATCCTTGATTCATTAAATCAAAAGCTTTTTGATTAGAAACCCATAGGAAATTTTCTTCTTCAATTTTGATATGTTTAATCCAACCATTTCTGATGTCCTCGGGACTTAATACAGTTTCATTACCTTGGAACATCAACTCTTGATACATGTATTCAATATCAGTATCATCATCCGATCCCCAAATTTCATTTTCTTTTTTTAAAACAAAATCAATAGTTTCATATTCACTATTTGGTGACCATATATTTGGTTCATCATTTTTATTCCAGTTTTCCCTTGTATAAAAATTTCCAGTTTTGATTTCACCTACGTTTCCAATCTTATCCATTTCAGTAATCAAACCAGTCCAATTAGCAATTGATTGACCAAGCCAAAAGCCTTCAAGCTTATTTAAGTAATCCTGTCTATCAATTTCAAAAAAATCTTTACTATTAATTTTAGAGTCAACGCATGACATCAGAAAAATTGAAATGAAAAATGAGAAAACGAAATTAATTCTTGACATGTAATTAATAGATGAGTTTTATTATCTTGGCTGTATGAAAAGTAAAATTATAATATTATTATTAATATTTCCTCTTAATTTTTTAATAGGTCAAAATTCTCAAGGAAATGTTACCAACTCAATAGCACTACTACAAAATATAATTAATGAAGTTAATATAGAAAAAATCGAAAGTTCAGGTGAAATTGACGGTTCTTACTATTTTTTTAAAAACCCAGTTGATGCTAATATTAAACTATATAATTCTGAAAGAGCTTTAAGAACTAAAATAAATTATAATATTAGAAAAGATAATTTTGAATTTAAAAGTGGTGAAGACTTTTATACATTAAGTACAGACAAAGCTCAGTCAGTTGTTTTTGCGAATCACAGGTTTATTGTTTTTAATTCTAAATTCTATGAGTTAATTACCAAAAATGACAAATTTTCAATTTTAAAATCTCATTTTGTTGAAGCAATTCAACCAAAATATCAACCTGGAATTGAAGACAAACCTAATTTAAGGTACAGAAAAGCAAATATGCTTAACGTAGTTATAAATACTAAAATCAGTCAGATAAAATCTAATAAAAAAGCAATAATAGCGTTATTTAGTAAATCTGCTCAGAAAAAAGTTAAATCATTCATAAAGTCAAATAAAATAAATATTAGGGATTCAAAAGATATAAAACTATTATTTGACAAATTTAAAGACCAATTTGTTTTAAATTAATCTTAATAACTTTATCAATAAATGAAAAAACTATTAATATTATTTCTGTTAATTCAAATTCAATTTATTAATTCTCAAAAGATTTTAAAAGATTACCCTCTTTCTAACACAATTGAAGAGACATCAGGTTTAGAAATTATTGACAATATGTTGATTACCCATAATGACTCAGGAGGTGAACCAGCATTATATTATTTAAATAAAAAAGGGGAAATTGTTGAAACTAGAAAGATTAAAGGTGTTAAAAACAATGACTGGGAAGATGTTACAAAAGATGATGAGTTTATATATGTTGCTAATATGGGTAACAATTTTGATACCAGGAAAAATTTATCAGTAATTAAAATACCAATTAAAAAGTCTTTAAACGAAACAGTTGAGGTAATAAATTTTTTATATCCAGAACAGAAAAAGTTTAATACTATATATAGTAAGTCACAGTATGATGCAGAGGGAATTGTTTCTATTGATGATAATCTAATAATTTTTACAAAAAATAAACTAAAAAAAATTACTGAGGTTTATTCCCTTCCAAAAACTGGGGGAAATTATGAAGCAAAAAAAATTTCTTCAATAGATGTCAAATCAATAGTGACTGGAACTGATTACAATAATCAATTGAAATTACTTGCCTTGACTTCAACTATTGATTTTAAGAAATACTACCTAATTCTTATCAAAGATTTCTCGTTGCAAAATAAAAAGCATCAAATCGAAACCTATGAAATACCAATTGGTAAAACACAAGTAGAAGCAATTAAAATTATAGATAGAAATAATTTTTGGATTACATCTGAAGATGAAAGTAGTTCAAAATATGCTAGGTTATTAAAATTAAACATCTAGCTTTTTTAACTAACTTGAAAAGATGATATTAGATTTAATTCAAAACCCACATTATGTTATTGATATCAATACATTTGAGGGTTTACGAAATATAGTTTTAACTATAATTGTTTTTATCTCAATACTGATTTTAGGAAGAAATTTAAGCCATACTAAAAATCTTATAGTACTTAAAGCAATCTGTTTAATTGCAATCATCTCAACTGGGTATGACCACGTTATTGATATTATAAATGGTAATTGGAGAATTGAAGAAGATCTTCCTCTTCATTTATGTTCATTATCAAACCTTATAGTTTGTGTATTACTATTTACATCAATCAATAAGAAAATATTTGAATTTCTATTTTACTGTGGTTTTCTAGGGGGATTAATTTCTATATTAACTCCACAACTTAACTATTATGATGGCGGATGGTTTATGTATTTGAGTTATTATTCAAGTCATGGAATAATCATGTTAGTTCCGCTTTTTATGTATTACAACTTAGGATATAAACTTTCAAAATATTCATGGTTAAGAACATTTGGAATTTTAAATGTATTAATGATTTTTATTTTACCATTAAATTTTTTAATTGGATCGGGTGCAAATTACATGTATCTGTACGAAGCTCCAAATATTAAAAACCCCTTAGTATTTGGTGATTGGCCTTATTATATTGTAAACTGGGAAATAATAATCATAGTTTTATTTTACTTAACCTATTTTATTTTTACAAGAAAAAAAATATGATAAAAAAATCTCCAATAGAAATTTTTTCAGATTGGGTTGACCTAGGCAAAGATGATGGAATGGAAAAAAACCATTCTGAATCAGTAAAAACTATGTTAAACATTGTTTTAAAAAATCTTGAGGATTTTACATTTATTGATGCTGGGTGTGGAAATGGATGGGTTGTAAGAATGGTTTCTGAAATGGATTCTTGTTTTAGTGCTTTAGGTGTGGACGGATCATTAAAAATGATTGATAAGGCTAAAAGTTTAGATAATGTAAGTAAATATGAATGTGCTGAAATTTCTGTTTGGAAACCTAATCAGAAAAAAGATGTAGTTCATTCAATGGAGGTTTTTTACTATTTTAAAGATCCTTTGGTTGTCTTAAAAAATATTTATGACAACTGGTTAAATATAAATGGGAAATTTATAATGGGAATTGATTTTTATTATGAAAATAAAATTTCTCATAATTGGCCTGAAAAAACTAATGTAGACACTATGACATTACTTTCAACTCAAGAGTGGAAAAACATAGTGAGTAAAGCTGGATTTAAAAATATTGAAAGCCGAAGAGTTGGTGAAAAAAATGAGTGGAAAGGAACATTAATTATTTCAGCAACAAAAAACTAGTTGCTTTTTATTATCCAATTTTTATATCCACCCTCAAGATCATAGACTTTAACAAAACCTAGTTGTTTTAATTTTTCAGAAGATTTTTTACTGCGGTTTCCAGATCTGCAGTATATATATATCGGATCTTTTTTATCAATTTTTTTAAAAAATTTATAAAATAAATCTTCTTCATAAAAATCAATATTGACTGAACCTTTTAAATGACCAGAATTATATTCTTCCATTGTTCTAACGTCAAACAATAAAACTTTATTATTACTTATTTGGTTTTTAAAATCATCATAACTAAGGACCTCGTAAACCTGATTATTTTCTTGAGATATAACTAAAAAAGGGAAAAGTAACAGAAAAAAATATTTATACATTATCAATTATTTTAAAATTTGAATTTCTTATTGAGGAAAACCCTCCTTTAACATCAATTACTGAATCATAGCCATTTCTTTTTAAGATAGAACAAGCTATCATACTTCTATACCCTCCTGCACAATGAATATAGTTGCTTTTAGCATTATCAATTTCATTAATTTTTTCTTGAAAATCATCTAAAGAAATATGTTTTGAATTTAATAAATAACCATTTGATCTTTCACCGCTTTTTCTAACATCTATAAGGTTTACTTTTTCTATTATTTCACTTAAATCATCAGCGGAAATAGATTCGATTACATCTAAATCATAGTCTGTAGTCCATGAATTTATTCCTCCGTCTAAGTACCCTAAACAATTATCAAATCCAACTCTTGACAATCTTAAAATAGCTTCTTCTTCAAATCCCTTATCACAAACTAACAACAACTTAGTATTAATATCTTTAATTATAGACCCAACCCAAGGCGCAAAACTTCCTTTTAAGCCAATAAAAATAGATCCTGGAATAAATCCTTGTCTAAAGTCATTTTGGTTTCTGACATCTAAAACTATAACATCTTTTAAGTTCATTGAATACTTGAATTCTTCAACAGTTAATGGGTTATTACTATTTTTTAACACCAGTTCAAAATCGTCGTAACCCTCTTGATTTAATTTTACATTTGATGGGAAATAGACTGGTGGATTAGGAAGATCTTTTGTAAGTTCTTTTACAAATTCATTTTTACTCAAAGAACCATTTAATGCATAGTTAACAATTTTCTGATTTCCTAATGTATCTACAGTTTCGTTCATCATATTTTTACCACAAGCAGATCCAGCTCCGTGAGCAGGATAAATCAATATATTATCAGGTAAAACTGATATCCTGTTTTTAATAGATTCGAATAAAATTCCCGCCAACTCTTCTTTTGAAATATTTAAAGATTTTTGTGCTAAATCTGGTCTTCCAACATCACCTAAGAAAAGAGTATCACCTGTGAATAAGCAATATGGAACACCATTTTCATCTTTTAATAAATAACATGTACTTTCCAAGGTATGACCAGGTGTATGTATAACTGTAATTGAAATATTTCCAATTTTAAAAACTTGATTATCATTAGCAACTATACACTCAAAAGAAGGATTAGCTTTTGGACCAAATATAATTGGAGAGTTCGTTTTTTTAGACAAAGTTAAATGGCCACTAATAAAGTCTGCATGAAAATGTGTTTCAAAAATATATTTGATTTTAGAATTTGAAGATTTTGCTAAGTTTAAGTATTCTGAAACTTCTCTCAAAGGATCGATAACTGCAGCTTCACCATTACTTTCTATGTAATAAGCTCCTTGAAATAGACAACCTGTATAAATTTGTTTTACAATCATTATAAAAATATTATTCAAATATAAAAATTGAATTTTAATAGTTTTATTATTTTAAAAAATTAATTTTAATGAATATGTATGGTATTTGTCATTTAAGCATAATTCCACTAAGAATAGATTCTACTAGTAAATCTGAGTTAGTTTCTCAATTAATATACGGAGAGTTCTTTAGAGTATTAAAAAACAATGAAAAATGGTTTTATGTAGAGTCTGATGATGACAATTACAAAGGGTGGATTAACCATTCACAGTTTAAAGAAATATCTGAATCTGATTTTAAAAAATTAAAAAATACAGAACCTGTAATTTTGAACAATAAATTTTCTGAAGTTGAAACAGAAAACGGTAAAATGTCAATAATAATCGGAAGTAAAATTAGCTCATCATTTATTCTTAATCATAAATTAAAATTAAAAACAAATTTTAAAAATTCAATAATTGAAAATTCGATGAAATTTTTAAATTCACCTTATTTATGGGGAGGAAGAACTCCTTTTGGTATTGATTGCTCAGGTTTTACTCAACAAGTTTACAAGTTAGATGGTTATCAATTATTTAGAGACGCAAATCAACAAGCTGATCAAGGAAAAGAAATAGAGCTAAAAAATTCACAACCAGGTGATTTGGCTTTTTTTGGTAAAAATAAAGTTACACATGTTGGTATCTTAATCAATAAGAATAAATTAATACACGCATTTGGATCAATAAGAATTGACTATATAAACGAAAAAGGAATAATTAATTCTGATTCAAATAACTTAACTCATCATTTAAAAAAAATAGTGACTTATTGATTTTCTAGTTCCTGTAATTTAATATTCATTAACTTAAAATTATCTAAATCATCTGTTGTATAATAAATATTTTTTGCAGTTTTAAGCGCTTCAATATTAGTGGGATCTATTTCTATTAATTTTTCTAAATATGGAAGACATTCCTTGTAAAGATTAATTCTATCATTTTCCAATTCATCATACTTATTCATATCACTTGCTTTTCTAGATGTAACAAGTTTATTCATTTCTTCAACTATTGGGCCTTCACCCTCAAGTATTAATCCTACTAAGTTTAAATAGGTTGCAGTATAAGTATTATCAAGCTCCAGTGCTTTTAAGTAATAACCCTTTGCAATTGAAAATTCACCCTGTTCTCCATTAATAACACCTAAATTGTAATACAAAATAGCATTATCAGGATCTTTTTCAACTGCTTGCTGCATCAATTCCTTAAATTTATTTTTATCTCCAATTTTAATATATAAATCAGCTTCTGAAAGAATTAGATTAACATCATTTGGATTGATAGCTCGAGCTTCTTTAATAGCAGAAATAGCAGAATCATTTTCTCCCTTTTGTACGTAAATAAGAGCTATATTTTTAACAATTTCTGGCAATCTAGATTCTGTTTTTCCAATTCTTTGATTGGAGTAATCGTCTGAGTTTTTAAATAAATTATATTCTGTTTCGCTAACTTTTTCTTCAATTCCAGTTTCAATTGACGTTACAAAATATTCAGAAACAACACCTGTGTAACCCATGTTTTTTAACTTCAAATAATATTCTAACGCTTTGTCATATTCCTTTGAATTAACAGCACTAGAAGCAGAGTAATATAAATATGTTATGTTAACTTCGTTGTCGGGATTCATCAAATATGCATCATATAATTTTCCTGAAGCTTCTAAAAATCTATCATTTTTATTGTCTTCTACTGCAGAATTAACTAATTCTGCTTCAGCATTTTGAATTAAAATATTTGCATCTTCGATATATCTTTTTTGTCTAATAGATCTTTCCAGTTCAATTGATTTTCTTAAAGAAACAACTGCTTTCAATGATTGAGAATCTTCCTTAAGAGCCCATCCATTTAAATAATAATAATGAGATTGATATTTTATATCAGAGGATAATATCAACTCTTTATTATTTTCTAATACATCTAAAGCCTCATTATAAAATTCCTGATCTATTAATTTTTGAGCTTGTTTTAACTCTTTTTTCTGACCGTATGTAAAAACAGAAATTGTAAGTATTAATGTGTAAAATATATTTTTCATTTTTAATTATTTTGAATCTTTATCGTTATTTTCTTCGACAACATCTATTTCATCAACATCGGAAATATCTTCGTCATCATGAACAACCTTTGCAACCGCAGCTATAGAATCAGAATCCTTTAGATTTATAAGCTTAACTCCTTGAGTTGCTCTACCCATTACTCTTAAGGAAGAAACCTCCATTCTTATAGCTATACCTGATTTATTAATAATCATTAAATCATCATTATCAGTAACATTTTTAATTGTAACTAATTCTCCTGTTTTTTCAGTAATAGATATAGTTTTTACACCTTTACCTCCTCTGTTAGTCATTCTGTAGTCATCTAAACTAGATCTTTTACCAAAACCATTTTCAGAAACTACAAGAATATCACTATCCAAATCATTTACAGAAATCATCCCTACTACCTCATCTTTTGAATCTTTTAGTCTAATTCCTCTTACACCTGAAGCATTTCTACCCATTGGTCGAGTTTTACTTTCTTCAAAACGAATACATTTTCCAGATTTAACAGCTATTAAAACTTGTGAATTACCGGTTGTTAATTTAGCTTCTAAAAGTTCATCATCATCTTTTATAGTAATAGCATTAATTCCATTTGATCTAGGTCTAGAATATTGTTCTAAAGAGGTTTTCTTCACTTGACCTTTTTTAGTTGCCATAATTACATAATGACTATTTATATACTCTTCATCTTTTAAGTCTTGAGTACAAATAAAAGCTTTGACCTCGTCGTCTTGTTCAATATTTATAAGATTTTGCATTGCTCTTCCTTTGGAAGTTTTACTGCCTTCTGGAATCTCAAAAACTCTCATCCAAAAGCATTTTCCTTTTTGAGTGAAAAACAACATATATTGATGATTAGTACCAACAAATAAATGCTCTAAAAAATCTTCATTTCTAGTGGTAGAACCTCTTTGACCAACCCCTCCTCTATTTTGTGTTTTATATTCAACCAAAGGAGTTCTTTTAATGTAGCCTGCATTAGAAATTGTAATGACTACTTTTTCATTTGGAATCATATCTTCCATACTTAAATCACCACCAGCATATTCAATTTGAGATCTTCTTTCATCTCCGTACTTTTCTCTAATATCAACAAGTTCATTTTTTATTATCGTCATTCTTCTGTCCTCACTTTCAAGAATACCTTTTAAATCTTTAATAGTAATCATCAAGTCATCAAATTCTCCTCGCAACTTGTCCTGTTCAAGTCCTGTTAATTGTCTTAAACGCATTTCAACAATAGCTTTTGATTGAACCTCTGATAATTTAAATTCTTTAATTAATTTAGATTTTGCTTCATCAGCATTAGACGAAGATCTAATTAGGGAAATAACTTTATCAATATTATCAGAAGCTATAATTAACCCTTTTAAAATATGGGCTCTCTCCTCAGCTTTTTTTAATTCAAATTTTGTTCTTCTAACAACAACATCATGTCTATGTTCTACAAAATATCCAATCATCTGTTTAAGATTCAACATTTGTGGACGACCTTTAACTAAAGCTATATTATTAACACTAAAAGATGATTGAAGCTGAGTATGTTTAAAAAGAGTATTTAAAACAACATTAGGAACAGCATCTCTTTTTAAAACATAAACAATACGCATTCCTTGTCTGTCAGACTCATCCCTAATTGTGGATATACCATCAATTTTTTTATCATTAACCAATTCAGCAGTTTTTCTAATCATTTCTGCTTTATTAACCTGATAAGGTATTTCTGTAACAATGATACACTCTCTACCGTTTACCTCTTCAATCTCAGCCTTAGCTCGCATAACTATACGTCCTCTGCCTGTTTCAAAAGCTTGTTTAACACCTTCATATCCATATATTATTCCTCCTGTTGGAAAATCAGGTGCTTTAACAAATTGAATTAATTCATCTGTAGTAATGTCATTATTTTCAATATAAGCTATCGTTCCATCTATAACTTCTGTAATATTATGAGGAGGCATGTTTGTCGCCATACCAACAGCAATTCCGCTAGCACCGTTTATTAATAATCCAGGTATTTTGGTAGGAAGCACAGTTGGCTCCATTATAGAATCATCATAATTTAATTGATGATCTACAGTATCTTTATCTAAATCTGCAACCATTTCTTCAGAAATTTTTTGCATTCTAGCTTCTGTATATCTCATTGCAGCTGGACTGTCTCCATCAACAGAACCATAATTTCCTTGTCCATCGACAAGCAAATATCGTAAACTCCACTCCTGAGCCATTCTAACCATTGTATCGTATACAGAAGAATCTCCATGCGGATGATATTTACCAAGTACTTCTCCAACGATAAAAGCTGATTTTTTAAATTTACTAGAACCTCTCAAACCCAATTGATGCATTCCATATAAAACACGTCTGTGTACTGGTTTTAAACCGTCTCTTACATCAGGAAGTGCTCTTGAAACAATTACAGACATTGAATAATCTATATAAGCAGATTTCATTGCCTCTTCAATGTTAATAGGTATCAATTTTTCACCTTCACTCATAAAAATTTTTTTTACGTTAATTATAACCTAACAAATATAACAATACCTCATATTTTAAATTGAATTTAAATACAGTTTTTTATATATTTTATTAACAAATTTTTAATGAAATTTAGTTAAATAGTAGATCAAAAAACTTGGAATTAAAAAATTTTTTTTGTCTATTTACTTATAAGATAATAGAATAGGCATGGATGATAATTTTTCTTCGAGAGTAAAAGATGTAATAACTTATAGTAAAGAAGAAGCCTTAAGATTAGGGCATGACTTTATTGGAACTGAGCATCTTCTTTTAGGAATGCTAAGAGATGGAGGTGGAAAAGCAATTAATATTTTAAACTCACTTGAAATTGACTTAGATTATTTAAGAAAAAAAGTTGAGATATTAAGCCCGCCTAATCCAATCAATGATTTTAATCAAAATCATAAAAAAAACTTACATCTTACTAGACAAGCTGAAAGAGCTTTAAAAACCACCTTTTTGGAAGCTAAACTTTTTCAAGGAAAATCAATAAACACTGCTCATCTTCTTTTGTGTATTTTAAGAAATGAGAATGATCCAACAACTAAATTGTTAATCAAACTTCAACTTGATTATGAATCTGTTAAAGAACAATTTAAATATATGTTAACTGAACTTAATGACGATTTTTCTAGTTCACCTTCATCTGAAACATTTCCTGATGAATCCAAAGACAATGAGGATCCAATTGAAGAAAATCCTTTTACAATTAAATCAGATTCTAAATCTAAAGTTAAATCTAAAACACCTGTTTTAGATAATTTTGGAAGAGATTTAACCTCATTAGCTAATTCTGGTAAACTTGATCCAGTAATTGGAAGAGAAAAAGAAATTGAAAGAGTTTCTCAAATATTGAGTAGAAGAAAGAAAAATAATCCTTTGTTAATTGGAGAGCCAGGAGTTGGTAAATCTGCAATTGCTGAGGGATTAGCTTTAAGAATTATACAAAAAAAAGTTTCTAGGATTCTATACAATAAAAGAGTTGTAACTCTAGATTTGGCCAGCATAGTTGCAGGAACTAAATACAGAGGACAATTTGAGGAAAGAATGAAAGCTGTGATGAATGAAATTGAAAAAAATGATGATATAATACTATTTATTGATGAAATTCACACAATTGTTGGTGCAGGAGGAGCAACTGGAAGTCTAGACGCTTCAAACATGTTTAAACCTGCATTAGCTAGAGGAGAAATACAATGTATAGGAGCTACAACACTTGATGAATACAGGCAGTATATTGAAAAAGATGGTGCTTTAGAAAGAAGATTTCAAAAAATTATAGTAGAACCAACTACAATTGAAGAAACACTTGAGATATTAAGAAATATAAAAGATCAATACGAATCTCATCACAATGTCAATTTTACCGATAAAGCTTTGGAGGCTTGCGTAAAATTAACAGACAGATATATATCTGATAGATTTTTCCCTGATAAAGCTATAGATGCAATGGATGAAGCTGGATCAAGAGTTCATATAACAAATATGGATGTGCCAAAAAACATAGTGACTTTGGAGGTAAATCTTGAAGAAGTAAGAGATAAAAAAAATGCAGTAGTTAAAAAACAAAAATATGAGGAAGCTGCAAAATTGAGAGATGATGAAAAAAGGATTGAAAAAGAATTAATTCAAGCCCAAGAAAAATGGCAAGAAGAATTAAAAATGCATCGTGAAACTGTTGATGAAAATGATATTTCTGAGGTAGTTTCAATGATTACTGGAATTCCTGTTAATAAGATAGCTAAAGCTGAACTTAAAGAACTTAATAATCTAAATAAAATTATTTCAAATAAGGTTATTGGACAAAAAGACGCTGTCAGCAAAGTTGTTAAGGCTATCCAAAGAAATAGGGCTGGAATTAAAGATCCTAACAAACCTATTGGTTCATTTATATTTTTAGGACAAACTGGCGTTGGAAAAACACAACTTGCAAAAATTCTATCATCTGAGCTGTTTAGCGGTTCAGATTCTTTAATTAGAATTGATATGAGTGAGTATATGGAAAAGTTCGCAGTTTCTAGATTAATTGGAGCACCTCCTGGCTACGTTGGATATGAAGAAGGAGGGCAACTTACAGAAAAAGTAAGAAGAAAACCATACAGTGTTATTTTACTTGATGAAGTTGAAAAAGCTCATCCTGATATATTTAATATGCTTTTACAAGTACTTGACGAGGGATCTTTAACAGATAGCTTAGGAAGGAAAGTAGATTTTAAAAATACTGTAATTATAATGACCTCGAATCTTGGTGCAAGACAAGTAAAAGATTTTGGAAATGGAGTTGGATTTGGTACAGAATCTATGATATCTCAAGAATCAAAAAATATTAAAAATACTATAGAGAAATCTCTAAAGAAAGCATTTTCACCTGAATTCCTAAATAGAGTTGACGAGATTGTGATTTTTAATAGTCTAGAAAAAGATGATTTAAAGAAGATTTTAAATATTGAACTTGAAAAATTAAAAAACAGATTAAAAGAGCTTGGATATGAAATTAAAATATCGCCCAAAGCAATTACATTTTTATGTGATAAAGGATTTGACAAAAAATATGGAGCACGTCCATTAAAGCGAGCAATTCAAAACTATGTTGAGGATTTGATAGCCGAAGAAATTGTAAAATCTACTATTAAAGAAGGTGGCAAATTTAAAATTGAATGTAATAAAGACAATTCTAAATTGAATGTTATTAAGTTATAATAAAGTTTATTAGATTTATTTTGTTAAATCAACATTAAATTCATCCAAAACTATCAATTTCATAAAATAGTATAAATAAAATTATTTTTCTTCAAATAAAACATAAGGTTGACATATTTTTATATGTTAATTATTTTTTTTCAAATGAAAGTTTTAAAATTTGGTGGTTCTTCAATCTCTAACGCAGAAAACATTGAGAGTGTTTTAAAAATACTAAAAAGCAATTATGCTTCAAAAACTATAGTTGTATTTTCCGCTATTGGCAAAACTACTGATGATTTAATAAAATGCGGTAAACTTGCTAGTATAAGAGACAATGATTTTAAAAATATTTATAAATCCATTTTAAAAAATCATATTGAAATTTGTACTACTTTATTTGAATTTGAAAATCAAGGTGAAATTTTAAGTTACGTTCAAAAACAATTTAATGATCTTGATAGTGTTCTTGAAGGAGTCTTTAATTTAAAAGAATTTAGTTCCAAAACATATGATAATATTTCAGGCTTTGGAGAACTATTATCTCATTACATTATTGGTAAACTTGGAAAACAGAGGGGTCTGGATATAACTTTAAAAGATTCTAGAGAAATAATAACTACTAAACTTTTAAAACTTGGTTCAAATCAAGTTGATTATAATTTAACTGAAAGAAAATGGAAAGATTTTTCTAAAACAGTAGAAAGTAAAATTATAGTCATGCCTGGGTTTATTGCTCGAGATAATTATGGAAATAATGTTACATTAGGTAGAGGAGGATCTGATTTTACCGCTTCTATATTAGCTTCAATAACTAATGCGGAAAAATTAGAAATATGGACAGATGTTAGCGGTATTTTTACTGCAAATCCAAAAATAGTTAAACAATCATACCCTATTGATTATTTATCATATAAAGAAGCTATGGAACTATCTCATTTTGGAGCTAAAGTTTTATACCCGCCAACTATAAAACCGGTAATGAACAAAAACATTCCTGTTTGCATTAAAAACACTTTTAAAAGTAAAAGTCCTGGAACTTTGATTTCTAAGGACTCAAAAAATGATTCAATAATAAAAGGAATTACACATATTAAAAATATTACATTACTGACAATTGAAGGAAGTGGCATGGTTGGAATTCCAGGTTTTTCAAAAAAATTATTTGAAGAAATTTCTAATAATAATATAAATATTATTATGATTACTCAGGCTTCCTCAGAACATTCGATTTGTATTGGAATTCAAGATTCAGAAGCTAATAAAGCAAAAAAAATTGTTGATGAAGCTTTTAAATATGAAATTGAAAATTTAATTCTAAATCCATGTCTTATTGAAAACAAGCTTTCGATCATAGCATTAGTTGGAGATAAAATGAAAAATCACCAAGGAATTAGCGGTAAAATGTTTAGTGCATTAGGAAAAAACAATATTAATGTCAAGGCAATTTCTCAAGGTTCGTCAGAAAGAAATATAACAGCAGTTATTGATCAGAAAGACGTTAAAAAAGCTTTAAACACCTTACATGAAAGATTTTTTGAAAAAAATATTAAACAAATAAATTTGTTCATTATTGGTATTGGGAATGTGGGTTCTAAATTATTATTTCAGATAGATCAACAATCTGAATATCTAAAAGAAAAACTCAAACTTAAATTAAGGGTAATAGCGATATCAAATTCTAAAAAAATGCTTTTTAAAGAGACTGGTATTGATTTAACAAATTATAAAACAGCAATTGAAACGAGTGATATAGTCAATCTTGAAGATTTTATTTCAAAGGCAATAGAACTTAATCTAAGAAATAGTGTATTTGTCGATAACACTGCAAGCCCAAAAATTGCAGAGACTTATAAATATTTTTTGAAAAATAATATTAATGTAGTTACATGTAATAAAATTGCATGTGCAGACTCTTTTAAAAATTATACAGAGCTTAAAAATATTTCAAAGAAATATGACACCTCTTTTTTGTTTGAAACAAACGTTGGTGCGGGACTACCAATTATTGATACTTTAAATAACCTCGTTAACTCTGGTGATAAAATTATTTCTATTGAAGCTATATTGTCAGGGAGTTTAAATTTTATTTTTAATAATTATAATAAATCTAATACTTTTAAGGAAGTTGTTCAAAGGGCTATGGATGAGGGTTTTACCGAACCTGATCCAAAAATTGATTTAAGCGGAATTGACGTAGCTAGGAAAATTTTGATATTAGCAAGGGAGAGTGGAAAAGAAATTGAAATTAATGAAATTGAAAATAATTCTTTCATTCCTAAAGAATGTTTAGAAACTAATACTAACATAGATTTTTTAAACTCAATGCGTTCCAATGAAAATCATTTTAAAAAAATATTAAATAAGGCTATTAAAAGTGAATCTAAAATAAAATACGTAGCAGAATATAAAAACGGAAAAGCCTCTGTCGGTATTAAATATATTCCCAAAAATCACGATTTTTATAATTTGGAAGGTAGTGATAACATAGTTTTGTTTTATACAGACCGTTATAAAACACAACCTTTAATAGTTAAAGGCGCTGGTGCAGGCTCAGAAGTTACTGCATCCGGAATATTTGCTGATATAATTAGAGTAAGTAGAAATTAAATGAATGAAATCAAAGTTTTCGCTCCAGCAAGTATTGCTAA